>OLRV01001416.1_pt1 | contig 20454 bp, 18 predicted proteins | sample 1672421 | NCBI WGS metagenome assembly OLRV01 (sample SAMEA3136684, study PRJEB25190) | human gut metagenome | biome: human gut; feature: human-associated habitat; material: faeces | place: Austria | collected 2013
CGACTGCTGCCTCCCGTAGGAGTCTGGGCCGTATCTCAGTCCCAATGTGGCCGTTGAGCCTCTCAGCTCGGCTACCGATCGTTGCCTTGGTAGGCCGTTACCCCACCAACTAGCTAATCGGACGCAAGACCATCTATTAGCGGATTTCTCCTTTTCTAGCTGTACCATGCGGTACTACTAGCTTATGCGGTATTAGCAACGATTTCTCGTTGTTATTCCCCTCTAATAGGCAGGTTTCTTACGTGTTACTCACCAGTCCGCCACTAAAGCCATTGTTATATCTCGTCCCTCAGATAAATCTTCGTTCTGAGTTATAACGACTTCCGTTCGACTTGCATGTCTTATGTGCGCCGCCAGCGTTAATCCTGAGCCAGGATCAAACTCTCAAATTTGTTGTATATATATTGTCTCTTGCGAGACCTTACATATCAGTTTGATTTGGTGCAATTTCTTGCATTCCTGTTTCTTGATTTTTACTTTTGGTTTTCTCCAAATTTTTGGTTTAGTACGAATCGTTGGTTAGACGATTCTAAAACTCATTTAAAGGATTTTATTGTTTATTTTTCAATGTACTTTCGTTCTCTCTTCAAAATCGAGAACGCCATTTATTGTACCATTTATTTTAAACTTTGTCAACACTTTTTTGTAATATTTTTTAACTTTTTTTCCAACAAAAAAATTAGTAATTTTCTGTCTTTATTCTTCGCCTTAAATATTACTAATTATATACTACTTTCTATATAATTGTGTCTTCATATTTACTTGGTACTCATATATATTACTACTTTTTTCGCCACGTGTCAACACTTTTTTCAAAAAAAGTTAAAAAAGTTTTATATTTTTATTTCTGAAGTAATTTACCATATTATTTTCGTTTACCTGTAATTAATTTAGTTCTCAAGAATACAATATTTAGAGGGGTTTTTATGGGAAATAAGGGGTTAGATTTTAAACATAAGGAAGTTATTAATATTGTTGATGGAAAAAGACTTGGTTTTGTTCAAGATGTTACAGCAAATCTTGAAACTGGAATTATCACTTCTATAATTGTTCCTGGTAGTACTAAACTTTTTAATGTATTTGCATCTAATGACTTAGTTATTCCTTGGCAGAACATAAAATGTATTGGTGATGATGTTATATTAGTAGAAATAAATTAGACCTAGGAGATTTCTCCTAGGTCTTTTGATTTTCAATGCGAAGAGCTTCAACTTGTTCCCAAAATTCTTGTACTTTTGAGCTGCTGTCTTTTTCCAAAGATTTTTCTTTAAGCTTGAGCACAACTTCATCAGACACCCAATTCTCAACAATGCATTTCAGAATTGTTCTGTTCAAAAGTGCTTCTGTTACATACATGCTTGCAATAAATTGTTCTTTTGTTTTTTCAGTATCTGCATAAGCTTTTGTAAGCTCTTTTGCCTTGCCTTTTGGAGGTATGTATTCCATCCTTTTAACTACGAGTCCTTGATAGTATCTAAAAGACCGTTTTCTAGCACTTCTTCCAGCCTTGGCTTCAGAGTTATTCATGGCTTTTTGAGCCATGAGTCTTACAGTTTCCATGTCAACAACGTTTTCCACTACAGCCTTTTTTAAAATGTTATAGAAAGTACTGTCGCTAATTCCTTGTTCTTCAGAAATCTTTGTGTGTGCATGTGGCGAACTTGATTCTACATACTGTTTTGCAATCATCGCAATTTGCTTCCGTGAAAAATCTTTGACTGTCTTTCCCATTGTTGTAAATTTCTCCTTTCGCGAAAATCTATAAATGTTTGACTACATTATTATATCATCTTCCTTTGCTTTATGTCAACTTTATGCTAGTAGCTTTTTAACTGCATCACTAATAGTTTTTCCATCTGCTGATGCACCAATCTTTTCCTTTGCAGATTTCATTACAGTTCCCATATCCTTCATGCTTGTTGCACCTGTTTCTTCTATTACTGTTTTTACTATTGCCTCAACTTCTTCAACTGATAGTTGTTTTGGTAAGTATTCAGCAAGTATTTCCATTTCTTCTTTGTTTTGTTTTATTAAATCTTCTCTTCCACTTTTTTCAAATTCATCTTCTGCATCTTTTCTCTTCTTTGATTCCTTTGCAATAATTTCTATAACTTGTTCGTCTGTTAGCTCAATTTGTTTATCTTTCTCAACTTGAAGTACAGCAGCTCTTACCATTTGAATTGTATTTTTTCTTATCAAGTTTTTGTCTTTCATTGCTTCTTTTAAATCATTTAATAATTTTTCTTTAATCATAGTTTATCATCCTCCTGTTAAATTTTATCATATTCAATTTATTAAGTCAATTACTGTTAATAATTAATTGTTGTATTTGGAAATATTATGTAAATATGGTATAATAGAAGTGTAGGGTGCATACCTTTATATAAAATTTTTTCTTTCATATATAATTAAGGAGGAAACCACATGAAGAAACAGGAAAGATTAAATACTTTAATTCGGGAGGTGATAAATCTCATTATTAAATTCTTTAAGCCATATGGCATTTCAGATGAACTGCTTACTATTCCCAAAAATGTTAAGCATATGGGGTTTAAAGTTGGTTTCATCAATTTAGGGACAACTGTAATTGCTCTTGTTTTTGCATTCATGCTTAAAGTCACAAACATGATGATTGAACGCAGGCTAATTTTGCTTGGGATCATATTATTCATGTTATATCGTGGACAGCAAGTTGTAAAAGAAGCATTTCATTTATTTGAAAGTTCTGAAAACAAGAAGTTTGAACTTATATTTGAAGACGAAATTGTTTTTAGAGGCAGCCAGATTATCGGCAAGACATCAAACAAGGTTTTGAAGTATGATGCATCAAATAAGTTGTACAAGGTGATGAGCAATGAATCGGTTTTAAATACCATCAAGAACTATTTGCAAAATATGTGGCGGCAGAAAATTCAACATACTTTTGATGTATTTGAAATGATTAGTGTAATTATTATGCTAACCATAGCCATATTAACCAACACATCTATTGACCAAGTTGTTTTTATTCCTCTGATTTTAATATTTGTGCTTATCTCTTTCTTTTGTTCAGCATATATTAGTTTGAATAGAGAAGCATATTATAAAAAACACAGGGAGTATAACAACGAACAGTCCTTGATAATTAATGATTTACTCCGTGTTTCAGTAATTGTTAAAAATGACTTGGACATGAGAATTAACAAATTTCAAAAGACTGTTATTGCAAGTAACGAAAATGTTACAAAGTTTCACAAGCAGATGAATTTGTCTAGGTTGTTTGTAACAATAATGGAAGCATTTAGCCAGTATGGAATTATAATATTCTATCTGTTAGGAGTTGAATGGAACAGTATAACATTAGCAACCATAACAGAGATTGCTGCTACACTGATCATTGTTGAAACTGCTTTAGCACAGATTAGTCGAATTGCTGAAACCTTAAATAGCCACAATGAGAGGCTTACAATACTGGAAAAAGAAGAAGCTGACATGTCTTTAATTTTGGATGTATATCATAATGAAACTGCAAAGATTTCAACACCCAAAATTGTTGATAACATAAACATCAAGCCCTTCTCCATTCAGTATTTAGAAGAATCTGAAAATGATAAGCCTTTCACATTAGTGTCAAGAAAACCTATACACATTTGTAATGGAGAAGTAGTAATTCTGTATGGTCCTTCTGGTAGTGGAAAATCGACATTTATGAAAATGTTGACTGAAAGAATTAGATTGGAAAAAAGTATAGATATACCTTCAACATCACGCTTTTTGTTCTACGATGAAAAGTTGAAATTTGGCAGTTTAAGTATTTTTGAAGAGCTGTTTTGTTGCAGCGAAACTCCTGAGCTTGCAAAAATGCAAAATATTCTTGAGCATCTTCATTTGTGGTGCGAAATAGAATCTAATTGCTTTGATGTATGGAAGTGGATGAAAGAGAAACAGTTTGAACAATCGCTTTCAAATGGGCAAAAACAGAGACTTATTCTTGCAAAAATGTTGTATTGGTTAGATGAAAATATTGATGTTATGGTTTTAGATGAATGCACTTCTGGTCTTGATGATAAGACAGAATCTGATTCAGCTGATGCAGAAAGAATTCTAGAATACGTTGTGAGATATGCAAATAGTGATAAAAGGCGAATTGTAATTATCTCAACACACCAAAACATCGATGGTTTCAAGCAGAACCTTGCGAGTGAATACACTTTTAGGAACTTACAGTTTTCAAAGGAAGGGGAATGTAATTTAGTAAGAGAGATTTAAAACATTTAAACTACTGTTTTTTCGATTAGGAAAGTGCAATGCACTTTCCTAATTTTTAAATAATAAAAAATAGAGACTTTTAAAGTCTCTAAATATGGTCGAGGTGTTGCTACGACACCTCGAGCTATTTTCTATGATATTTAGCGACTTCTAGCGATTTAAACTTGCTTTGCGGAACACTTTTACGGAACATTTTGTATCTTTAATTCCTTGAAATTCCGTACAATTCTTTCGTTTTTTCATTAATGTTTTTCGCTATGAATTGCTAATTACTTTGCATATTTAAATATATTTTTATTAATTAAATAATCGACAACATTTTGATTCTCTGATTCAATAAAATCAGTATCAATATCAATATAATATTTCATTGTAACTGCTGTATCAGAATGACCAAGTATTTCTTTTAATACATTTGGATCAATCTTTGCTTCAGCACATCTTGTTGCAAAAGTACCTCTAAGCATATGTGTATGTAAATCTGTTCTTGTAACTTTATTTCCTTTAGAATTAACTTCCTCATAAGTTCCAAGATTAAGTTTTATTCCTGCTCTTTTAAGTGCTGAATTTATACTTGATTCTTCATATAATCCAAATTGTTTATTTGTTGAATTATAAAACAATAAGTGAAACTTATTTGGAATAATATGTTTTACAGCTTCTTCTAATGCATTTTTGCTTATGGCATTAAGATTAATAATTCTTTGACCTGAAAAAGTTTTAGTTGAATCTCCAATTCTTGATTTACCTTCAGTATCTTTAGTTTGTGTTCTTCTAACAATTATAATTTCTCTTTCTAAGTCAATATCTTTAGTATAATCTAATACCAAAGCTTCGCCAATTCTTATTCCTGTACTCATTAACAGTAAAAATAAGTATTTATGCTTGAATTTAGAATAATCTACGTCAACCAAGAATTGTATTAGTTTCTTTTGCTCTTCAATAGTTAGAGCAATTCTATGATGTCCAACATATTCACTTTTAGGCTTTTTAATTCTTTTATATCCAGCCATAAAGTTATCTTGTATAATTCCTTGATGATATGCTTCTCCAAATCCAATACATAATAATTCATAATTTTGTTTAATAGTAGTTTTTGAATAAGATTTCAGGTTTGCAAGATAGTTAACAACATCCTCTCTTGATATTTTTGCAATAGGTCTATTTGCAAATGAAGTCTTGGCTAATTGTTTCAAAGTATCGAGCTTTCTCTTATAAGTAGATTCCTTAATTTGTCCTAACTTGAACTGTTCTTCTATCATAGGCTCTACCAGCTCTTTTAAGATTTTATTGGTTTTAGTAATTATTCTTGGACCACCTTCTTCATCTAGTTTAAGCTTACTTTGAAGTGCTTTACTAAATGCTTCTTCTTCGGTTTCACCAATAAATGTTTTTCTTTTAACTTTACCTGTTGTTTGGTCTCTTCCAATAGTAAGTAAAGCTTTACAACTTTTAGATACATAGAATTTATCACAAGACTTACAAATATTATATTGTTCTTCATTGTCAATGTTCTCTTTACCAGATTTGTTTAACTTACATTCAGCACATATTGATTTGCTGTACTTTTTATTAGTACCTGGAATTTTCTTTGCTCTTTTATCATAATATGTGCCACATGTAATCCCTTTAAAATTCATCGTTTTACCTCCTTAAATAAATTCTAAAGGGGCTATCTGATATGATTTTATACAAAGTAATTATATCAATTTTATAATAAGATATCAATAGCCATCCCTTAGCGAAATTACTAAAAAAAGTTAATAGAAGGTTTAATTTTATATACTTTTTAATTTAATCATTAACTCTTCTAGTACTAAAATATTCTCTAAAATTATCTTCAGAAATCTTAAAAGCTCGTCCAACTTTTACACAAGGAAAGTCTGATCTGTGGAATAAATCTAAACAAGCTCTGTTTCCAATCTTAAGTATTTTCATTACATCTGATGTTGTATAAAATTTTGGATATGTACTAACAGTTTTCTCTTCCATATAAATACCTCCTTTCAATTGTTTCCTCACTTAGAAGTGAAATGTTACCCCCTTTAATAAAATTTCTTAACTTTTTTCGAAATTTTGTAGTTGCATATAAAATTTATCCTTCTATCTGTTTCCTCACTTAAAAGCAAAAAAGCAAACACTTAAATTAAAATTTCTTAATATTTTTCGAAATTTTGTAATTGTATATAAAATTTATCCTTCCATATGTTTCCTCACTTCTAAGTTAAAATACAACCCATTTCACTAAAATATTTTGAAATTTTTCACCTTCTATTAATTAAGAACGAAAAATTTTGCAAAAAGATTACAAATGATTTTAAATTTTTTAAAATTTTTTTCACTTCTACTAATATAGGCGAAATAAAATCATAAAAAGTAACCCTATTTTTGTAAGTATTGTAGAATACTACAAGTGGTATTGAATTTTCTGGTGTTTTTAAGTCTTCTATTAAGAACAGCACAAAAAAATTGAAAAAGATGACATTTTATTTCTAATTTTTTATGCTCCTATTTATAAAGGCAAAATGAAATTCAAAAATCTTAACAAATCTCGAAAAATTTTCTAAAAATTTTTTTCCTGCATATAAAATCTCCTTCTAATTGTTTCCTCACTTGTAAACAAAAAATTACCCCATGAGATTAAAAAAATTGTAAATTCTTAAAAATGCTATTTAAAGAATCAGAGATATTAAAAAATGAGCAACTAAAAGATAATTTAAAAATAGTGGATAAAGAAATTCAAAATTATATAAGAAAACAATTAGAGCTTGCAATTCAAAATGATAAAATTGAAGTACAAAATATAGATATTACGACCTTTCTAATATACAAAATGTATATTGCACTAATGATAGACTGGAATGAAGATTATAAAAAATTAGATGAAAAAGAAATAGCAGATAATATATTGCATTTCTTAGTAAATGGTTTAAAAAGAAAGGAAGTTGAAAAAGATGCAGAATAAAAAATTTTTCAAAATTATTATTTTCATAGTAGTGTTATGTATTCCAATTATATATAGCTTCTTCTATTTAAAATCATATTGGGATCCATATGGAAATTTAACAGATATGAAAATAGCAATAGTAAATTTAGATAAAGGGGTAGACGGAACTAACCAAGGTAGTGAATTGGTAAAAGAATTAAAAGATAAAGATGTTATGGATATTTGCGAAGTTAGTCAAGATGAAGCAAATGAGGGACTACAAAATGCAGAATATTATGCAACAATAACAATACCAAGTAATTTTACAGAATGTTTAAATAGTGCAAAAGAAGAAGATAAAAAAGTTGCAACTATAACATATTCACCAAACCAACAAAGCAATTACTTAGCATCACAAATAATTAACAAAGTTGTAACAGCAACAGAAATGGAATTACAAAGTAAAGTTGGAAAAGAAGTTGTATCAACACTATCAGATACATTAGCAGAAGTTCCAGATAGCTTACAAGAAATTTCAGATGGAGCAGATAAAATATATGATGGAACATCAGATTTAAATAGTGGATTAAAAGATTTAAACAGTGGAATTGGATTATTAAATAGCAAATATACAGATTTTGACAATGGAGTAAAAAGTGCATATGCAGGAAGCTCAAGTTTAAATAATGGTGTATCACAGGTAAACGAAGGTGTTGCAAGTTTAGAAAGTGGAGCAACAACATTAGATGATGCAATAGCTCAAATTAATGCTGGAGTTGATAGCTTATCTTCAAATGGAGGAGACAAAATAGCTACTTTAACACAAGGTATAGATAATTTAAATAATGGTGCAGAACAAGTAAATGCAGGTGTTCAAAGTTATACACAAAATACTGATAATTTAGCTCAAAACATTCAATCGTATACAACTTTAGTAAATCAATTAGATGGTAGTCAAAATCAATTATTACAATCTATAATAGATTATGATAATGCAATAAATGGAAATGGTGTTACAAACGAACAAATAAGCCAAATGGCACAAAGTGCAAAAGCAATAATAGCTGGAAAAGAAAAATATAAATTAGAAGATAACGGTAAAGCAATTGCCGCAGGTGCAAAGTCTTTATCAGCAAAAAGTGATGAAGTAAGAGCTGGAGCTCAATCACTTAAAAATGGAACAGAAACTTTAAAATCAAGTTCATCAGAAATTTCTGGATTAATGGCAAAAATTGGTACATTAAAAACAGGATTAACATCTGTTAAAAATGGAACAGAAACTTTAAAAAATGGTCTTTCGACATTAAAAGTTGGAGGTACTCAAGTTCAAAGTGGAGCACAATCACTTGAAACTGGATTAAAAACATTAAGCACAAGTTCAGAAACAGTTAAGGATTCTTTAAATAAATTAGATGAAGGAAGTACTTCTGCTGTAGAAGGTAGTCAAACTTTATTAGATGGTGTTGATACTTTTAAAACAGAAATTAATAATGGATTAGAAGAATCTAAAACAGAGCTAACTAAATTAAATGGATTAAATGATTTCGTGTCAGATCCAGTAAAAATTGAAGAAGAGGATTATGGTGAAGTAAGTTCATATGGTATTGCATTTACACCATTATTCTTATCAATTGGATTATGGGTTGGAGCTTTAATGTGTTATGTTGTTTTATATTATGACCAAAGACATAGATTTGGAAAATTAGATTATAACGCAAAAAATAAAATTTTACAAAATTTAATGTATATTGGAATTGGATTAATAGATGGTGTAGTTACTGGATTAGTATTAAAATTTGGATTAGGTTTTGATGTAACAAATATGGGAGTATATTTATTAGAATGTGCCATAACTGGTGGTGTATTTATGACAATTATACAATTCTTAATTAGAAATTTTGGAGATATAGGAAAATTCTTAGCATTAATTATATTAGTACTTCAATTAGCTGCTGCTGGAGGAACATTCCCAGTAGAAACAATTGATAAAGGATTTAGATTCTTAAATCCATTACTACCAATGACATACACAATAAAAGTATTTAAAGAATGTTTAATTTCAACAAGTACAAACTTTATTGGAAAAAATACTTTAGTATTAATAGGATTTGCTGTAGTATTAGGAGTTATAACTCTTGGAGTTGAAATTATAAAAATGAAAAAAGAAAAAAAGAATGCAAAAAATGTAAAAAATGCGTAATAAAAACAAACCACACATGAGTAATAAAGACTTATGTGTGATTTTTTGTTTGACATAATATAAATATAGAGCTATAATAAAGTATCAATGCGAAGGGAGGTTGAAATAATGGGATGGCTAATTGCAATCCTAGTAATCCTTGCAATATGCGCAATTTTCAGGGGAACCTGGAGAGTAATTTTCAAGCCGATCATAGATTGGCTGGGAGATTTACTTAAGCATATGTTTATGCGAGGAGGTATGTCTGAGAAAGGCGCTCGGGCAGCAATTTCAGTTGCTATCATAATCGTGATTTTACTGATTGTGTGGGGACTGTAAAAAAGAGAATCGTATCATGTGGTCAGAGCGTTGATACGATTCTTTTTTTAGTTTATTCGAATATTTTTTACTCATAAAAACCTCCTCGTTAAACTCAAAGTTTAACAAGGAGGTTTTCTTTATTATATTTTTCGATTAGATTCTTTCATGAATTGTTCTACGAATTACATCTAATTGTTGTTCTCTTGTTAATTTTATAAAGTTAACAGCATATCCAGAAACACGAATTGTAAGTTGAGGATAATTTTCTGGATGTTCCATAGCATCTTCTAATAATGCACGGTTGAATACATTTACATTAATGTGATGTCCTGTTTGCATAAAGTAACCATCTAACATACTTACTAAGTTATTTACTTGTGTTTGTGAATCATTTCCCAAAGTATTTGGTGTTATTGCAAATGTAAATGAAATACCATCTTCTGAATATTCGTAAGGAAGTTTAGCTATTGTATTCATAACAGCTAATGCACCATTTGAATCTCTTCCATAAAGTGGGTTAGCACCAGGTCCAAAAGGAACTCCTGCACGACGTCCGTCTGGTGTATTTCCAGTAGCTTTACCATAAACTACATTTGATGTTATTGTTAAAACAGAAAGTGTTGGTTTTGCACCTCTGTATATGATGTGTTTTTCTAATTTTCTTTCAAATTCTTTAACAATATTTACAGCAATTGAATCAACTCTGTCATCATCATTTCCATATTTTGGATAATCACCTTCAACTACATAATCTACAGCTAAACCATCTTCGTTTCTTATAACTTTTACTTTTGCATATTTTATAGCAGATAGTGAATCTGCAACAACTGAAAGTCCGGCGATACCACATGCCATTGTTCTTAAAATTTCTTTATCGTGTAAAGCCATTTCTAATGCTTCATATGAGTATTTATCATGCATGTAGTGGATTGCATTTAATGCTTTAATATAAATTTTAGCAACATATTCCATCATATCATCAAATTTTTCCATAACTTCATCATAGTCTAAATATTCTGATGTTATTGGTCTGAATTTTGGACCTATTTGTTTTCCAGATATTTCATCTCTACCACCATTTATTGCATATAATAAAGTTTTGGCTAAGTTAGCTCTTGCACCAAAGAATTGCATTTGTTTACCAATTTTCATTGCAGATACGCAACAAGCAATACCATAATCATCGCCAAGAGTAACTCTCATTAAATCATCATTTTCATATTGAATAGCTGATGTATCAATTGAAATTTTTGCACAAAAATCTTTAAATCCTTGTGGTAGGTTTTTAGACCAAAGAACAGTTAAGTTTGGTTCTGGAGCAGGTCCTAATGTTCTTAATGTGTGTAAAACTCTGAATGAATTTTTTGTAACTAATGTTCTTCCATCAACACCCATACCACCAATACTTTCTGTAACCCAAACTGGGTCTCCACTGAATAATTCGTTATATTCAGGAGCACGTAGGAATCTAACAAGTCTTAATTTCATAACAAAATGATCCATTAATTCTTGAGCTTCTTCTTCTGTTATAACTCCATTTTCTAAATCTTTTTCAATATATATATCTAAGAAAGTAGATGTTCTTCCTAAGCTCATTGCAGCACCGTTTTGGTCTTTAACAGCTCCCAAGTATCCAAAGTATAGCCATTGAATAGCTTCTTTAGCATTTGATGCTGGTTTTGAAATATCAAATCCATATTTTTCTGCCATTTTCTTTAAATCTTCTAATGCAGCAATTTGGTCATGCATTTCTTCACGAGCCCTAATTACATCATATGTGAATTCGTCTCTGTCATATGTTTCCATATCTTTCTTTTTTGCTTCTATTAATGCATCAACACCGTATAATGCAACTCTTCTGTAGTCACCTATAATTCTTCCACGACCATATCCATCAGGAAGACCTGTTATTAAGTGTGAGCTTCTTGCAGCTCTAATGTCTGGTGTGTATACTGCGAAAACACCATCATTATGTGTTCTTCTTAAAGCATGGTAAATTCTAGATGTTTCTTCATCAACTTTTAAACCATAAGCTTCGCAAGATTTTTCAACTATACGAATACCTCCATTTGGCATAATAGCTCTTTTTAAAGGCTTGTCTGTTTGAAGACCAACTATATCTTCTAAGTCTTTGTCAATGTAACCTGCATCATATCCATTTATTGTAGATGGAGTTTTTACATCAGCATCTAAAACACCACCATTTTCTCTTTCTTTTTTGTATAATTCAAGAACTTCATTCCAAAGAGTTTTTGTCTTTTCTGTAGCATCAGCTAAAAAAGTTGCATCTCCTGTGTAAGGTTTGTAGTTTGCTTGAATAAAGCTACGAACGTCAATTTCCTTTGTCCATTCGCCATTTTTATTAAAATTTTTCCATTGTTCGAAATCCATAATTACCCTCCTATAAAAATTACAATTTCATTATTTGAAAATTTTCGTAAATAATATATCATAGCTAAAATTTATTATCAACAAAATTCACCAAAAAGATACATTTAAATTTTGAGGTATGTGTGAAATTTAAAATCATAAAAACAGAAAGTAATAAGATTTAGAATTGAATTGCAATTAATATAAAAGATAATAATTATAGCATAAAAGATTGATTAATTGATAAAAACGATATAAAATACATTATGTGTGAATAGATATAGAGAAATTTTAGATACAAATGTTATAAAAGTTATATGAGCAAAAATTAATTCATATAATATAATAAGTATACTAAAGTATGTAAGAGGTGTAAAATGATTTATCCTAAAAATCTAAATAAAAATGACTATATTGGGGTGATTGCAACATCAAAAGGAATATCGAAAGATACTGAAATTTTGAAGTTTGAGAAAGCCAAAGAAAATTTTAAAAGTTATGGTCATAATATAATAGAATCAAGCAATATTATGAAAAATGATAAAGCAAGAAGCTCATCTGGTAAAGAAAGAGCAGAAGAATTTTTAAAATTATGGACCAATAAAGATGTGAAGGCAATTATAACATTAAAAGGAGGACAATTTTTAATTGAAATGTTGCCATTTTTGAATGAGCATAAAGATATTTTAAAAAATTCGCAACCAAAGTGGATTCAAGGTTTTTCAGATACAACAGTTTTATCATATTATTTAACAACAAATTTTGATATTGCAACAATACATGCTGATAATTTTATGAATTATGGTATGAAAAAAATAGGAGTATCTCAATTAAATACAATAAAAATGTTAGAGGGGGCTGAAATAAACCAAATATCATCGGAAAAATATCAGAGCGTTCATCAAAGATCAGATATAATTGGAGACTTTAACTTTGATAAAAAAACAGAATGGAAAAATTTATATAATGAGGAAAAAATATCATTAAAGGGCAGAATTATTGGAGGAAATTTAGAATCTATAACAAAATTAATAGGAACTAAATATGATAATACGATAAATTATATTGAAAAATATAAAAAAGATGGAATTATTTGGTTTCTTGAGAGTTTTGCATTAAATACAGCAGATGTTTATAGTGCTTTGTGGGAAATGAAAGAAAGTGGTTATTTTAAATATACAAGTGGATTTATATTTGGAAAACCTGCAATTTGTGAAAACGAATATAATATCTCTTATGAAGAAACATTAAAGGATGCATTAGGTGATTTGCATGTTCCTGTAATATACAATGCAGATATTGGACATGTTCCTCCTCAATTAGCTATTATAAATGGATCTATAGCAGAAATTATAAGTAAAGATGGAAAGGGTATTATAACATGCAAAAAAATATAGTTAATAGTGATATGGCTGTAATTACATTACCAATGAAACCACATAGAAAAGAAAAAATAGGTATGATTGTTATACCATCAATTGCAGATGTTTTGGCCAAAAGAATAGGTGCAAAATCATATTTAGGAATAAACTTAATGGATTCTTATGTGAAAAGATCTGATTTTGTTGATGACTATTATAATTTGTTATATCAAATGGATATTGATGTTGATGATGTTTGGGTTGATACGGAAAATGAACCAGAATTATTTTCTAATGTTCAAAAGTTAATAGATAATGGATTTATTAAAGAAAAAAAATTAAAAGTTTTAAGATGTCCTTGCGGTGTTATTGATATGAAAAGCGGAAGTGCTAATGATTTTGTTACAAAAAGATCATATATTATGAAAGATAATGAAGTATATTGTAAAGAGTGTGGTGAGAAATGCAGAGATAGTATTGAAAAAGTTCTTGTTTTTAATGCTAGTAATATTGATTTTAAAAGCAAAACGTTACCATCAAGAATAGCAAAAGATCAGTTGGAATTTCATAAAAGGTTGAAAGACGAAGATATTTTGATTTCAAGAGTTCGTGATACTAAGGTTCCTGTTGTTGTTAATGGTACAAAATATAACATAGATATTGACTTTGCAGCATTAACATATTTATCTTGTTTTGATGAAAATCAAAGAGTTATAATTGGAAGTAATCATCATGTTTATCAAATGTATATGATGCAACTTTTACAACAATGTTTAGGAAATGAATCGGAAAATTTGTATGTTGCAGTACCATATGTTAGACCTCCAGCTGATGTGCCATTTGATTTAAAAAAAGAATTGTTTAGTTTAAGTAATTCATCAAGAGAGTCGTATATTTTTGGTAGTGCATTTAAGTTTAAAAATACAGTAAATACATGGTCACCTGATTTATTGAAATGTATTGGAAAACTTAATGAGTCAGAAGCACAAAGATTATATGAAAAAATGACTACACCAATTACAATATCAAAAGATGAAAGTTTAGAAAAACATGTTAATAATGCTGTAAATAAAACGAATATTCAGAGAATGTTAAATGAAGTTCGTAATAAAAAGGATAGTGAATATGAAAAGTAATATTTGTATAGATATAGGTGGTTCATATATTAAATATGCTGTTTTTTATGGTCAAATACTAAAGAAATATAATTTGGTTAGTACCGATAGAGCAAATGTATTAAATCAGTTAAAAGATATAATAAAAAGTATAAGTGAAAATGAGAATGATAATGTAAATTCTGTAGGAATTTCTATTCCAGGGGCTGTTGATATTGAAAAAGGAATTATAATTCATGCAATAAATCTTAATTTATATAATTTTGATATGGTAAATTATTTAAAAAAATATTTCAACTTTAATATTTTTATAATAAGTGATAGAGATGCAGGTTTGATAGGATGTTTGAAGTCGGAAAATTTCAAATTTACAAAGAATGTTTTAGCTGTAAGTTGGGGAACTGGTATTGCATTATCAATATTTCAAAATAATAAATTATATAGAAGTGCAAATAAAATTGCTCCAGAATTTGGTCATACATATATTTCTGATAATGAAAAATATGTATGTTTTTGTGGAAAAAAAGGGTGCTTAAATGCAATATCTGGTGCTCAAGCAATGCGAAATTCGATAAATAAATACTTAAAAATAAGTGGAGATAATATTGAAAGTAGTTTAAATTACATTAAAGAAAATAAAGATGAAAATTTGAATAAAATATTTAAAAACTCAATATATTATTTTAGTAAGGCAATAGCAAATATTTATACTACATTAGACCCAGAATGTTTATTTATATGGGGAGGAATGACTGATGTAGCACGATACTTTTTTGATGATATAAAAAATATTGTAAATGATTCAGTACATAAATCTTTAAAAAATAAAAATAAAATTATTATTTCAAAATATGGTAGAAAGTCAGCATTGTATGGAATAAATACAATAGCAAATCATGAAATCGAAATATAAGTGATATAAATATAGGGGGAAGATTATTTATGGATGAAGAAATTAATACTTTTTTATCTGAATATAATGATGAAATAATTTGCTCTTTTATAATAGGCTCATATGTATATTCTGAAAATTTTAATGATATAGATATTGTGGTTATTAGTAAAAAGGCTTTCTTTCAAAAGCATAAAAAAATAAATTGCAAAGAACTTAAGGCTACGTTTTTACCTGAAAAAATGTTAGAAGAAGATTTAAAAAATGATACATATGGTAGCTTTATTTATGGTAGATTTTTAAATCCAATAAAGATATTAAAAAATTTTGAGTATGCTGTTAATTATCAAAAAATAGCAATAGAAGTAGAATTTAAGTATCATAAAAATATTATAAAAGATTGTGAGGAGAACAAAGAGATTATTAAAAATTTTATTGTAAATAGAGGTTTATATTTTAGTAAATATTTAAAAAATTTGGATGTTATTGAAAAAGATAATGAAAATGTTAAATCCTTTTGTAGTATCATAATATGTAAAAATAAAAACAGGAAAGAATTATATACACGAAGTTCAGAGAATATATTTAATTTCTGGAAAACAAGATTTTCGGTAAAGGGAATACCGCTAAATTTAAATGATATAATTAAGTCTTACAATTTTAAACTGGATAATAATAATATAATAGAGAGGAACTTAGAGTAATGGATAATGTTATAAATTTATTTCATAGAGATATTTTAACACTGCGTTCACATCATTGGAAGTATTTTATGAATACATATACAGGATGCAGTTATTGTTGTGCATATTGTCTTAATGCATATACAAATGATTTTTATAAAAAGATAAAAATAGATGAAAATATAGTAAATGAAATAGATGAAAAATTAAAAAATATTGATAAAAGAATTGTATTTTTCGGTTCAAATACTGACCCATATATAAAAGAAGAGCAGGAAACACAGTGTACCAGAAAAATACTTAAATTATTTTTAAAATATGAAATTCCAATAACTATTTTAACTAAATCTGTATTAATAGAGCGAGATATTGATATTTTAGAGCAATTAGCAAAAAAAGATTTGGTATTAGTTCAAACAACTATTACTACAACAGATGAAAAATCTAGAAAAATAGAGCTTAATGTACCAAGTACAAATGAAAGAATAAATATAATAAAAAAAATGACTAAAAAAGGAATTCCAGTTCATATACATTTTTCTCCTGTGATACCATATTTGAATTCAAAAGCGGAAATAGATCAGTTAATAAAATCTGTAGCAAATGCTGGAGCAAAATGTGTGTATTCAAATATTTTGGGAATTCATTCACATGATAATAAATTATTATTTAATGCACTAAAAAATATAGATGATAATTTACCTGAAAAAATAAAAGAAATTTATGAATTAGAAGTTGAAAAAGAAAATTACATTCATTCACCATATGGAAAATTTATATTGGAACAAATGAAACCTATAAAAGATGCATGTTTAAAATATAAAATTGGATATGTTAATGAAATGTTTCCTGAAGAAACAAATTTAAAATATAGTGATATGAATCAAAATAAGTTTTTTGAAAAAGCTTTGCCAACAATATATAATATGATAGATTATTTTAAAGAAAAAAAGGATCCGGTGGACTTTGAAAAATTTCGTAATGAATATTTATATAAATATGCAGATAAAGAAAAAGATAAAGAATACATAGAATATATTGAAAAATTGTGGAATAGTAACGAATTATTTGAATTAACAAAAATAAGGAAAACACAAGAAAATAAGTATATAAGATGTGAAAATTATGAAATAAATATGAGTGATTTTTGTAAATGGAATACTTAAGATTTGAAAGAATGAATTTATTGCAAATATGTTTTATCAACGATTGCGAATAAAGTCATTCTTTTTTATATTTTTTTATATTATTTGTTAATATGAAAAACTATATGTAAAGTTTTCTCTATATATTCGACAATAATAAAAGTATTTTCCTTTTCGTATCTGTCATTAGATTGTTGAATATATCCAGCTCTTGTTATTTCATAAAGATAGTCTTCAAAATCAAGAGAGGAAACATTTTCATATGTTAAAGCACACAAAATATATGAAGGTGTTTCTTTTTCAGATACATGAGAAATTTCACCATCAAAGCTTGGAAATTTATTAAATTTATCCGGAATAGTATTTTCAGCAGAAGAGCTATCAATGTTACTGGAAATATCTTTATTAAAATCTTTAGAAATATGATTAATTCCATCTTTTATATCACCAGGAATATTACTTTTTATAGCTTTTCCAATATTTTTTAATTTATCAAAAAATCCCATAAGAACCCCCTAAAAAAATTATAGTTAATTCTATATTAATATAAATAAAATTAAAATGCAATATTATATGGAAAAGTTGGTTGTTAAGCAGAAATATGATGCTAATTTGCTAACTTGGTGAACTTTATGTGAAAATTAGCACTCATATATTGACTTTGCTAAAAATTGGGATATAATATAAACTGTAAATGAAAAGTTTACAAAAGAATATGTATTTTAAGGAGGAATCTATTATGATGTTAATGCCAAGAAAAAAAGAAATGGATTTATTTGACGAAATGTTTTCTGATCCATTTTTTAGTATGAAAGAAAGTCGTTTAATGAAAACAGATATTAAAGAAATTGATGATGGATACGAAATTGAAGTTGATTTACCAGGATATAATAAAGAAGATATTCAACTTGAAATTGATAATGGATACCTTACAGTAACAGCAAAAAAAGATGAAGAAGATGAAGAAAAGAAAAAGAAATATATTCACAAAGAAAGATATATAGGAGAATGTTCAAGAAGTTTCTTTGTAGGTAAAGATGTAAAAGAAGAGGATATCAAAGCTAAATTTAAAAATGGAACATTAAAGTTAACTGTTCCAAAGAAAGATGAAAACGCAAAAAGTGAAAAGAAGAATATTCCTATTGAGTAAAAAATGGAACCGAAAGGTTCCATTTTTTTTGAGGGAAAAATTTAAAAAGGTGTGTATGGACAAAGATGTTGTCAAAAAGAACCGTCCCCATTGACATATTTTAAACAAGTGGTCAGTTTTTTACAGATTTCATAAAATAAATTGACGGTAAAATTTGAGACGAGTATAATAATATTGTATTAAATAAAAATTAAGGAGGACAACATGAATTATAGAGAAGAATCATTGAAAAAACACTATGAATGGAAAGGAAAACTCGAAATTTCTGCAAGAGCTAAAGTTGATAGTAAAGAGGCTTTATCATTAGCATATACACCTGGAGTTGCTGAACCTTGTCTTGAAATTCAAAAGGATTATAAAAAAAGTTGGGAATTAACTCGTCGTTGGAATATGGTTGCTGTTATAACTGATGGAACAGCTGTATTAGGATTAGGAGATATTGGTCCAGAGGCAGGTATGCCAGTTATGGAAGGAAAGAGTGTTTTATTTAAAGAATTTGGTGATGTAGATGCATTTCCTATTTGTGTTAGAACAAAAGATGTAGACGAATTTGTTCAAACAGTTTATAACATAAGTGGATCTTTTGGTGGAATCAACCTTGAAGATATTTCTGCACCTCGTTGTTTTGAAATTGAAGAAAAACTTAAAGAAAAATGCGATATTCCAGTTTTTCACGATGATCAACATGGAACTGCAATTGTTACAAGTGCTGCAATTATAAATTCAATGAAGATTTTGAATAAATCTATAGAAAATTGTAGAGCTGTTATAAATGGAGCTGGTGCAGCAGGTATTGCTATTGCTAAATTATTAATGACCTTAGGTTTAAAAGATGTTATTTTATGTGATAGAACTGGTGCAATATATGAGGGAAGAGAAAACTTAAATCCAATTAAGGAATCTATTGCAAAAGTTACAAATAGAAGTTTTACAAAAGGAACATTAAAAGATGCTTTAGTTGGTGCAGATATATTTATTGGAGTTTCTGCTCCTGGAGTATTAACTGCAGAAATGATTAAAACAATGAACGATGATCCAGTTGTATTTGCTATGGCTAACCCAACTCCAGAAATTATGCCAGATGAAGCAAAAAAAGCAGGGGTTAAAATAATGGGAACAGGTCGTTCAGATTTTCCAAATCAAATTAATAATGTTATTGCATTCCCTGGAATTTTTAGAGGTGCATTAGATGTTAGAGCTAGTCAAATAACAGAAAATATGAAGATTGCTGCTGCATATGCAATTGCTGGTCTTGTTAGTGATGATGAGCTAAATGAAGAATATATTTTACCACAAGCTTTTGATCCAAGAGTTAAAAATGTTGTAGCAAAAGCTGTTTCAGAAGCTGCAATAAAAGATGGTGTTAATAGAATTTAATTTGGAGAAAAATATATGTATATAGATTTAGATAATGCTGTAAGTAAATTTAAAATTTATACAAAACAATTTGATACAAAAGATAAAAATATAGATAGAAAAATATATCACTCAATTAGAGTTATGGAAGTTTCAAAAGATATTGCTACAAGATTGAATTTAACACAAGAACAAATTGAAATTGCTTCAATAATTGGTTTGCTTCACGATATTGGTAGATTTGATCAATATAAAATTCATCAAACATATAGGGATTTAGAAAGTTTTGACCATGGTGATTATGGTGTAGAAATTTTGAAAAATAATATTAGAAACTATGTTAAAACTGATAAATATGATGATTTAATTTTTAAAGCAATAAAAAATCATAATAAATTTGCAATCGAAGAAGGATTAAATAGTGAAGAACTTCTATTTGCAAAAATTATAAGAGATGCTGATAAAACCGATATTTTATATGAGTCTGCTAATATTTTTTTCAAAGGTGATGAAGAAGAAGTTAATTCATCTACAGTTGCAGACGAAGTATTTGATGAAGTGATGAATAAGAAATTAGTCAAAAGAAAAAAAGGCAGAAGAATTGATTACATAGATAATGTAATTTCAGTTATGGCTATGGTTTTTGATATTAATTTTAAAGAAACTTTTCAAATTATTAACGAGAAAAATTATGTATCTATAACATAA
>OLRV01001421.1_pt1 | contig 20414 bp, 4 predicted proteins | sample 1672421 | NCBI WGS metagenome assembly OLRV01 (sample SAMEA3136684, study PRJEB25190) | human gut metagenome | biome: human gut; feature: human-associated habitat; material: faeces | place: Austria | collected 2013
GCTTCTAGAAAGAACTTGTTTTCTAATTGAAAATCACTAATTCTTTGCATGTAGGAAGTTAGTTTTAACTCAATGTTAAAACTAACTTCCTACATGCAAAATGTAAATGATTTAATTGGCTGTTTATTAAACACATAAGCTTATTAATCCCATTATGGAGAAATTTAGGTTTGTATTCTCTGTCTTTTATATAAATATCAAATGAAGTATCAAAAATTTTACCATTACTTGTATATGAAACTTTTATTGTTTTAGTTGCAGTTCCACTTACAAAACTACTTGCTGATGGCGACATATTTATAGTACTTCCATCTTGCTCTGTTAAAGTAACTCCTGAAGCTTCCATTGAAATGTTTGACTGTGCACCACTAATATAATTTATATTAATTTGTCCCCCAGTCGCTGAAAAAACTGCTCCATATTTATATGTAACTTTTGATGGTTTATATAAAACCGATATATCTTTTATTACATCATTTATAGTAATTACTTGAGTGGCTGTTGCTGGTAATTTATCAAATGCATTTGAACTACTATCTAATTTAATTGTCAATGTTTCATTGTATTTATGATTTACATTAAATAACGATCCTGCTGGTTTTTGTACATATCCTGTTACCATTCCAGCAGTAATGGTTTTAGGTGAACTTGAACTGCCATCTGCATATACTTCAACATATTTTCCATTTGATATAACATCATCAAGTGATGTACCATAATCAAATTCTGTTTTAGTAAATGTTGTTGTAATTCCTGTTATATAATTTACTAATTGTATATCAACAGTATTTGTTGAATTTATAGTTCCATATTTTACTGGTAATGATTGTTTTGCAAGTTCTGTTGGATTATATCCATTTGTATCTATTGCAAGAGAACTTGCGCCTACAGTAAATGAACCACCTCCGCTTGTTGTAATTGTTGCAACAAGACCACTATAATTTAATGCACCTGCAGAAGTTCCATATTTATTTTGTGCTGTTGGTTGAGTTGTTATTGAAACTCCTGATACTGTATCATTTACAACTATATTTAAATCTGCAGTTTTTCCTTCATATGTCAATGTAATTTTTTGATTTCCAGCAGTTAAGCCATTACCTCCAGCTATCACCCATCTATCTGATGCTGGTATTGAACTTATACTTGCTGTTGTCGAACTTGCAGTAACTTTTGAATCATCAGCTGAAATTGGTGTAAGAGTTTTTCCACTTTTAGTTACTGGTGTAATTTCTCCTCCAGCTAAACTAATTGTATCACCGTCATTATATGTAACATTTGTTGGTTGTTTTGTTATCGAAATACTAGATACTGGATCAGTTACAGTTAATGTCATATCTGTTGTTAAAGACTTATATGTAAATGTTACTTTCTTATTATCTACATCCGCTTTTGTCTTATCAACTGTAATTTCTCCTGTTGCAATTTCGCTTGCTATATTTAATGTATCTTCTAATGTATTTCCTGATGAATCCTTATATGTTGCTGTAAGTTGTCCTCCAGAAAAATCTATTGTATCACCATGCTCATAGTTCATTGTTGTTAAATTAGTTTTCTTCGAAATACTATCTAATACATAATAATCAAAATCTATTGTTTCACCATCATATGTTAATGTTGTCTTCTTTGTTGTATTATTTGCTGTTGTTGAATCAAGAGTTATTTTTCCAGATGTTATTGCATCTGATACTGTTACATCTTCTGAACTTCCATCATCATATGATACTGTTAATATTGCCCCTGTAAAATCTAATGTTTCTGTATTGTAATATTTATTTTTTGTTGGCTGAGATTTAAATGAAATATTATTTATTTTCTTTGCACCAGCTGCAAAGCCTTTAAATAATAAATAATCCTTACCATTCACATAATATGCTCCACCATCATATGCAAGCATAATATCATCTGGATCTCCAATTGAAAAAACATCTGTTGTAATATCTTCCATTGTTTTTCCATCTGCCAATTTAAATGTTAATGTTGCAATTACAGTTTCATCTGCCATTGTTTTTGTAGTAGCTCCATCTATTCTGAATGTACAACTGCTTGTATCTATTCCTGTAGCTGGAGATGTATCAAAATATATTCCATCTGAAGCCCAATCTTCCATGTCTGTTGGCTCTTGTAATTCCCAAATAGGTCTTTTATTTGTTCCTATATTAACTTCTACTATTGGAGATAAAATACTCTTATCATATTTTAATTTTATATTTCCCGCGTTTAATCCAGTTACAGTTGTTCCATTTTTTATGATAATATCCATTGTAACTATTCTTGTTCCAGAATATGTTTCTATGGTATCAGTATCTGGATCAAAATCATAATAATAATATGTTGTATCATTATTCCAATGGTCATAATCTTTAGATGTATCTATTGGATGAATGTCAATTTCAAAATAAGGTTTATTTTCTTCTATTGGAGAAGCAGCATGAACTTCACTTAACAAAATCCCATATGGTGAAAATGATTCTATTAAAATTATTAAAGATATTATTAATGCTATTATTCGCTTCCTCGTAAAGAACCCTTTTAAATTCGTATATTTCATTCTATTTTTCTCCTTCCATACTATTCTATAATCCTATTAACTTCATAATTTGCTTTAAGTGCTGAAAGATCTAATAATTGAATCCTACCATCATCATTAAAATCCATCTTTTTATCATAATTCGCTGAAGTTGTATCTGTTTGGTATGCACTATATAACATAGATAAATCTAAAAGTTGTATAACACCATCTTTATTAACATCACCTGCATATAGCTCTTTTTCACCTACATCCAATACATCTCCATTATTTATTGTCCTTGAAATAAAAATATGATCTAAGTAACCTTCTCGATCTAACAAAATATCATAAGTTCCAGGAGTAACATATATTTCAAATGTTCCATCATCATTTGTATCACTATCTAAAGATGTTATTGTTTCTAATTGTTGATGTATTGAATCTCTTTTTCCAGATTTAACAGTAGACCAATCTATTACATTTTTTACCTCATCTGATTTGTATAACCTCACTGTTGCTTTATATATTTTTTTACTTTCCATCGGTTTTAAAAATATACTTCCCCTAATAACTCCATATGGCCTTTTTACCACCAAAGTATAATTTTTTTCTGTTTTACCATCTTCTGCTGTAACAGTTACTGTTAAATTTGTATCACCTTTTCCAAGTTCATTTAATTTAACAGTAGTTGATACATTATTTTGAATATCAAGCTCTTCATATTCAACTGTTACTCCATCAGATTCATAAACCAAATTTCCATCTTCATCTCTTTTAGGTTTCTTAAGTTTCATTGAAGATTTTGTATCACTAAGTATTGGTTTCAAATTTAATTCATCAATATTTTCCAATAACTCCAATTCATAATTTAAAGTATCTTTATCAAATTTAGGGTTTAACTCATACTCCTTATATGTAGAATTATCTGGATTTTCTTCATCTGTTGTTCCTGAACTTACAATCAAGTTGTCTAAGTCTGCATTTTTTGATGCTGTTGCATCTACAAATCTAAATGCCGATTTATTTTCAATTGAATCTTTAATATTCAAATTTATTTTTATACCAGTTGTTGGTACCAATTCATCTTCTTTAAGTGAAAATCCTGAAATATCGAAATCATCTGATATCATACTAAAACTTACCTTTGCTAAAAGAACCCCACCCGTTGTTGTTATTATTTTCTTGCCTGCTCCATCATCCTTAATATGCTCTGAGTCAGTTACCGGCGGATTAAATGTAATTGCCCAATCAACTATACCTTGGTTTTCATCTTCTAATGAAGCACACTCAAGTACTGATGAAAATTCATCTTCAAACTTAAAGTATTGAGTTACATCATCAGTAATTTCATTTGTTTGTATGTTTGAAAATTTTAATTTTGTATTATCAAAACTAAATCGTACCTCAAATCCGTTTAAAATCTATTTCATGTCCCCATAATTCCATAATAACTTGTTTATTTTTACCTTCAACCTCAGTTATATTTGTTGCTTTAAGCTCCAAATATTGATCATCTGTTGGTTCAATTGTTGAGGCTTCAACCACAATTGTCATATTTATAAACATTATCACAAGAATAAGTATTACAGCTGTTAGTTTTTTTAATAAATTTTCCATATGTAGTTGAAACCTCCTTTCTTATATTTTTAATTTATATAGATTATAGAGTATTTAATATAAGAGTCAATTTTACAATTTTCACCATATTTTTTATTTTTTCTTAGGGAAATCTGTCTTAAAAGGTATAAATAAAATATATTTCATTTGTGTTAAATTGTTATTATAATTTGGTTACAAAATCCATAATTTTACAAACAAAAACTTTTATCAATTTTCCCTAAGTGTTTCGCCAATTCAAGAGCAAAAAAATAGAAGAAGACTTTTTAGCTCTTCTTCTATTTTTATTAACTTATAATCTTAAATTTATTTTATCTTTTGTACTTCTCATATTCATCATTTGTTTATCTCAAGATATTTTCTTTTGAAAACTTGATTTTTATTTTAGCAATTATTTTATCAAAACCTTTATTTCCTTAGGATATCTCCTACATTATATTGGCGTTTAATATTTTTTCGTAATGCTATTACGCATCCACTTAATAATGCTAATACTATAGTAATTAATGCAATGTATTTCAAATCTTCTGATCCAGTTTTTACTGTTAACATTACTGGTGCATCATCTATATCATCTTCACCTGGGACATTATTGTCTGGTGTTGAATCTATATCTGGTGTTCCATAATCATTATAGTCTTTACAAATTTCAGCAACATTAATTTTTACACCCATATTAGTTTCTGAATTAATCCATTTTAATACAATTGTCACTTCTGCTGATTCACCTGGTTGCAATAATGTATCTTTTAATTCATCTGTTACTATTGTTCCATCATCAAGCATTGTCCAATTTGGATTATCTGATAATTCGAATTCTAAGCCTTCTGGTATTCTATCTTTAATTTCTTTTGCATATCCAGCTATTTCACCTTCATTAGTAATTCTAATATGATATCTAAATTTAACTACTACTGAATCTAATTTGCTCTTTCTTAAATCAACTTTTACTACTTCTTCAGGATCATCCTCTGCATGATGTCCAGTTTCAATTACTTTTGTTTGTCCATTTTCTGTTACATATGCTTCTGTTACCCACTTACGTAGGGCTAAATCAAAGTACAATACTCTAACTTTTTCGATATCCTCATCATCTTCACCTTTCCATTCATTTGGTGTTGAATCACGATCTTCTCTATGAATTCCTTTCTTATCAGTTTGTTCACTTATCTGAGCATAATTTATTAAAATTCTGTCTGATGTTGTAGGCTCTGTTACTTTAAATGCTATTTTTACATCTTTGTATTCTGGTGTAGTCATTGTTTCTTTATCAAAAGCCTTCATTAAGTTTTGTCTATCTTTTGTTTCATTTTCCTTTGATAAATAATTTGTAACTACATATTTTGCTTTTGATACATCTGTAACTTCATTATCATTTTCATCTACTAGTTTCCACTCATACTCTTGATTAATTTCATTGTCTGGTAAATATTCCAAACCTTCAGGTATATCATCTTTTATTCCTGTTGCATATCCATCCTTGCTACCTTCGTTATAAACTCTTATTGTGTATGTAACTATATCATTTGTATGTACTAATACTGGATCTTTTGGATGAGTATATGTTGCTGTTGTTCCTGTTTCATTAATTAATGCTGTAGCATCAACTTGTGGAATTCTACTTGTTACTTCTTCTTTATTTACTCCTGTAATAAACTTACGTAACGCTAAATCCATGTATGTTACTTTAATGTATTCTACATCTTCATCATCTTCACCTTTCCATTCATTAGGTGTAGAATCTCTATCTGTTACTGGTTTGCCACTTTCATCTGTATCATCAGATATTTGCGCTTGATTTTCGATTATTTTTGGATAATCTTGTTTACATATTACTCTGAATTCTACTTGTACATATTTTGTATCTAATTTTGTTCCGTTAAAGGCATTTAATAAGTTATCATCACCATTTTCTTTTGACAAATAATCACTTACAATATATTTTGCCTTTGTTACATCATCTGTTTCTTCATCATTTTCGTCTACTAATTTCCATCTAAATTCTTTATTTACTTCACTATCTTTTACAAATTCCAATCCTTCAGGTATATCATCTTTAATCAATGATGCATATCCTGATACAGTTCCTTCATTATAAACAGATATTGTATATCTAACTATATCATCTACAGAAACTTCCACTGGCTCTTTTGTATGTACATATGTTGCTGTTGTGCTAGAACCATCCTTCAACGCACTAACATTTACTATTGGTTCTCTTGCATAATTAACATCATCAATATTTGAATTTTCATCATCAGAATCAGCTGTTTCATTATCGTTTTTATCTTCTGTATTTTGATTTTCTCTTAACATTTCCTCACCATTTACAGCTGTGATATATTTTCTTAAAGCTAAGTCAAATTCTTCAACTATTACTTTCTCAAAATCATCATCATCTTCTTGTCCTGGTACATAAGATTTTGATAACTCATCATCTTTATACTTAGACATTCCCTCAGCTGTATCTGGAACTTTAACATTATTTGTTACAGAGTCTCTATCTACAGTTTCACTAGTTCTGTTTTCTGCTTTGCTTAAGCTTATTTCTGCTATATTAGTTAATACTGTTTTTACTTTAGCATCGTCAGAAACTCTACATTTAATTTGAATTTCTTTATAATCTAATACTCCAGTTACTTTATCTCTTGCTTTTATTAAATTGTCAACTCCATTACTTATACCATACTCTTTTGATAAATTTGTAGTTCTAACAGTTCTGTTTGTTAAATCATTTTCATCTAAATACCATCCGTTATTACGATTAAATTCATCATCTACAAATTCCAACCATTCTGGTAAGTGATCTGTTACTTCTTGAGCATATCCATCAATTTCCCCTTCATTATACACTCTTAAAGTATATATAACATCTTGTCCCTTATATACTCTTACAGGATTTTTATCATGATTATATATTGCTGTCGTTGATCTATCTGCTAATAAATCATCTGTTATTACATTTGGTACTCTATTTTTTGTTTCATCTTCTGTTATTTTTGAATCTTCTTTATCTGGGTACTCTACGGACGTAATTGATTTTCTTAATGATAAATCAAAGTATTCATTCTTAGCTGTTATTTCAATTTTATTTTCATCATAATTCATTGTAACTAATCCGTGATTTCCATCTTCAATCAATTCAACAGACTCTACAATATATTTTTCATCATCATTTTCTCCTGTTGTATTTGTTGTTATCTTTAGTTTTATTGGTTTGTCTAATAACATGTATCCCTTTGGTGCTGTTTTTTCAGTTAATATAATTGTATAAACTTCTTGTCTATCTCTTCTAGATTCTTCAATTCTAATGTCTTTAATCTCTAATTTTCCATCTTTTACAACAACATTATTTGCTGGTAAAATTTGTTCCATAGAATTTACATCATTTGTAGATTTATATAATTTATGCTCTTTGCCATCTTTTTCAACAGTTATATCAAATACTGCACCATCTAAGTTCTTTCCTGTATAGCTATCAACTTTGTTTAATACTAAGCTGTATTTACCTTTAATTCTTTCGTTTGTAATTCCTGTTTCAATTCCAGTTTCGAAACTTAATCCAGATACATATGTTTTTCCAACTGTCGTTTCAGCACTTTTAATAATATATTTTCCATCTTCAATAGCAAATGTTACTTTAATTACAATATCTACTCTATGAGATTTATATAACCAATCAAATATTCCATCAGTTGATTCCTCATGTAGAATAAAGTTATATGTACCTGCTTTTTCAATTAATAAATTGTCTAAAGAAATTACACCATCAACTCCATCTACATTTTTTGTTTCAAGAGCATCTGTATTTATCTCTTTAAATGTGTTAGCATCTTTTAATGTTGCCCTAGTAGATGAACTTGTATCTACAACCTTCAATTTAAATTTAACACCATTCATAGCTTCATTAGTATCTTTGTCTTTTTTAACTAAAGAGAATTTATATTTCTGTGGGTTTTTAACTTTTATATCCAATTGTGATATTCCATTATTTTTAGATGTACCAACACTTACACATTTTTGAATTTCATCAGTTAATGAAATTTCTTCTTGGCTTTGAATATCATATACATAATATGCATTCGAATTTACTTGACCATCTTTTGTTATTATATTTATGGTTCCATCTCCGTTTACTTTTACATATACATGAATTTCTTTACCTTCTAATATATTTACAAATTCGTCTCCAGGTGTTGAGTTTTCTCTAATTATGTATTTATATATACCTGCTTTAACAGCCTCTTCTGTAAATCCTATATTTCCGTTATCATCAGTATTATCAGTATATTCAGTTCCATATCTAGTACTTATTATTGTAAAGTTTGCTCCAGATAAATAATCATTATCACCTGTACCATATACCTTCTTATTTAATAAGACTTTATAATCAACCGGATTTACAACAGTAACTTGAATTGTGTATATACTATTGCTTTTTACAACATTTACACTAAACAATCCATAATATTTACCGCCTCCAGTTCCGCAAATTTCATCTGAATCTTTTGGATCATCAATACTACCTTCACGTAATTCAAAATATGAATCTCGTTTTTCAAAATTACTATCTGTTATAGTAATTGTTCCATCACCATCTAATTTAAAGTAAATTTTAATATACATTCCTTCTAATACATTATTATATTGAGCACCTGGTGTACTATTTTCAGTAAAGTAGTAAATATAATTTCCAGCAGTCATAGATTTTTCATTAATTTCTATTCCATTGCTAACAGTTCCATTAAATACTTTTTCAATTTTATTTTCTGTAACTTTTTGTCTCTTAGCTGTAAAGTTTGCATTATCCAATGAATTTCCATCTGAATCCTTTTTAATTATATCCACATTGTATTGTACTGGGTTCTCTACAGTTATTCTCAATGTATATCTTATATTACCCATAGGATCTGGAACATCAACTTTTACAAATCCACTATTCTCTACTTTTTGACCATCTCTTGTATTGATGTCTCCTTTATAAGTTTCAAAATATCCTTCTGTATCTTGGAATTTACTATTTGTAAGATGTAACTTTCCATCTCCATCAAGTTTTACATATACTTTAATATACTCTCCAGATAATATATTTTCATATTGTGTACCTGGTGATTTTGTTTCAGCAATATAATAAATGTATTTTCCAGCTTTCATAGGAGATTCTGTAATAGAATGAGGCTCTTCATTATTTAATACCATTGTTATATTACCATCTTCATCTTCTCTATAAGCTGTAAATTTACTACCATTGATTGAGTTTTTAGCAGCATCGTATTTTGTTATATCAAAGTTATATACTGTTGGATTTTCAATTGTTACTTTAACAATATTAACATCATCTGCATCTTTTTCTACATTTACATCTTTAACATAACTATATATATCATCACTTCTATCTATAAGTTTAGCAGATGATACATCATCAACAGAACCTTCATATATTTCAAAATATCCTGGTTTAATATTAGATTCTCCGTCTATTATTTGAACAGTTCCATTAGCTTTCACTCTAACAGAAACTTTTATAAATTTGTCTCCTATGTTATTTACATATTTGTAATAATTTCCAGAAAAAGCTTCTGTAATATAATAATCATAATCACCTTCTGATAAATTTAACTCATTAAGTTCAATATCATCATTAGATACAGTTCCTGGACCAAATACACATTCATCTCCTCTAAATACAACGAACACTGAACCAGTTATATCACCTTGCTCTGTATCTTTTTTAATAAGATCCAATTTAATATTTGTTGGGTTTTCAACAGAAATATATATTTCCTGTTGATTTGAATTTGAGCTTATTTCGATGTCCTCCATAATTAATTTTCCCTGAGTTGTATCAGAAATATCATTATCTTGTAAGTCATAAATATAATATTTTTCTACACCTGCTTTAAATGATTTTCCATTTTTATCAACTAATTCTATATCACCATTTGGATTTACTTTTACCCATAAAACGATTTTACATTTTTCCATTATATTAGTGTACTTTTTAGATGCTGATTTAATTTCTCTAACCTCATATTTGTAGATACCTGGATCAACAATATCGTTTTCAACTCTTATAAATCCATTGTCTTTAGTTACATCTGTAAATTTCTTATTAGATATTCCATCATAAATAGTAAATTCAGCTCCATCAATTCCACTACCATCATTTTGATTTTTTTCAATTTCTAATGCTAATTTTACTGGGTTTTTAATTTCAACCTTTAAAACATTTAGTTTCGATGTTTTATCTATTTTAACATCAATATATTTAGTAAATAAATCTAGCTTTTCTTTATCAGTAACTGTAGTTCCATCTGAATTATACATTGTAAATTTCTTATTCTCATCTTTAAATGTCAAATTTCCATCTGCTGACAAGTGAACTGTTACTTGAATATAACTATTTTCTAATATATTTACATATTTATCATTAGCAGTTTTTGTTTCTTTAATCTTAAATGTATAATCTCCAGATTTTAAGTTAGATTCTTTAAAACTATATATACCTTTTTCATTTGTTGTTCCTTCTCTATTTCCTTGTGAATCTTCTACTCTAAACTCTACGCCTTCAATTGCTTTTCCATTTGTTCCTGCTTGTTTTTTAGTTAATTCAAATTTCATACTTGTAGGGTTTTCAAGTTGGATACCCACTGTTTTTATTCCCTCTTCATCAGTTGTCGTAGTTAATTGTATAACACCGAATAATGAAAGTGGTACATTAGATACTGAATTATCAGGGTTTGTTATTTGTCCTACTGCATTCTCTATTTCAACATTTCCATCACTATCTACTCTTACTAATACGAAAATTCTATTATTTCCTAATCTATTTACATATGGTGTTTCAGCTGATGTACCTTCTCCAACGGTATTAATTTCAGTAATATAGTATGGTACTAATTGTCCTTCACTAACTCCTTCTTCTTCAATAAATTCTATACTAGATTTTCCATCTATATAATGATTACCTGATAAACTACTATTTATCTTAATTTGTGCACCTTCAAGTGGATTTCCATCTGCATCAACCTTATTAACTTTGAATTTATATTTCATAGGATTTTTAATTGTTATATCAATCAACATACTTCCATCTGAATCTTTGCTTACATCATACCAATAATATTCACTACTTAATTTACCTTGCGTTCCATTTTCTTGATTAATAACAAAACTTGCACCTAAACTTATTTGTGCCTTCTCATTTATTACAAATCTTAAATATAATATTTTATTCTTTAATACATTTATATGTCCAGATGTTGTATTAGATTCTGTCACTTCAAATCCAAAATCGTTTGGTTTATTACCTGAAAGTAAAGATATTTCTTCTTCCAAATAATCAGATACCGAATTTCCATCTTTTATTTCTGTAGTTTGTGAAGTTTGTGAACTTTTTAATGTCAAAGTTGCACCAGATAAATCTTCATTATTTGCTCCAACTTTACGCAATCTTACTTTAACTTTTATAGGATCTTTAATTGTTACATTTATTGTCCAAACTTCATCTATTTTTTCAGTAACTACATCAACATATTTTTTATATTTAGAATTTGAATCTCCATCAATATCCCACTTGGTTACTGTTAAAGCTTCATCTTCCCATTTTGTTGTTACATTTATAACTTTATCTTTTAATATATTTACATATGGAGAACTTACACTTAATTCTTTTATTTGCCAATTATGTTCTTCACCATTTTTTAAATATATCATAGCGGCAGATCTTGCAGTAGATTCATTTCTAGCATACACAGCTCTTACTGATTCATCACTAATATTCTTAGCTTCCAATACTGCCTTTACAGGATTTCCATTCAAATCTGTTTTATTTAATTGTATTCTATATCCAACTGGGTTCACAATTGCTATTGAAACACTTTGTACTTTTTCAGTTATATCTTCTAATTTAAAAGATATCATACTTAATACTTCATCTAACGAATATTTTGGAGTTCCCAATTTTACTATCTCATAATATGAATTTCCATCAGATTGATCCAAATGAGTTGGATTTATTTCTTTAATTTTTGCATTTGCATCTGTTTTTAAATGTAATTTAATATTATATCCGCTTAAAACATTTATATATCCTCTTTTAGTAGCAAGTTCGCGAACTGTATAAATATATTCAGTGTTTGCTTTTATTGATGTATAGCCTTCATTCCAAGCACCTTCTGGAATAAGTCCAGAATATAGTGTAGATGAATTACTACTTGCTTCTTGTTTATCTATTCTAAGTTTTACACCACTAATAACATTTCCATCATTATCTGTAATGCATCCTCTTATTCTATTACCATTGTTGTCATTTTTTACGACATTAAAGAACATTTCTCTTGTAGGATTTGGTACAGTTACAACTATATTTCCACCGATGAAATCTACATCTAATCCTTCTAGTTTATTAGTTCCACCTGCTCCAGTCATCTGAATAGCTATAGATAAATTATCTTTTGTAATTTGTGATGGTGATGTAATTCCTTCTGCATTTACTGTAAGCATAATTGTAGAATTTTCTAATTTTGTTACACCTTCTGGTACACTCTCTTCAATAAAATTGAAATAGCTTTTACGACCTAATATATCTATATTATCAATTGTAAATGTTCCAGATTTATCTGTAGTATATGTTCCCATTCCTGCATATTGACCATTGCTTCCAGTTCCACTTACTGAAAATGTAACACCTTCAATTCCGTCTCCAGAATTTCCACTTGTTTTTAATAATTTCAATCCTAATTTATCTTTTGGATTTAATATATAAATTTTCAAGTTATTGTCTTCAACTTCTAATTTAATATATTTCATTAACCATTTTTCGTGACCAGAAGAACTACAATTAGATATCTTTATTTTTGTATTTCCTTCATTAATAGTTCCATCACTATTCAAATTAACTGTTAATGTAATTATTTTATCTTTAAACAAGTTTTGAAATCCATCACTTGCCTCTGTTTCTTCAATTGTATATTTATATTCAGTTAATTTAGCATCACTATTTACTATTGCATAATCACGTAATTCTTCATTATTCTTTAATGTGACTTCTGTAGGTGATACTTGTTTTATTGTAAAGTTTGCACTTATACCTGTTAAAGCCTCCCAATTATCAGGAATATCATCTGTTTCTAATTGTTTTTTCAAAAGTTGTATAACATATGCTTTATCATTTGCCCAATTAATTTTATAGTTATTTCCACTTAATGAATCCAAAGATACTCTGTCTGCGTAATCAATATTTTCTGAATATGCAGAATATCCACTACTATTTCTCAATTTAACAGCTGCAATTGATGCCTCTGTTGTCTTATCTTCTTTTACATATATTCTAACAATTGCTTTTTCTATTTTTTTGTTATGGAATTTTAACTCTCCTGTTTCAGTAATTTCATATATATAAGTTGTATCAACAACTGCATCATCTAAATTATCAATAGCAGAATCCTCAGAATCTGATGAAGTAAATCCATTTAAGTCCTTACCATAATTATTTAAAAGTTTTATTAATGTTGATACTTCAGTTACATTTCCAGTAGACTCTGCTTTTCTTACAGTAAATGTTGCGCCTGCTAGTTTATCACTTTTATTTCCATATGAATGTTTATTAAGTGACAATCCTGTTGATGTTGTACTTGAAATATTTGGTAAGTTTATTATTACATCTTTATTATTAATTTCTACAACATCACTTTTACCTGTTTCTGCAAAATATTTTGCTAATATTTTATCTTTTTCAGGAACAGCATTAACCCACCTTAAGCTACCATATTTTGAAACACTACCATTAGAGCCTACTCTTATTTTAACTTCTAAATATCCTTGCGTATTTTCATCATGTATAAATAAATTCTCATATCCACTTACTGATTCATCTTCATAAATCTTAAATGTAAATATTTCATTTTGATTTATCTTATCTGTTGTAATTTGACTTGTATTTGGTTCAACATTTGTAATTTTTTCTTCTTTATGATATGTTGTTGCCTCCCTTACAATTGTAAATTTACTACCATTTAACTCACTACCATCTAATTTAACTTTCTTAACTTTAAAATTAAATTCTTCGTCTTTTTGGTTATCAATTGTAATTGTAACTGTATTATCAGTTGCACTTACAGTAGCAGCATTAGCAATTTTTAATTGAGTAGCATCATCTTCTTTTCCCTCAATCTTAGAAACTTTTAATGTAGGTGTTGCAAGTTTATATGTAGAAAGATTGCTTCCTGTTTTATTAATACTTAATATCCATTCATAATTTTCAATTTTTATCCAGTCATTGTTGTTATCATCATAAACTTCTTGAATTGCATATCTATCTGCTATACTACTATCTAATAAAAATTCTTTGTTAATTTTAGCAATTGCATCATTTCCTTCAGCTACAGTTTCAATATGGTCAGCAATTTGTGTTCTTGTATTATCATTGTTTATTTTATAAACATTAAATTTTCTACCTGTAATTGGTTTATTATTTAAATCTACTTTTTTAATTCTAAAAGTATAATTTTTAGGTTGTACCTTTTTATTATTAACAGTTATTTTTATTGTCTGTTTTCCATCATTGTCTAAGTCAACTCTTATTTCAATACTTGATTTTTCACTATATGTACTATTTGCAATAACAACATTATCTAATGTAATAACTGTAGATTCTGTTTTGCTAATATCCTTCTCTGCTTTGTTTTGTGTATTAAGCTCTTCAACTAATATATGTGATATTCTATACTTATTACTATTTGAATCAATATCTTTTTTAATTGTTAATTTAATTTTATTTTTTAGACCAAGAATATCACTATCATTTGTATTTTCCTCAATTGTTAATTCATCATTTGTATTTATGTTATCTTTTGTAATTGCTATTGATCTAGTTTCTGTATCACCATTATCTTTTGCAGTTAAAGTTCCATTATATGTTCCTGTAACTTTAAACTCAATACCATTTGGTGATCCTCCATCAACATTTTTATGAATAAAATAGTTATAATCACCGCTTACAGATTTATTTTCTACTTTTATAGTAATACTTCCTGTGCTTGTAACTTCTAAAGTTATGTCGACAGTTGTAACATTATCCTCTAATAATACACCCTTTAATGTTAATAATTTATTTTTTTCTACATCTATTGTACCAGTTTTATCATTACTATCTGAACTTGTTAATGTAATTTTATCAATAACATATTCAGTTTTATTCTCTGAAACAGTTTTCTTTTTGCTTATTTCAATTGTAAGAGGATTTTTTAATTTTAAATATCCATCTGGAGCTTTTGTTTCTGTAAGTATATATTTGTCTGCTTTATTTAAACTGTCTGTTGATATTTCTCTAGTATATGTACTTGTATTTCCAAGTTTATCTACAACTCCTCCTTTATCAAATAGGTTCTCTTGTTTATTTTGCTCTGTTAAAGAAAATGTTGCTCCAGTTAAATTTCCATTTGAACTAACTTTTTTAGCTTTGATCTTATACTCTCCAGTTGGATAATCTTTCCATGCAACATCTATCAAATTTTCAGATGCAGATATTGTTATAATAGCATCTTCTGCAGAATTTGTTGCATTTCCATCTTTTCTAATCATCAACTTGGTAATACCTTCCATTTTACTTATATAGTTTTGGGAATCACCTTTTCTTGTAATTACATCAATATTTTCAATTACATATTGTTTCTTACCTTGAATTTCAGCCTCTTTTTTGTGTACTTGTATTAATACCTTTAAATCAGATTTTTCATATCCTTCTGGTGGATTTGTTTCTTCTATTAGATATGCATCAATCTTTCCAGTATCACTTATAGCAATAGTAGATGAATCACCATAGTAAATATCTTGTTTTTGACTTTTTTCTAGCTCTACTATTTTTTTACTTGAATTGCCACTTGTATATCCATAGTTATCTTCTGAATCATATATTTTATTTTCATTATTTTCTCTATTTAAATATTGTTTTATAGTAAATTGAGCCTTAGATAAACTGCTCTCTTCATCTGTATTTTGGCTTATATCTCTTTTTACCATTTTCATTTTGTATGATCCATCTACTGGTGGATCTGTATATACTACCCATATATATGTATCATTATATACTACTTTGTACTTGAAGTTTGTATCTATCCAATATTTGTTAGAATCTTTTGAGGTAGATATTATTCCATTATCACTTTCCTTAACTTCCTGTCCTGTTGCAGAAATTAATTTTACATCTTTAATTACATATGTATCATTATTCGAAATTTCTTTTGTTACTTTCAAATACATTGCATTATTATTTTTATTATATCCAGCTGGAGGATTAGTTTCAGTTACTGCATACATATCAACCAATTCCACTGTATTTTTGTTAATTTCTACATTATTATAAACATCTTCCCACGCATTTATCTTTGTAGTTACTGATTTCGTATTATAATTTGTTTTGCTTTCATTATCTTTAAATAATTTACTTGTATTCTTACTTTCATTAAGAGTTTTACTTAATTCATCACTATTTAAAGATAAAATTTGTTCAACTTTAAATTGAGCATTTGCTATTCCATTTTTTTCGTCAATCGTAAGATCTTTCCAGTCTGACTCTTCATCTTTCTTAATAATTTTCATATTATATGAACCATTATTTATCTCATTGCTTACTCGAATTGTAACTGTTCCAATACTGTTAATATCTATAACCAATTGAACTTTTTGATTGTTCTCAAGTATAACATCATCAATAGTTTTTCTTTCATTTCTATTTATTTCTGTAACATTATCTGTGTTATTAACCCTTATTTTCACTTTGCTTAATACATATAAGTTTTTATCTTTTTCAACATCTATCTTTATTGGGTATTTTAATTTTGAATAATTTTTTGGTGCCTCAGTTTCAGTTAATACATATGAATCAATATTATTTATATTATCTTTATTTATGTTTTCAGTATATACTTTTGTAAAACCAATATTACCATTTTCAGAATTTACTGCACCATCATTTGCAAATAAGTTTTTATCTAAGTTTGAACTTTTTGCTAACTTAAATTTTACACCAGTCATTGGAAGTCCACTCTGATTTATTTTTCTTGCAACCAAATGATATTCGCCAGTTCTATAATCTTTCCATTTAATTTGGATAGCATTATCTTCAACAGTAAGTGCTACAACATATTCATTCGAATTATCTGCTACTTTTTTATTATCTTTGTCAATTTTTATTGTACCACGTTTTATTTCAACATCGCCATTTGCAGTTTTTACAACTACTTTATCAATGATATAGTCATAATCTTTTTTCGTCTTATATACATTAAATTTAAAATTTAAGTCAGAACATTCAAAACCTTCTATTTCTTCTATTTCTTGTATCTCATAACTATCATATTTTTCGGTATTATCAATTTTAACAGCAGTTGTATTTCCAAAATATATATCTGTTGCTTTATTTGCTTCTGTAGTAACAAACACCTTATCCTTTTTTGAATGTCCATTTACTGCTGTACTTGATTGATTCTTATATTGTTTTACTTGGAATTGTACACCTTCTTGCACTTTTGATAAATCATTTGAATTATCATCCATGGCTCTTTTTACAATATTAATTGAATAATCACCTTTAGGAATTGGTGGATCCGCAATTGTTACAAGTATTTCAGTAGTATTATATGCGACTTTAAATTTAAAATTAGAATACGTACTTATTGTATAACTACCAATTACTTCTTCATTATCAGGATTTAATTCATCTCCATTTAAAGCATTCAATAATTCAACTTTATCAATAACATATTTTTCATCTTTAATTACCTTTGTAACTTTTAAACACATTGTATCCGTATTTTTTTCATATCCACTTGGTGGTGTATCTTCGTTTATTCTGTATATATCATATAATCCCTTATTTGTTATTTCAACATTTTCAAATATAACCTTCCAGTTGTTATTTGATGTTTCAACAGTTTCACCTTGTATTTTATCAAATTCATTTAATATATTTGACCATTCCAAAGCACCATTATAATTTACATTTTTTAATTGTTTTGCAGAAAAAACTGCACTACCTATTCCACCACTACAGTTTGTTCCAGTTTGCCAATCTTTGGTTTCATCTTTTTTTACAATTTTCATATCATATTGTCCACTAATTGGTGGATCAATTCCAATAAAGTTAAATGCTCGACCACCCTGACCTAATTCGATATATGCAATCGCATTCTCCTTTTGCTCTTTTGTTACACTACTATCTATTACAGCATCTTTCGTATTTAAAATCCAATATTTTTCTCCTTGCTTAATTTCTTTTTCTTTCAAAGTACTACCTGAACCAGAATAATATTTTATTCCAGTTATTGCATATTCACCAGCATCTGTAACTCCTTTATGTACAGATATTCCATATGTTCCCTTTACAGTCGCATATCCAATACCACTTGCATCATTTTCTGTAAATTTATAATCATCATCACCCTCTTTTGTTATTGGCACTTCTCCAGAAAAGCTATCACCTTCATTAGCAGATGTTGTTATATTTTTTGTTGTTTTTTCCTTTTCATTGTTTATTTCAACCTTATAGCTTGCCCCAGCAATCAAATTACCTGTTGGATCTTTACTACTTTTCTTTCCTAACTTAACATGATATGAACTTTGTTTTGGATCCTTCATTATAACTGAAATGTTTTCTCCACAGTTTTGCAATTCCTCATTATGAGCTTTAGTTTGATTATCTCCACTTTTCAATCCTCCAAAATAAGTTGATATTATATCGCCTTGTCCTCCATCATGGATTTTCTGAGCAGAAATACTACCATTTGAATCTACATAAACTTTTATTGCTATTGGATTTTTCAAACCTATACTATATCCTGATGGTGCACTTTTTTCTTTTATCCATATATATCGTGTATCTCCGTATCCAATATTTGATAATGATATTGTTGTTCCTACTGTCCCGTCATTTGTTGGCATTGCTCCATTATCCCAAGTGGATTTTACCCAATATTCAAAAGTTGCTCCTCCTATTCCTGTTCCTTCCATATTTTGTTTTTCTATGTTTAATTTTACGTTCTTTGTATTTTGGCTTATTCTGTAAACATTTATTATTCCCATACCAGTACTAGTTCCGCTGTCTTGATTCCATCCATAGTTTCTTATAAATGGAACATCATAGCCGTTACGTTTACAACTTACTCCATTAGTAGCTTTTCTTGCATGATAACCACTTCCTGTATTTCCTTCAATATACCAATATGTGCCTCCATATGTATTGCTCGTTAGATCCCATTGTAATATTCTAACATCATCATACTTATTATTCCAGTCAATTCCTAGTTTACTCGTTAAATCACTTTTTAACTTTTGTATATTATCATATTTTCCTAAATAAATAAACATATGTCCAGCACCTGCAACTATATCACCCATTTGTAAGCTTGACATACTATATCCTGCATTTTCTACTGCATTATACCATGAAACACCAGCGCTTTTTGTAACATTTTTCACAATACGTTTAACTTCATATGTATTTCCATTTCTATCTGTATAGTTTCTTGCATCACTCCAACCACTTACAGATGTTGGTACATCTGAGCCATTTATTTTAGTAACACCACATTGCATTAAGACTTTTCTTACAAACCCTGAACAATCGTATCCCGTGTTACCTTGTGCTAAATCAAGTGCTTCTCTTATAAAGTCTTGATTATTTGGATTATATGTTTCACCCAAATTAGTTTGGACATTTTTACCATTATACTCAACAATACTAATTCCAGAACCCACAGCCATTATTAGTATACTTAAAATAACTATAATATTTCTCAAATTAAATATTTTTCCTGTTAACTTTCCTTTCATTATTTTCTCTCCTTTGTTTTCATATTTTAATACATTTTGCACTTTCACTTAAATATAGTCAAATTTATATTTTTTATAATTTTCTACATTTTTCTTAGGGATTTATATATTTGTGTTATTTTCTTTGTAATTATTACATTTTTATGACTTTTTGTATTTTATTGTTACATTTTCTTTTTTATTGCCTTTCTTAGGGATTTTTACATTTTAAGACTATATTTTTTATTTACACGCCCATAAGATAAAAATAAAAGAAGAAATCTTTTTATAGATTTCTTCTTCTAAATCAGCTCACACTGTTTTATATTCTTTTCATTACTTTTTTCTTAATAAGTACACCACCTGCTGTGATAGTTGCAATTGCTCCTAATATTATAATTGCATATACTATATAATCTGTTTCTGTTTTTATTGTTAACATTACTGGTGCGTCGTCTATGTCGTCTTCACCTGGTAC
>OLRV01001424.1_pt1 | contig 20408 bp, 17 predicted proteins | sample 1672421 | NCBI WGS metagenome assembly OLRV01 (sample SAMEA3136684, study PRJEB25190) | human gut metagenome | biome: human gut; feature: human-associated habitat; material: faeces | place: Austria | collected 2013
ACCCAGGGCGCTGCCCTGGGCTAGGAGCTTCTGCCCTTTCAGGGCGTGCTGCTTCTGGTAGCTTTTGGGGCTTTCAGCCCATACATGAACCACATGCGAAACTTGAATATGATTAGCAAAGCAAATGAATTCTTCGTTCTTCACTCTTCGTTCTTCACTTTTCACTCTTCACTTCTTCTACGCCGGAACGTAAACCAGTTGCTTGTCCTGGTTGAACCATTCTTCATCGAAGAAAGTGCTGAGCGGAGTGATTTCTGAAATCTTGAAGTATTGCTTCAGTTCTTCTTTCAGATTACCGCCCTTCAGACACAGAAGTCCGTTAGGCAGAGCGTTTTGCCCCTTCTGCTTAAAGTTCTTCTTGATAATCTTCATCAGGTCAGGAAGCTGCATTACCGCACGGCTTACCACGAAATCGTACTTGCCTTTTTCGTCCTCTCCGCGCAGGTGTTCAGCCTTGAGATTCTGCAGATTGATGGCCGTAGCCACCTCGTTGCAGACTCTTATTTTCTTGCCCGTTCCATCTATCAGCTTGAACTTGCATTCAGGGAAGAGGATGGCGAGCGGAATGCCCGGGAAACCTCCACCGCAGCCGAAATCGAGAATCTCCGTGCCCGGACGGAAATGGATGGCTTTGGCAATAGCCAGAGAATGGAGCACGTGGTGCTCGTACAGATTATCGATGTCCTTGCGGCTGATGACATTGATCTTGCTGTTCCAGTCGCGGTATAATGCATCGAGTGCCTCGAACTGCTTTTTCTGCTCTTCCGTGAGGTTCGGGAAGTATTTCTCTATTATTTCTATCATATAATATATGTATTCTTCTTTATTTCTACTGATTTTTCTGCAAAGGTAGTGTAAAAAATCGGAAAACACGTCATAAAAACATCAAAATCTGTAAGATTATGCTCGTATATTAAGTTTTTTGCGTAACTTTGCACCCGTTTTCAATATAATTTAAGCAAAAATAGATAAAAACAGACAAGAAAATATGATAAAAGCAGCACTCTTCGATCTGGATGGCGTGGTTTTCGATACAGAATCACAGTACTCCATCTTCTGGGGAATGATAGGCAGGGAGTATCATCCGGAAATGCCCGATTTCGAATATCGCATCAAGGGACAGACTCTGGTTCAGATTTACGACAAGTATTTCACCGATGAAGCCGTCTTCGCCCACATCGAAGGTTTTACAGGCGCAAAGGAGGAACAGGCTAAGATTACAGCCCGACTGGATGAGTTTGAAAAGACCATGCAGTATGAGTATATTGCAGGGTTCGAAGACTTCATCAGCGACTTGAAGCAGCATGGCGTAAAATGCGCTGTGGTAACGAGCAGCAACATTCAGAAGATGCTGAATGTCTACGACCGTCACCCGGAATTCAAGGCTTATTTCGACCGCGTGCTGACCAGCGAGGATTTCGCTGAGAGCAAGCCTCATCCAGACTGCTATCTGAAAGGTGCAGCCTATTTCGGTGTGGAACCGGAGGACTGTGTAGGACTGGAAGACAGCTTCAACGGACTGAAGGCGGTGAGAGCCTCAGGAGCCTTTACCTTGGGTCTTGCCACAACGAACAGCAGAGAAGCTATCCAGCCGCTATCCGACTATGTGATAGATGATTACAGAGGTTTCAGCTTTGCTGACTTGCAGCGTATCGTGGAGAATGCGAAATAGATTCAACGCAGAACAATAAATAAATCAAAATAAAAAATGGGATATTTATCTACTGACAAGAAGAAAATTACCACCAAGACCTTCGCAGAGATGAAGAAGGCTGGCGAGAAAGTAACCATGCTGACAGCATACGACTTTACAACAGCCGGAATTATAGATGCTGCTGGAATTGACTCTATATTAATAGGTGATTCGGCCAGCAATGTGATGGCAGGAAATGCAGACACATTGCCGATTACCGTAGACCAGATGATTTATCACGCCCGCAGCGTGGCACGTGCCTGCCAGCATGCTTTCGTGGTTTGCGACATGCCTTTCGGCAGCTATCAGATCAGCAAGGAAGAGGCGCTGCGCAATGCTTGCCGCATGATGAAGGAAACGGGTGTAGACGCTCTGAAACTGGAAGGCGGCGTAGAAATCTGCGAAACCGTTAAGGCGCTGGTTAATGCAGGTATTCCTGTTCATGGTCATCTCGGACTTACCCCGCAGAGCGTGAACAAGTTTGGCGGTTATGGCATTCGTGCCAAGGAAGAGGCTGAGGCACAGAAGCTTATCAGCGACGCCATTGCGCTGGACGAAGCAGGCTGCTTTGCCATCGTGCTGGAGAAGGTTCCTGCTAAGCTCGCTGCAGAAGTAAGCAAGAAGGTAAAGGCTGTAACCATCGGAATAGGTGCAGGTAACGGCTGCGACGGACAGGTTCTGGTTTATGCTGATGCACTCGGAATGACACAGGGCTTCAAGCCTAAGTTCCTGCGCCATTTTGCTCAGGTAGGTGAGGAAATGACCAAGGGTGTGAAGGCTTATATTGATGCGGTGAAGACCGTAGATTATCCTAGCGCTGAAGAGAGTTATTAACATTAACTCTCTTTTTATGCGAAGTGTAAGAGACTCAAGTTTCGCAAGTGAGCTCCACACGCCCTGAAAGGGCAGAAGCTCCTAGCCCAGGGCATCGCCCTGGGTAATCATGGACGCAAGTTTGTCGCCCTGAAAGGGCAAAAGCTTTCAAGTACCAGGCAATTTACAAAGCTTTTGCCCTTACAGGGCGCATTGCTGACTGCCATTATACCCAGGGCGATGCCCTGGGCTAAGAGCTTTTGGGCCTTCAGCCCGTACTTGAACCACGTGCGAAAGTTCAGTAAGAGAGTATATTGACAATAGAAACATAAATAATTCGGATTATGGATACACAAAATACACCAGTACATATCAAACTGTGGCACAAGGACTTCTGGCGATTATGCTTTGCCAACCTCTTGCTGATGTCGAGTGTGTACATGCTCGTTTTTGCTATTCCTTATTTCCTGATTCAGGATAAGTATCAGATGTGGCAGATAGGGTGTGTGCTTCTTGCATACGGCTTTGGACTTTTCCTGTTTGGCGGCTTCTGCTCTTATCTGGTGCAGCGCTACCGCAGGAATATGGTCTGCCAACTTTCCATTTTAGGTGTAGTTGTTTGCCTTTCGGTTCTTTACTATCTGGATACGTTCTGGAACATCAGGTTTTCTTTTGAGATTCTCCTGGCGGTCCGTTTCCTGTTAGGAGCATTTCTGGGGCTGGCTCAGATGTCGCTTGCCAGTACGCTGGTTATTGATTCCTGCGAGTCGTTCCAGCGCACCGAGGCTAATTATATTACCTCCTGGTTTGCCCGCTTTTCGATAGCTGTAGGACCCTTGGTGGCATGTTTCGTTTACAACTATTTCGGTATGAACTATGTTTTCCCTACGGCTTCGTTGCTGGCTTTGGGAGCCTTCGTGCTGGTTTCTCGCGCCAAGTTTCCTTTTAAGGCACCTGCCGAAGGAATCAAGGCTTTCAGCCTCGACCGCTTCTATCTGCCACAGGGAACTCCGCTTTTTGTCAATATCATCCTGATTACTTTTTCTGCGGGATTATACTTTTCTGTGCCTCATCCTACTGGCATCTTTCTGATGATTTTCGGAGGATTGGTCTTGGCGTTTCTGGCAGAAAAGTTTGTCTTTGCTGATGCAGATCTGAAAAGCCAGATAATAGTAGGCCTGGTACTACTGGGAGCAGCTCAGCTGATTTCGTTCGCAAGTCAGGAGTTTGCCGTAGAAATCTTGGTTCCAGCCTTGTTGGGTTTCAGCTTGGGAATTATCGGAAGCCGTTTTCTGCTCTTCTATATCAAGCTTGCCAAACATTGCCAGCGCGGCACGAGCGTGAATTCGTTCTTCCTGGCTTGGGAATTGGGATTGAGCTTGGGACTCGGTCTCGGATTCCTGTTCCATAATATTCCGGCGAGAGCGCATTTTGACGTAGATCATCCTGTATATAATATGGTTGAATCAGGGATGTTGCACTATGCACTTCTTGCAACAATCGTATCGTTACTGGTGTACAATTTCTTGGTTCATCCATGGTACATGAAGCATAAAAACAGATAAAATATTTGAAATCTCGTTTGTTTCATAAAAGCTATTCTTTAAAAGAACCTAAAAATAGCTTTTATGAAACATTTTTAATATTATTTAGATAGCTTTTTTCGCTTTTGTGGCTTAATTTGAGTACTTTTGCGTTCAGTTTTGGAAATATATTGTTTGAATTAAGAAATTAAACGTAAAAATATAGAATTATGGCAGAAGCTATTGATATCCGCGAATTGAATATCCGGATAGAACAACAAAGTCAGTTTGTTACCAATCTGGTAATGGGCATGAATAAGGTAATCGTAGGTCAGAAACACCTCGTAGATTGCCTTCTTATCGGTCTTCTCTCTGATGGTCATATCCTGCTTGAGGGTGTACCTGGACTGGCGAAGACACTTGCAATCAAGACATTGTCACAGCTTATCAGCTCCGACTATAGCCGCATTCAGTTTACTCCTGATCTGTTGCCTGCCGATGTGGTGGGTACTCAGATTTATTCACAGAAAGATGAGGCTTTCCATGTAAAGCGCGGTCCTGTCTTCGCCAATTTCGTTTTGGCAGATGAGATTAACCGTGCCCCAGCCAAGGTGCAGAGTGCGCTGCTCGAGGCAATGCAGGAACACCAGGTTACCATTGGTGATGAAACCTTCAAACTGCCTAGTCCGTTCCTGGTAATGGCTACACAGAACCCTATCGAACAGGAAGGAACCTATCAGTTGCCTGAAGCACAGGTAGACCGTTTCCTGCTGAAGGTAATCATCGATTATCCTACACTGGAAGAGGAGAAACTCATCATCCGCGAGAATATTCAGGGCGGACTTCCTGAGGTTACTCCTGTAACATCAGCTGAGGAGATTCTGAAGGCTCGCAAGATTGTAAACGAGGTTTATCTCGATGAGAAGATTGAGCAGTATATTGCCGATATCGTCTTCGCTTCACGTTATCCTGAGCGCTACGGACTGAGCGAACTGAAAGATATGATTACCTTCGGCGGCAGTCCTCGTGCCAGCATCTCTCTTGCCAAGGCAGCCAGAGCCTATGCGTTTATCAAGCATCGCGGCTATGTGATTCCTGAAGATGTAAGAGCTGTGGCTCATGACGTAATGCGCCATCGTATCGGCCTTTCTTACGAGGCTGAGGCAAGCAATGTGACAAGTGAGGAAATCGTAAGCCGCATCATTAATAAGGTGGAAGTGCCTTGATGGTTAACAGTTAATAGTTTACAGTTAATAGTTTATAGTTAATAGTTTAGGATTTTGGATACACAAGATATCTTAAAAAAGGTTCGGAAGATAGAAATCAAGACTCGCGGACTGAGTCAGAACATCTTCGCTGGTCAGTATCATTCTGCCTTCAAGGGTAGGGGAATGGCCTTTGCCGAGGTGCGCGAATATCAGTACGGCGATGATGTGAGAGACATCGACTGGAACGTGACCGCCCGCTTTCATAAGCCTTACGTCAAGGTGTTTGAAGAGGAAAGGGAACTTACCGTGATGCTGCTCGTAGACGTCAGCGGGTCGCTCGATTTCGGTACGATGAAGCAGATGAAGCGCGATCTGGCTACTGAGATTGCTGCCACACTCGCCTTCAGTGCCATTCAGAACAATGACAAGATAGGTGTCATCTTCTTCTCTGACCGTATCGAGAAGTACATTCCGCCTAAGAAAGGAAGAAAGCATATTCTCTATATCATCAGGGAAATGCTCAACTTCCAGCCGCAGAGCCAGCGTACCGACATCGGCTGCGCCCTGGAATATTTCACACGCGTGATGAAACGCCACTGCACAGCTTTCGTAATCAGCGACTTCTACGATCATAAGGATTTCCAGCATCAGTTGCAGATTGCTAACCAGAAACATGATGTAGTAGCCATCCAGGTTTACGACCCGCGTGCCAAGGTGCTGCCTGATGTAGGACTGCTCAAGGTGATGGATGCAGAAACCGGACACGAAATGTATATTGATACAAGTTCGAAGAAACTGCGAATGGCCCATACCCAGCAATGGCTGATGCAGCAGGAGAATCTGAAAACCGACTTTGCCAAAAGCAAGGTCGACTGGACTTCGATTGCCACTAACGAGGACTTCTCGAAGGCGCTCCTGATGCTTTTCAAGCAGAGGGGCTGATAAACCGAAAGCTCAAAGTAAAGAAACTATGTTTAAAGTAAAGAATATCATATTGTCGCTCGCTCTCCTGGGATGCTCAGGCTTAGCTCAAGCCCAGCAGGTAGAGCAACGCATCGACTCGCTCCAGATACTGATAGGACAGCAGACCGTGCTGCATCTGAAGGCTTCGGTAAAGCAGGGCGATAAGGTGCAACTGCCATCTTTCAAGCCGCAGCAGCAAATTACGCCGGGAGTGGAAGTGGTAGAGCAGAGTAAGGGCGACACTTCGCACATAGGCGACGACCGAATGGTGGTGAGCCGCGACTATACGCTGACTTCATTTGATGAAAAGGTGTACGTGATTCCTGCGCTCAATGTGAAGGTAAACGGCAAGAACTGTCATGGCAACCAGCTTGCGCTGAAGGTGCTCACCGTGCCTGTAGATACGGTTCATCCCAACCAGTTCTATCCGCCCAAGGATGTTCAGGATAATCCTTTCTCCTGGAGCGAATGGAGTGCGCTGTTCTGGTTGAGCCTATTGCTGTTAATCCTCTGTGGCGCATGGCTTTATCTGCGCAACAGACTGAAGAACAATAAGCCAATCATCACCCATATCCGCATCGTAAAACGTGTTCCGGCTCATGAAAAGGCGCTGAATCAAATCAACGTCATCAAGCAGCAGCACGTTGAGAATCAGGAAACACAGAAGGCTTACTACACCCAGCTTACCAATACGCTGAGAGAATATATCGTGAGCCGTTTCGGATTCAATGCCATGGAGATGACCAGTGCCGAAATCATCGAACGTTTGCGCGAAGCAGGCGACCAGAAGATGATAGATGAACTGAAGGAACTCTTCCAGACTGCCGATCTCGTGAAGTTTGCCAAATATGAAACTCTGGTGAATGAGAACGACGCAAACCTGGTGAATGCCATCAACTTCATCGACCAGACCAAGACAGATGAGAAACCTACAGAAGAAAAGGTGGTTCCGCAGCTGACCAACGAAGAGCAGAAGACGCAATCTCAGCGCCGCCTCATCAAGTCGCTCCTCTGGATAGGAGCCATCGTAGGTCTGGCTCTGTTGGGTTACATCATTTATCAGTCAGCCATGCTGCTGATGTAAGGCAGGGTGTACTTATGAAACGTTTTGCCGGGCAAAGCGGTTTATTCCGAAACTCTTTGCCTGGCTATAAATAGAAAAATATAGAAATGGAATTTGCAAGTAAAGGCTATTTTCTGTTGCTCCTGTTGCTGATACCTTATATATTATGGTATTTCCTCTACAGGAAGAAGAATGCGCCAACCATGCGCATGAGCGACACGAAAAAGTATCAGTATGCTCCGAAGAGCCTGCGTGTGCGTCTCATCCATCTGCCAATGGTGCTGAGATGCATCTGCTTCGTGCTCATCGTCTGTGCGATGGCTCGTCCGCAGACGCATACGGCTTGGGACAACAAGACGGTAGAAGGCATTGACATTATGTTGGCGATGGACGTTTCCACCTCTATGCTTGCCGAAGATTTGAGACCAAACCGTATGGAAGCGGCTAAGGATGTGGCTACAGAATTCATCTCGGGAAGACCGAACGACAACATCGGTCTGACTATCTTTGCCGGTGAAGCTTTCACCCAGTGCCCGATGACAACCGATCATGCCAGTCTGTTGCGCCTCTTGCAGGCAACCCGTACGGATATTGCCGCCCGGGGACTGATTGACGATGGTACTGCAGTGGGAATGGGATTGGCCAATGCCGTGAGCCGCCTGAAGGATTCTAAGTCAAAATCGAAGGTTGTGATTCTTCTTACCGACGGCAGTAACAACATGGGTGAAATCTCGCCAATGACCGCAGCAGAGATTGCCAAAAGCTACGGAATACGTGTTTACACCATCGGTGTAGGAACCAACAAGGTGGCTCCTTATCCAATGCCTGTGGCAGGAGGAGTACAGTACGTCAATATTCCGGTAGAGATAGATACGAAGACGCTGAGCGACATTGCGCAGACAACCGATGGTAATTTCTATCGCGCTACGAACAATAACGAGCTGAAGAAGATTTACAGGGACATTGATAAACTGGAGAAAACCAAGTTTAATGTCAAGCACTTTGCTAAGCGATATGAAGCTTATCAGCCATTCGCCTTGGCAGCTCTCCTGGTATTGCTGGTAGAAATCCTGCTCCGCATCACCTGGTTCAGAAGAATTCCGTAACCCGGATACTGAGCCATTACTGATTATCGGAGATATCCCGCTATCTTTCGGAGATATTTTGCTATCTTTCGGAGATATTTTACCAGTTATCGGAGATATTTTACTGATTATCGGATAATCGAATAGAAGATATAATTAAAATAGAAAATGTTAAGATTTGAAGATCCTATATTTCTCTGGCTGTTGTGGATAATACCAGTACTGATTCTGATCAGACTGATAGGGTGGAGAAGAAGAAAGGCGAAACTGAAGAAGCTCGGCGATCCGGAACTTCTGAAACAGCTCATGCCCAACATCTCCAAATATCGCCCTACAGTGAAGTTTGTGCTGATGCTCGCAGCCTTGGCGCTTCTTATCGTGATGGTAGCTCGCCCTCAGATGGGCAGCAAGATTTCTCACGATAAGCGACATGGCATTGAAACCATCATCTGCCTCGATATTTCAAATTCCATGCTCTGTCAGGACGTGGTTCCATCCCGTTTGGACAAGAGTAAGATGCTTATCGAAAATCTGGTCGACAACTTTAACAACGACAAGATTGGACTCATCGTCTTTGCAGGCGATGCTTTCGTGCAGTTGCCAATCACCACCGATTATGTTTCGGCAAAGATGTTTCTCCAGAACATAACCCCTGGTCTTATCCAGACCCAGGGAACCAATATCGGAGCAGCCATCGATTTGGCTTCCAAGAGTTTCACCCAGCAGGAGAATGTGGGCAGAGCCATCATCGTTATTACCGATGGCGAAAACCATGAGCCTGGCGCACAGGAGGCAGCGGCTGCTGCCAACAAGAAAGGAATCAATGTCTTTATCCTGGGCATAGGAAACACCAAGGGAGCGCCAATCCCTATGGGCGACGGCTCTTATCTGAAGGACAATGCGGGCAACACCGTAATGACCGCCCTGAATGAGCAGATGTGTAAGGAACTTGCCCAGGCAGGCAAGGGTCAGTACATTCATGTAGATAATACCAGCGATGCGGAAAGAGCATTGAATGATGATATTGCCAAATTGCAGAAAGGCGATGTAACGAGTGTGGTTTACAGCGCCTATGATGAACAGTTCCAGGCTGTAGGTATTCTCGTCATCCTGTTGCTTATCATCGAAATCTGTCTGCTTGAGGTAAAGAATCCTCTGCTCAGAAACATCAAGTTTTTTAAGAAAGACATCAGGAAGCCTTTCTGATAAACGTTTATACTTAACTGAACTTTCGCATATCAGGAAGTTAAAGGAGTTAAGGAAGTTAAGGAGTTAAGACGTATGTCTTGCTGCTTAAAAACAACGCCAAAAAGACTGTTGTCTTAACTCCTCAGCGACCGTAGGGAGCGATAACTCCTTTAACTCCTTTAACTTCTGAGCTTGCGAAACTTGAATACATTATTATATAATAAGAATGAGATATTTAAGATATATATTGGTTTTTGCCCTAATGGTGCTGGGCTTGGCGAAGGTGGGAGCACAGAACGACCGCAACTTCATCCGCCAGGGAAACCGCGCCTATCATAAACAGAAGTGGGCTGCAGCCGAAACGCAATATCGCAAGGCTATCTCCAAGAACCAGAAGAATGCGCAGGCTGTCTATAATCTGGGTTGCGCCCTGATGATGCAGCAGAAGGATTCAATGGCGATGATACAGTTTGAGAATGCTTCGAAACTGGAAACGAACAAGATGCGACGCGCCAGAAGTTACCACAACATGGGTGTGGTCATGCAGCAGCATCAGCAATATGCGCAGGCCATAGGGTGTTATGAGAACGCCCTGCGCTGCAATCCGCAGGACAATGCAACCCGATATAATCTTGCCCTCTGCAAGAAACTGCTTAAAAACCAGAAGCAGAACAAGCAGAACGATAAGAACAAGAACAATAAGGATAAAAACAAGGACAAGAACAAAGACAAGCAGAATAAGGATCAGAACAAAGATCAGAATAAAGACAAGAATAAGAACGACAAAAATAAGAACAACCAGAATAAGAACAATCAGCAGAATCAGCAGAATCAGGACAAGATGAGCAAAGATAATGCTGAACAACTCTTGAACGCTGCCATCCAGCAGGAGAAGGATACGAAGCGCAAGATGCAGAAAGCGATGAGTCAGCCTCGCAGAAAGCAATATGAGAAAAACTGGTAAAAAGTAAAATAGTACAACGAGTATAATAAATTTAGAACATGAAACATATAGGTTGGTTTATTATTATATGGGCAATGCTTCTGGGCTTCAGTTTGCAGCTGAAAGCCCAGCATATCAGTGTGTCGGCACCAACACACGTGGCGGCGGGAGAAAACTTCCGTGTGGCCTATACCATCAATACACGTGATGTAGAGGAATTCCGCCTGGGCGGAGTAGGAGAAGGACTTGAGGTAATCGCAGGTCCTTACACCTCATCGCAGTCCAGTTATCAGATGATCAATGGCCATACTTCCTCTTCATCGTCGGTAACCATTACCTATACGCTCTACGCAGCTAAGAACGGAACCTTTGGCATTGGTGCCTCTCATGCCATCGTAAATGGTAAGAAACTCTCTTCCCATCCGGTTAAGATTACGGTTTCTGGCCATGCTGCACGCAACAACGGCGCTCCTTCCATGCACGGACAGAATGATTATAATGAACCACGCATGCGAACAGCCGGATCAAGAATATCAGGCAGCGACCTCTTCATCAAGGTGACAGCCAACAAGCGACGTGTTCACGAACAGGAACCGGTGCTCCTTACTTATAAGGTTTACACGCAGGTAGACCTTACCCAGCTGGAAGGCAAGATGCCTGACCTGAAGGGATTCCACAACCAGGAAGTTCCGCTGCCTCAGCAGAAGACCTTCCATACTGAAACCGTAAACGGCCGACCTTACCGATGCGTTACATGGAGCCAGTATGTCATGTATCCGCAGATGACGGGAAGCCTCACTATTCCAGCCATTACCTTCAAGGGAATCGTGGTTCAGCAGAACAGAAATGTTGACCCGATGGAAGCTTTCTTCAATGGCGGTTCTGGCTATGTTGAAGTAAAGAAAGATATTATAGCACCTAGTGTGAAAATTCAGGTTGATCCGTTGCCTCAGCGCCCTGCCAACTTCTCGGGCGGTGTAGGTAAATTCAATATTACTGCTTCCATCGACAAGAAGGAAGTGAAGGCTGGCGAACCAATCACCATCCGTGTGGTAGTAGGAGGAATCGGAAACCTGAAGTTGCTCAAGCAGCCTGTCATTACCTTCCCTAATGATTTTGACAAGTACGATGCGAAGGTGACAGACAAGACCCGCCTTACAGCCAATGGCGTAGAAGGCAATATGATTTATGACTTCCTGGCTGTGCCTCGTAATCAGGGAAATTATACCATTCCTGCGGTAGAATTCACCTATTATGATACTTCGGCTAACAAGTATAAGACAATTAAGACCCAGCCGTTTACGCTGAACGTGGAGAAGGGCGATGGAACTTCAGGTAATGAAACATCAGATTTCAGCAACAAGGATAAGGACATTCATGCGCTGAAACTGGGCAAGTCTAAGCTCCATGATATTGACGATATGTTCTACGGAAGCTTCGGCTACTGGACCAGTCTGCTGGTTCCATTGGCAGCCTTCTTTGCCCTGCTCATAGTCTTCCGCCGCCGTGCTCTCGAGAATGCCGACCTTGTAAAGGTCCGTTCCAACAAGGCAAACAAGATAGCAACCAAACGCCTGAAGAAGGCGCATCTGCTGATGCTCGGTGGCAAGCAGGAAGAATTCTATGATGAAGTGCTCCGTGCTTTGTGGGGCTATGTAAGCTACAAGCTCAACATGCCTGCCGAAAAGCTCTCACGTGAAAACATTCAGGCTATGCTCGAAAAACATTGTGTAGAGGAGATAACTATCGAGAAGTTTACAACTGCGCTCGATGAATGTGAGTTTGAACGCTATGCGCCGGGCGACCCTGCCGGCAATATGAACCGTACATTCGAATCAGCAATGACTGCTATTATGGATATAGAAAATGCTATCAATGCAACGCGTAAGCAGCGCAAGAAGAGTGCAACCGGATATTCGTTCGTCATGATGATCATGGTAATGTTGGGCTGCTCGGTTTCTGCAGGCGCTGTAACCAAGAACAATGCTGATACGGAATATCAGAAAGGTAACTATCAGCAGGCCATACGCGACTATGAGGAAATATTGAACAACTATGGTGTTTCTGCCGAAGTTTACTATAACTTGGGCAATGCTTATTACCGTACAGACAATATTACCAAGGCTGTGCTCAATTATGAGCGTGCCCATCTGCTCTCGCCAGGCGATGAAGACATCAGCTTCAACCTGCAGTTTGCACGTAGCAAGACCATCGATAAGATTACTCCGGAAAGCGAGATGTTCTTCGTAACCTGGTGGAAGGCGCTGGTTAACCTTACGAGTGTTGACTGTTGGGCTAAGACAGGCATCATAGCCATCATCATGGCGCTGGTTCTGGTTTTGGTTTATCTCTTCGGTTCGCATATCGTTTTGCGCAAGATTGGTTTCTTCGGTGGAATCTTCTTCGTGGCAGTCTTCCTGCTGAGCAATCTCTTTGCTTACCAGCAGCGGCAGATGCTCATCAACCGTACGGGAGCCATCATCATCGCTCCTTCTGTCAATGTGAAGAAGACTCCAGCCAAGACGAGCGTTGACCTCTTCCTGCTGCATGAAGGAACCCGCGTTGACATTACCGATAAGGCGATGAAAGGCTGGCGTGAAATCAAGGTAGGAGACGGCAGAGAAGGCTGGATTGAAACCAAGGCAATTGAGGAAATCTGATTAAGATAAAATCTGACTAATATAAAGAGAATGGATTTTAGTAGGATACAAGATTTTGACATGCAGCTGTTGCATGTGTTTAACGGCAGCGAGAATGTCTGGCTCGATCAGATGGCGATGGCGCTTACGTCGGGCTGGACATGGATTCCGCTTTATATCGTCCTCTTCGTTGTTGTGATAAGAAACAACGAGATGATGGGCCAGATTGCTCTCGTGGTTGGAGGAGCGGTGCTCTGCATCTTTCTGGCTGATGGACTGGTGGATGGAATCATCAAACCGCTGGCTGAAAGATGCAGACCTTCCAGCGACCCGATGTTCAAGTATACGGTTCAGGTGGTTGACAATATGCGCCTCAAGAGTTTCAGCTTCTGTTCGGCTCATGCGGCCAATACGCTTTCTATAGCCATCTTCTTCTCGTTGCTTATCCGCAGCAAACTGGTTACGTGGACCCTGTTATTATGGTCGCTCGTAAACTGTTGGACCCGTCTTTACCTGGGTGTTCATTATCCGGTCGACATTCTTTGTGGTCTGGCTATCGGAGCTGTGGTGGGAGTTGTCGTTTATCTTATCTACATCAGGATGTATTACCGCATCTCCCCAAAGATTAAGTATATTTCCAACCAGTATACGAGTACGGGTTACGACTATGATGATGTAGATAAAATCATGACCGTAGTGATATTTACCCTTATCATGGTTGTGTTTTATGCCACCTGCCAGATGGCTCATCTTTAGTACAGAAATAAAAGTTTAAAATAGAAAGTTCACAAGTAAAATAAATAATGGATACAAAACACATTAAAATTAGTGATTATAACTATGATTTACCGGATGAGCGCATCGCAAAATTCCCTATCGCCCAGCGCGACCACAGCAAACTGCTGGTCTATAAGCACGGCGAGGTAAGCGATGATGTTTTCCATCATCTTCCCACATATCTCCCTCAAGGAGCCTTGATGATATTCAACAATACCAAGGTGATACAAGCGCGTCTGCACTTCCGCAAGGAAACAGGTGCGCTTATTGAGGTTTTCTTGATGGAGCCTGCAGAACCTACTGATTATGAACTCATGTTCCAGACCACCGGACATTGTTCCTGGCTCTGCATGATCGGTAATCTGAAGAAATGGAAAGAGGGCAGCCTGAAGCGTGATTTCGAAATCAAGGGCCACAAGCTTACGCTCAGCGCCACTATGCGACGCGGAGATGCTCTCGGTTCTGAGGCGCAGAAAATGGTTGCCAAAGGCGGAGGAACCAACTACTGGGTTGATTTTGATTGGGACAACGACAAGGTGTCTTTCGCTGAGATTCTCGAAGCAGTAGGTGAGTTGCCTATTCCTCCATATCTCAACCGCAAGACAGAGGAGAGCGACAAGACCACCTATCAGACGGTTTATTCTAAAATCAAGGGAAGTGTGGCTGCTCCAACTGCCGGACTTCACTTTACCGATGCGGTTCTCAAGAATCTTGATGCGCATGGAATCGACCGCGAAGAAGTAACCCTGCATGTAGGAGCCGGCACATTCAAACCGGTGAAGAGCCTTGAAATCGAAGGCCATCAGATGCATACGGAATACATTGTTGTTCATCGCCGCAGCCTGGAAAAACTCATCAAGCACGAGTGCCGGGTCATTGCCGTAGGAACCACCAGCGTCCGTACCATAGAGAGCCTCTATTACATGGGTGTTCATCTGCTGAAGCATCCTGAGGCAAATGAAGAAGATCTGCATGTAAACCAGTGGGATCCTTACGAGCTTTCTGAAGATGGCAATCTGGTAGATGGAATCACTCCGATGCAGGCTATCCAGGCAATCATCGATTATTTGGACCGCAACGGCTTGGAGGCTCTCCATTCCAGCACGCAGATTATCATTGCTCCTGGCTATCAGTATAAGATTGTGAAGATGCTGGTCACCAATTTCCATCAGCCTCAGAGTACGCTCCTGCTCCTGGTGAGTGCTTTCCTCAAGGGCGACTGGAAGAAGGTTTACGATTATGCTCTTTCGCATGATTTCCGTTTCCTGAGCTATGGAGATTCATCCCTGCTCATTCCGTAAAAGGAGTTAGGAAAACTATAAATTATTAATTGTAAATTATAAATTAAAATAGATGATTTCAGTAGAAGGACTGAAAGTAGAGTTTGGCGTCAAGCCTCTCTTTCATGATGTAAGTTTCGTCATCAACGACCGCGACCGCATTGCCCTGGTGGGTAAGAATGGTGCCGGAAAATCTACGATGCTCAAGATTCTCTGCGGTTTGCAGAAACCTACTGCTGGCGTTGTGGCTATTCCTAACGAAACCACTATCGGCTATCTGCCACAGGTGATGAAACTGCAGGACGATACGACCGTGAAAGAGGAAACCCGCAAGGCTTTCGCCCATAATACCGAGATGAAGGCGCGTCTGGACAAGATGCAGCAGGAAATGGCCTACCGCACCGACTATGAGAGCGAAAGCTATGCTCAGCTCGTAGAGAAGTTTACCCAGGAACATGAACGCTACATGATGATGGGTGGCGAAAACTATGAGGCTGAGATAGAGCGCACCTTGAGCGGTCTTGGCTTTACGCGCGATGATTTCGAGCGCCCAACCAAGGAGTTTTCCGGTGGTTGGCGAATGCGTATCGAACTTGCCAAGATTCTGTTGCAGAAGCCTGATGTCCTGCTCCTCGATGAGCCTACCAACCACCTTGATATTGAAAGTATCCAGTGGTTGGAGCAGTTCCTGGCGCAGAGTGCAAAGGCTGTGGTTCTGGTGAGTCACGACCGTGCTTTCATCAACAATGTAACTAACCGTACCCTCGAAATTACTTGCGGAAGGGTAGAAGACTATAAGGTGAAATACGATGAGTATGTGGTGTTGCGTGCTGAACGCCGCGAGCAGCAGCTCCGTGCTTACGAAAACCAGCAGAAGGAAATTGCCGACATCAAGGATTTCATCGAGCGGTTCCGCTACAAGCCTACCAAGGCGGTTCAGGTGCAGAGCAGAATCAAGCAGCTCGAGAAAATCGTGCCTATCGAGGTGGATGAGGTTGACAACAAACAGATGCACCTCAAATTCCCTCCTTGTCTCAGGAGTGGCGATTATCCTATCATCTGTGATGAGGTGCGCAAAGATTACGGCGCACACACCGTCTTCGACCATGTTACCTTTACCATCAAGCGTGGCGAGAAGGTGGCTTTCGTGGGTAAGAACGGCGAGGGTAAGTCTACCCTGGTAAAATGTATCATGGGTGAGATTCCTTTCACCGGAACTCTCAAGATTGGTCATAATGTGCAGATTGGTTATTTCGCCCAGAATCAGGCGCAGCTCTTGGATGAGAATCTAACTATCTTCCAGACAATCGACAATGTGGCAACAGGCGAAATGCGTCTGAAGGTGAACGATCTCCTGGGCGCCTTCATGTTTGGCGGCGAGACTTCCGAGAAGTTTGTCAAGGTTCTGAGTGGAGGCGAACGCAGCCGACTGGCTATGATCAAGCTCCTGCTCGAACCGGTGAATCTCCTCATTCTCGATGAGCCTACCAATCACCTCGACATGCAGTCGAAGGATGTGCTGAAAGAAGCCATCAAGGCTTTCGATGGAACAGCCATCATCGTGAGCCACGACCGTGAATTCCTCGATGGTCTGGTTGATAAGGTCTATGAGTTTGGTGGCGGCAAGGTTCGTGAGCATCTCGGTGGTATTTACGATTATCTCCGTGCCCATAATGCCGAGAACATCAATCAGGCTCTTGCCAACCAGAGTATGGCTTCTGCCGGTTCGCCTTCTGCCAATACTTCCGGCTCTTCTGTCGCATCAGGTTCTACAGCCGACAGTCTTGCCTCTGCCACATCCGGCAAGCAGAGCTACGCTGAACATAAGGAACAGCAGAAGAAAATCCGCAAGGCTGAGAAAGCCGTGAAGGAATGTGAGGCGAAGATAGAGAAGCTGGAAGCGAGAAAGAAGGAGATTGATGAACTCCTGATGAAACCGGAAAATGCAACCAACATGGAACTCGTGACTGAATACACCGAACTCATGAAGAGTCTCGATGAGGAGAACGAGCGCTGGATGCTCCTTTCGGAAGAACTGGAAGAAGTTTCGAAATAATAGTAACATTAATATAAAATAAAGAGAAGAAAATGAAAATGAAAATGATCTTACCGATGATGCTGATCGCAGCTCTGCCATTAGGCGCTGATGCTCAGAATAAATCGGGTCTTGTCATGAGCAATCTCGACAAGACAGTGAAGCCAGCAGACAGTTTCTATCAGTTTGCTACAGGTGGATGGCAGAAGAACAATCCTCTTCCTGCCGCTTACAGCCGTTATGGCAGTTTTGACCAGCTGGCTGAGAACAACAACAAGCGCATCAACACCATTCTTTCTGAACTTCAGAAGAAGACTTACAAGGCAGGAACTATTGAGCAGAAATTGTCTGATTTCTACAAACTCGCTATGGATGTTGACAGCCGCAACAAGGCTGGAATCGCTCCAGTAAAGCCTCTGTTGGATGAGATTGAAGCTGCCAAGACCAAGGACGAGCTTCAGAAGCTTCAGGTTAAGTATGCATGGATGGGGCTCGGCTTGAGCTATGGCGCAGGTTTCGCTGCCGATGAGAAGAACGTAACCATGAACATCTACAACCTGATGCAGGGCGGTCTTACTCTCGGTGCCAAGGATTATTACCTCAACAACGATGCTGCAACCGTAGCTATCCGTGAGGCTTATAAGTCTTACCTCAGCAAGATGTTCCAGCTCTATGGTTTCTCTGCTGATGAAGCTGCCAAGAAGGCTTCTGCCGTATTCCTTCACGAAACAACGCTCGCTACTTTCTCTAAGAGCCGTACCGAACTTCGTGATCCTCAGGCCAACTACAACAAGATGACCTTGGCAGAATTCAAGGAGAATTATCCTAACATTCCTCTCGAGGCACTTGCCAACGCCGAGGGAATCAAGAGCGAATATCTCCAGGAGATGATCGTAGGTCAGCCTGCTTTCTTCGCCGGTTATGACAAGGTGGCAGCTGCAGAATGTGCAGGCACATTGAAGGCTTTGATGGAGTGGGACATCATCAGTAGTTCTGCTTCTTACCTCAGCGATGAGATTCGCGAAGCCCGTTTCGAATTCTTCGGCAAGACTATGAGTGGCCGTAAGGAGGATTATCCTCTTTGGAAGCGCGCTACTACTCAGGTAGAGGCTCAGTTAGGCGAGGCGCTCGGTAGCATCTACTGTAAGCGCTATTTCCCAGAAAGCTCTAAGAAGATGATGGAGACACTCGTGAAGAATCTTCAGATCAGCCTCGGTCAGCGTATCGATGCTCAGACCTGGATGAGCGATGCTACAAAGAAAGCTGCCCACAACAAACTCGACAAGTTCTATGTAAAGATTGGTTATCCTAACAAGTGGACTGATTTCAGCAAGCTCAGCATCGACCCATCTAAGAGCTATTATGAGAACGTAATGGCTTGCCGCAAGTTTGCCAACGATAAGGAGATTGCAGAGAAGGCAGGAAAGCCAGTAGATAGGGATGAGTGGTTCATGACTCCTCAGACCGTGAACGCTTACTACAATCCTACTACCAATGAGATCTGCTTCCCAGCTGGTATTCTCCAGTATCCTTTCTTCGATCCTAAGGCTGATGCTGCATTCAACTATGGTGCTATCGGCGTAGTAATCGGTCATGAGATGACTCACGGATTCGATGATCAGGGTCGTCAGTATGATGCTAGCGGTAATCTGAAGGACTGGTGGACAGCTGAAGATGCAGAAGGTTTCAACAAGCGTGCTGATATGTATGCTGATTTCTTCAGTAACATCAAGGTATTGCCTGATCTGAATGCCAACGGCCGTTTCACCCTCGGCGAGAACCTTGCCGACCATGGTGGTTTGATGGTTTCATACAATGCCTTCAAGAATGCTACTGCTAAGAAGCCATTGAAGAACAAGGATGGTTTCACTCCTGACCAGCGTTTCTTCCTCGCCTATGCAGGTGTTTGGGGACAGAACATTACTGATAAGGAAATCCGCAACCGCGTAAAGAATGATCCTCATTCTCTCGGCAAATGGCGTGTTGATGGTGCGCTTCCTCACATCGATGCATGGTATGAGGCATTTGGTGTAAAGCAGGGTGACAAGCTGTTCATTCCTAAGAACCAGCGCCTGGAGCTTTGGTAATTCTCGGAAGGAAGTTTTTCCGAATAGAATTTTTCGGGAATGGTTTTTCCGAATAGATAGAAAAAATAAAGTCCTGATGTTTCGTTTGTTTGAAACATCAGGACTTTTTGTTTTATGCTTGAAATATTTTTTGATAAGAAAACAATAGAATAAGGGTTATTGCTTCTTCTCCAGTTCCTGAAGATTTTCCATCTTCTTCGATTCCAGGAATTCGTAAATGCCGCAGAGATGTTCGCGGACGCGACCATGACCGAACTCATAAACCTTGCTGACAAGACCATCGAGGAAATCACGGTCGTGACTAACCACGATAAGCGTTCCGTCGAAATCGAGCAAGGCCTGTTTCAGCACATCCTTGGTCTTCAGGTCGAGGTGGTTGGTAGGCTCATCGAGAAGCAGTACGTCTGGCGATTTCACGAGTAGCATTTCTCACACCGGCGATGATCTTGAGCAATGTACTCTTTCCTGCGCCATTCTTTCCCATCAGGGCTATACGGTCCTTCTCGTTGATCTGGAAGGAAATGTCTTTGAATAGGGTGGTGCCGCCAAATTCTACGGTCAATCCATCAACTGCAATCATATTATTTTCTTCTTGTTCAAATTTTTGTTTCTTTAAGCAACTCCCCTGAATGCCCCGTTCCTGCCGTTTTCGGGGTCTTCATTGATGACCAGCGCCTGCCATCATTTATGACCCGTGCTGGTCTTAAGAGAAGACCTGAGCAAGGCACAAAAGGCTGTTCTTTCGATTGCCGGTGCAAAGATACAACATTTTTGGGCAGAATGCAAGCTTTTACCCTGACTTTCTTTCGGAGAAGTAGTGTAAGTGATTGATTGATACTGATTTCTATTGGCTTTTTAGCTGAACTTTGTTGCAGAACAATCTAATGGTGAGGTGTAAGGATAAAAGGCCAGCGTGTCATTAAGGGGCAGTGTCATTAAGGGTCATTTAGAAAAATGAAAGTGTCATTTTGAGCTATAGTATATATAAATATTTATTTATATATACTATAGGGGATTTTTCTCCCCCGAAAATGAAAATGACCCTTAATGACCTTAACCCTTAATGACACCCTAGATGAACTTGTGAGTTTTACCAGATATAGGTTGTGTG
>OLRV01001431.1_pt1 | contig 20358 bp, 17 predicted proteins | sample 1672421 | NCBI WGS metagenome assembly OLRV01 (sample SAMEA3136684, study PRJEB25190) | human gut metagenome | biome: human gut; feature: human-associated habitat; material: faeces | place: Austria | collected 2013
GGCGCCGCAACAGACGATTATGCGGGCCAGTGCAAATCTCCGCTGCGAGGGCGCTACCGCTAACTTTTGATAATTCAATTTTAAACGCCCTACCTTTGGCCGCTTTTGTTTTTTGCAAGAGCAAGAGGATAGGCAGGGCGCAAACGGCAAGCGTCGCCCGTTGGTCTTTCGCAGCTGTCGCGTTCTCTATCCATCCCCCTCCGTGTGCAAAAAACGGTTTGCAAAAATAAAAATCCTATATATATAAGGTGTGAAAGCGTTTTTTTTCATATTTTTGCGGGCAAAATAGAAAAACTGCAAGTGGGCGCTAAGCGTTGAATTTGAGATTTTCCCCGATACCTTCTTGTCCTTCCGAGACGATTTGAGGCTGTTCCTGTGACGTTGTGCAGGTTTCCCCTAAGACAGCGTAAGCCTTTTCCTGTCAGAGCGAAGTAGGAATGGCTGTCGGGGAAGTCAGGCAGGTGCCTGCCCCTTTTCTAATGTAATACTGAAACCAACCTATGCAAAAGAACTTAGTAATCGTTGAGTCACCGGCAAAAGCCAAAACCATTGAGAAATTCCTTGGCGAGGACTTCAAGGTGATGTCAAGTTACGGACACATACGCGACCTGAAGAAGAAAAACTTCGGCGTTGACCTCGAAACCTTCAAGCCGGAGTATGAGATTCCGGACGACAAGAAAAACGTGGTCAAAGAACTTCGCGCACAAGCTCGGAAAAGTGAGGCCGTGTGGCTCGCATCCGATGAGGACCGCGAGGGAGAAGCCATCTCGTGGCACTTGGCAGAGGTGTTGAAAATCAATCCGCAAGAATCCAAGCGCATTGTTTTCCATGAAATCACCAAGCCCGCCATCCTCGATGCCATTGCCCATCCGCGACACATCGACCTCAATCTTGTCGACGCGCAGCAGGCCCGCCGCGTGCTCGACCGCTTGGTCGGTTTCAAACTTTCGCCGGTGCTCTGGCGGCGTGTTCGCCCGAGCCTCTCGGCAGGCCGTGTGCAGAGCGTTGCCGTTCGTCTCATCGTTGAACGTGAGCGCGAGATAGAAGCCTTCCAAAGCGAAGCCAGCTACCGTGTGACGGCCGTGTTTACCCTTCCCGAAAGCGGAAAGACCCTGCGTGCAGAGCTCTCCAAGCGTTTTCCAACGGAGGAAGCCGCAGCCGCCTTCCTCGAACAGTGTAAAACGGCCACTTTCACCATCAAGGCCGTCAACACCCGTCCAGCAAAACGCACGCCAGCGCCGCCCTTCACCACTTCCACCCTTCAGCAGGAAGCAGCCCGCAAGCTCGGTTTCCCCGTGGCCATGACCATGCGTGTGGCCCAAGCATTGTATGAAGCCGGATTGATCACTTATATGCGTACCGACTCCATGAACCTTTCAGACCTCTGTCTGAATGCCTGCGGACCGGTCATCACGGAGAAAATGGGCGCCGAATACCATCAGCGCCGCCATTACCACACGCACGCCAAGGGCGCACAGGAGGCCCACGAAGCCATCCGCCCGACCGATATGCGTCGCGAAACCATTTCCGGTTCTTCACAAGAGAAACGCCTTTACGACCTCATCTGGAAACGCACCATCGCCTGTCAGATGGCCGATGCGCAGATGGAGAAGACAACGGTCAGCATTGATGTTGCCAGTGCCTCTTCCAATATTAATTCTTCAAGCAACGAATGCTTCGTGGCCAACGGAGAAGTCATCAAGTTTGAAGGCTTCCTCAAAGTCTATCGCGAGAGCCAGGAAAACGATGGCGACCTCGAAGAAGACACCTCCATCCTCCCGCCAGTGAAGGAAGGAGAAACGCTCACAGCGCAGGAAGTCACGGCCAGCGAGCGTTTCACGCAGCAGCCCCCGCGATACACTGAGGCCTCCTTGGTGCACAAAATGGAAGAACTCGGCATCGGCCGTCCTTCCACCTACGCCCCCACCATCTCCACCATCCAGCAGCGCCAGTATGTGGCGAAGGGAGAGAAAGAAGGCACCCCGCGAGAATATCGCGTCTTGAAACTCCAAGGCGACACGGGAGAAATCACCAAGCAGATCAATACAGAAAAAACCGGTTCGGAGAAGGGCAAACTCGTCCCGACCGACATCGGCATCGTGGTCAATGACTTCCTGGCGGAGAATTTCCCAGAAATCATGGACTATAATTTCACGGCCAACGTTGAGAAAGACTTCGACGCCGTGGCCGACGGAGAGAAAAACTGGACCGAACTCATTCGCCACTTCTACGAAGATTTCGAACCCCAGGTGGAGAAAACCCTCAACCAAAAGACCGAACACAAGGTGGGAGAGCGCGAATTGGGCGTCGACCCCGTGTCGGGCCGCGTCGTATCGGTGAAAATTGGCCGCTTCGGTCCGATGGTGCAGATGGGAGTGGCCAGCGATGAGGAAAAGCCCACGTTTGCCACACTGCCGCCGCAGTTCAGCCTGTCGAGCATCACGCTCGAAGAAGCCCTTGAGCTCTTCAAACTCCCCCGCACCCTCGGCACCTTCGAAGACGCTCCGGTGGTGGTCAACGCAGGTCGCTTCGGCCCCTACGTGCTCCACAACAAAAAATACGCCTCGCTCGACAAGGGCGAAGACCCCATGAGCGTCACCCTCGAGCGTGCCGTTGAACTCATCCTTGCCAAGCGCGAGGCTGAGGCCAAGAGTCATCTCAAGTCCTTCGAGGAAGAGCCCGATATGGAAATCAAAAACGGTCGCTACGGCCCCTACATCGTCTTCAGCGGAAAGAACTACAAGATTCCCAAGGCGCAGGCCGACAAAGCGGCGGAGCTGACGCTGGAAGAATGCCGCCAGATTATCGAGCAGGAGCAGAAAAAGCCAGCCAAAACAACGCGCAAGCGCACCACCACCCGCGCCAAAAAACAATAAGCATTCATGAAGAGCATCACCCTCATCGGCTACATGTGTGTCGGGAAGACCACTGTTGGGAAAGCCTTGGCCAAAAGCCTCGGCTGCACGTTCTACGACCTCGACTGGTACATCGAAGAGCGTTTCCACAGCAAGGTCTCGCAAATCTTCGCAGAGAAAGGCGAAGAGAAATTTCGCGACCTGGAGCAGCGCATGCTTCACGAAGTGGCGGAGTTTGAAAACATCGTGCTCTCGTGTGGCGGTGGCACGCCCTGCTTCTTCGACAATATGGACTATCTCAATAGCGTCTCCGAGACCTTCTATCTGAAAGCCTCTCCCGAAACGCTCTGCCGCCACATCGCCATGAGCCGTGGCGACCGTCCGCTTCTCAAAGGCAAATCGCCCGAAGAAATCCGTGCATTTGTCGATCAGCAGTTGCAGGCGCGTGAGCCCTTCTATGAAAAGGCCAAACACGTGGTGGACATCAATGTGCTCGACTCCTTCGAGAAGATCGACGACATTGCCAAAATCATCCGCCACACACTTAATATTTAAAGTCTCAAAAAACGGCGTGCTGCGCCTCCTCCTTCTGGAGGGCCAGACACTTCCCGTTCATCCACTTATCTTTTTACCACTAAGTCGTATTTAGCAAATGAGAAAATGGAGAATTGAAGATTCCGAAGAACTCTACAACATCAAAGGATGGGGAGTTAGCTATTTTGGAATCAACGAACAAGGGCATGCCTATGTCTGTCCGCGCAAAGACGGTGTCAAGGTCGACCTCAAAGACGTGGTCGACGAGTTGGCCTCGCGTGACATCACCGCGCCCGTGCTCTTGCGTTTCCCCGACATTCTGGACAACCGCATTGAGAAAACAGCCGACTGTTTTCAGCGTGCAGAAAAAGAATATAACTTCCAGGCCGACCATTTCATCATCTTCCCCATCAAGGTCAACCAAATGCGACCAGTCGTGGAAGAAATCATCAGCCACGGAAAAAAATACAACCTCGGACTCGAAGCGGGTTCGAAGCCTGAGTTGCATGCCGTCTTGGCCACCAATATGGACAGCGACAGCCTCATCATCTGCAACGGTCATAAAGACCAGAACTTCATCGAGCTTGCGCTCTTGGCTCAGAAAATGGGCAAGCGCGTGTACCTCGTGGTTGAAAAACTGCCCGAACTTCTCACCATCGCCCGCACCGCAGAGAAAATCGGCGTGAAGCCCAACCTTGGCATCCGCATCAAACTGGCCACGGCGGGCTCTGGCAAATGGCAGGAGAGCGGTGGCGACGCTTCGAAGTTTGGCCTTAACTCCACCGAGCTCCTTGAGGCTCTCCGTCTGCTCGATGAAATGGGGCTTCACGACTGCCTCAAGCTCATCCACTTCCACATCGGGTCGCAGATCACCAAAATCCGCCGCATCTCCACCGCCTTGCGCGAAGCCGCCCAGTTCTATGTGCAGCTCCATGCTATGGGCTTCAACATCGAGTTTGTCGACTGCGGCGGCGGTCTTGGCGTAGACTACGACGGCACGCGCTCCAGCAATTCTGAAAGCTCCGTCAACTATTCCATCCAGGAATATGTCAACGACTGCGTCTACACCTTCGTCGACGCCGCCAACAAGAGTGGCATACCACACCCCAACATCATCACCGAGGGTGGCCGCTCCTTGACGGCCCACCATTCCGTCTTGATTCTCGACGTGCTCGAAAGCGTTTCCATGCCGCGCATGGACGAGAGCTTCCATCCCTCGGAAAACGACCACCAGCTCGTTCACGACCTGACGGAAATCTGGGACAAACTCTCAACGCGCTCCATGCTGGAAGACTGGCACGACGCCGAGGACATTCGCGACGAGGCCCTCGACCTCTTCCGCCACGGCATCATCGACCTCCGCACCCGCGCCCAGATTGAGAGCCTCTATTGGAGCATCTCGAGCGAGATTGCCGAATTGGCCCACCATCAGAAGCACGTGCCCGACGAGTTGCGTAAGCTCGACAAGATGATGGCCGACAAATATTTCTGCAACTTCTCCCTCTTCCAGTCGATGCCCGACGCCTGGGCCCTCGACCAGCTCTTCCCCATCATGCCCATTGAGCGTTTGGACGAAAAACCCACACGCTCGGCCACGTTGCAGGACATCACCTGCGACTCCGATGGCAAGATTTCCAACTATGTCAACTATAACCAGCAGACCAGCTATCTGCCGCTCCACGCCATCAAGTCGGGCGACCACTATTACATCGGTGTGTTCCTCGTTGGCGCCTACCAGGAAATCCTGGGCAACATGCACAACCTCTTTGGAGACACCAACGCCGTGCATATAACGGTTGACAACGAGGGCTACAGCATCGACAAGACCATCGACGGCGAAACTGTTGCCGACGTCCTGGAGTATGTTCAATACGACCCCAAGCGCCTTGTGCGTCGTCTCGAATCGTGGGTGAGCAAGGCTGTCAAAGAAGGACGCATCACCATTGAGGAAGGCAAGGAGTTTATCTCCAACTATCGTTCCGGCCTCTATGGCTATACCTATCTGGAATAATGCCACTTCCACTTTGCGGACGAACCATATTTTATCACATTGCTGCCACGCGGCCAGAGTCTCACGAGGATTCTGCCGCGTGGCTTTTGTGTTTACGGGTCATATGGTCAGTGACAGAAAGCGGTGGCGTGTTGAAGCGCCTCGCCGCAGGATAGGTTGGGCAGGGGAAGGCGAAAAGACAGTTGGCAATGGCAGCGTATTATACGAAGAGCTGGAAAAAAGATACAAGCAAAAATAATAGCAAAAGTATTTGGTAAGGGTAGAAATTTTACTACCTTTGCAATGTCAAGCAAATAATGTATATAACAATGAAGTACACAGAATTTCACCGAAGAATTAAGGCCAAGGGCTGGAAATTCGACCATGCTGAAGGTTCGCACTACTTTTACACCAAGGACGGCAAGCTTTCGCCCCCAGTTCCCTTTCATGGAGCAAAGGAGGTGCCCGAACCATTACGGCGGAGCATAGCGCGAGCGATGGGTGTTTAATGTAAATGCAGAAAAGAAAGAGGTGCGTCCCCTGTCCTCCTTAAAATAATACATATAAGATAATATATAAGATTATGGCAAACGAAATTATAATGCGTATTTCGGCAAGTGCCGACAACTTCGGCGCATGCTCTGAAAACTGCCCTGGCATTTGGGCAGCAGGTGACACCGTGGAAGCCTGCAAGGCCGACACTTTACAAGCCATCGAGTTAATAAAAAAGAACTTGCCGCGCGAGGATTGGCCCGAACCTCTGAAGGCAGGCGAATATGAGATTATTTGGCGGTATGATACCGAGAGCTTTTTGTACTATTATGGTAGCTTTATATCTCTTGCAGGTATGGAGCGTATCACAGGTATAAATCAAAAGCAGCTTTGGGCATACATGCACGGTCGCAAAAAACCGCGGCAAGCACAAAAAGAGAAGATAACAAATGCCTTGCACCGCTTTGCCAATGAACTGGCGGCGGCTGTAATGCTTTAGGTTGGTTCTATTTGTTTGACAGCTTTGGAAATCAGTCGAAGTTATCCCGGCAGGGTTTGCACCCAGTCGGGATTTTTTTTGATACTTTTATGTGCTTGATAATAAGGGAGAAAACAATTCTCTGGAAACCTGTGCGGCCTGCTCCTTATGTAGTCCCCACGCCCGCTCTCAGATTTTTACCAATACTAAATAACAATAAAAAGTAATTTTAAAAAGGCCACTCCAAAATAAATTGTTAAATTTGCGTGATTTACAGAGTTTATAAGAATAAATCATATAAGAAAAACAACCGATGAACGTGATTACTAAGACCGTCGCGTTGCCTGATGGAAGAACCATCAGCATCGAGACCGGTAAGTTGGCCAAACAGGCCGACGGTGCTGTCATGCTGCGCATGAACAACACGATGTTGCTCGCCACAGTTTGTGGCGCCAAAGACGCTGTCCCCGGCACTGACTTCATGCCCCTCCAGTGTGACTACAAGGAAAAATATTCTGCCGCAGGCCGTTTCCCCGGCGGTTTCACCAAGCGTGAAGGCCGCGCTTCCGACTACGAGATCTTGACGTCTCGTCTCGTTGACCGTGCCTTGCGCCCACTTTTCCCGAGCGATTATCATGCAGAGGTGTATGTCAACATCACGCTCTTCTCAGCCGATGGCGTTGACATGCCTGACGCACTCGCTGGTTTCGCCGCTTCTGCTGCTCTGGCCTGCTCCGACATTCCTTTCGAAGCTCCCATCTCTGAGGTGCGCGTAGCCCGCATCAACGGCGAATATGTCGTTGACCCGACATTCGAACAGCTCGCCAACGCCGATATGGACATCATGGTCGGTGCCACCGAAGAAAACATCATGATGGTGGAAGGCGAAATGGACGAAGTGCCTGAAAGCGCTCTGCTCGAGGCTTTGAAGGTGGCCCACGAAGCCATCAAGCCGATGTGCCGTTTGCAGAAGGAACTTGCCAAGGAACTCGGCACTGACGTGAAGCGCGTATATTGCCACGAAGTAAACGACGAAGAACTCCGCCAGCAGGTGAAGGACGAATGCTACGCTCCGGCTTATGCCATTGCTGAAGCAGGCGACCACGACAAGCATCAGCGCGAAGAAGCTTTCGAGAAGATTCGTGAAGACTTCAAGGAACGCTACGTTGCTGCCCACGCCGACCTCTCGGCTGATGAACTTCAGGAAAAGAACGACCTCATCGACCGCTACTACCACGATGTTGAGCGCGATGCCATGCGCCGTTGCATCCTCGACGAAGGCAAGCGTCTCGACGGCCGTCAGACCACCGAAATCCGCCCTATCTGGTGCGAAATCGACCCACTGCCAGGACCTCACGGTTCTGCCATCTTCACCCGCGGTGAAACCCAGTCGCTTTCAACCTGTACGCTCGGAACTAAGCTCGACGAGAAGATGGTTGACGATGTGCTCGACAAGAGCTACATGCGCTTCCTCCTCCACTATAACTTCCCTCCATTCTCAACCGGTGAAGCCAAGGCTCAGCGCGGTGTTGGCCGTCGCGAAATTGGTCACGGCCACTTGGCATGGCGTGCGCTCAAGGGTCAGATTCCTGCCGACTTCCCATACACAGTGCGTGTCGTGAGCGACATTTTGGAATCAAACGGTTCCAGCTCAATGGCCACTGTCTGCGCCGGAACTCTGGCTTTGATGGACGCTGGTGTGCCCCTCAAGGCTCCTGTGAGCGGTATCGCTATGGGCTTGATCAAGAATCCAGGTGAAGACAAATACGCTGTCCTCTCTGATATCCTCGGCGACGAGGACCACTTGGGCGACATGGACTTCAAGACCACTGGTACTGCCAAGGGTTTGACCGCCACCCAGATGGACATCAAGTGTGACGGACTTTCTTATGAAATCCTCGAGAAGGCCCTCATGCAGGCTAAGGCTGGTCGTGAGCACATCCTCGGCAAACTGACAGAAACGATTGCCGAACCGCGTGCTGACTTCAAGCCACACGTTCCACGCATTGAAGCCTTCGAGATTCCTAAGGAATTCATTGGAGCCGTTATCGGCCCGGGCGGAAAAATCATCCAGGGCATGCAGGAAGAAACCGGCGCCACCATCACGATTGATGAAGAAGACGGCGTAGGCAAAATCCAGGTATGCGGTGCCAACAAGGCTGTCATCGACGCTGCCGTTGCCAAGATCCGCGCCATCGTTGCCATCCCAGAAGTGGGAGAGGTTTACGACGCCAAGGTCATCAGCATCATGCCTTATGGCTGCTTCGTTGAGTTTATGCCGGGCAAGGAAGGCTTGCTCCACATCAGCGAAATCGCTTGGAAGCGCTTGGAAAGCGTTGAAGAGGCCGGCATCAAGGAAGGCGACAACATCACCGTGAAGCTCCTCGAAATCGACGAGAAGACTGGTAAGTTCCGTCTCTCACACCGCGTTCTCGACGAGAAGCCAGAAGGTTGGGAAGAGCGTCCTGCCCGTCCTGCCCGTCGTCCGCACCGCGAAGGTGGCGAAGGCCGCGGTCCACGCCGCCAGTAATGCTTACCATTGTCACAGCCATGCTACTAAAGAGCCGCATGGCCAGGCATTCCACTCATGAGAAATGAATGAAATGTACACCATAGCATCAAAAGTCCCCATAGTCCGACATCGGATTGTGGGGATTTTTTTTGTTTATGCAACGTAAGGCTTTTCTGAGGGCTGAGGCCTGACTTCCGAGGACCGAAATTTGACTTTCGAGGTAGGATGTTCATAATCCAGAAAATCAGGATTGGTAGAGAGGCGACAGCGCCCCTGAAGGGTAGAGCGTTCAAAATCTCAAGAAACCTGCGTTTTTGCTAAATAATAAGGTGCGACGAAGCCCTGGGGCGAAGCACTGTAGCTCACTTTGCTCGCAAAGTGAGGGGGCGAATATTGTGGCGGCCAAGCACGAGCTGAAAATCCAACAAAGTCATGCCCCAGAGCGTTGGTCATGTTCGCTACGTGTTCGTGGCCCTCACTTTGCGAGCAAAGTGAGCTACAATGCTGGCGTCGCAACAGATGATTGTGCCCTCGCAGCGCAAATTTCCGCTGCGAGGGCGCTACCGCTAAGCTTGATTTTCTTTGGATTTTTAACGCCCTACTTTCGAGGGCCGAGGCCATTCTTTCCGCGTTGCAGTCCGCTTCCAGCGCTTTCAAGTCTATTCTCCGACTCCCTACGCCCGTCAGCGAATCTGGGGGCAGACGCGGACGCATCTGCTCCCAGACGCGTTCGTCTCTGCCCCCAGATTCGCTTGCGTCTGCTCCCGCGTTCGCTTGCGTCTGCTCCCGCGTTCGCTGGCAGGCATAGGGCGAGTTCTTGGAAAAAAACATGGCGTTGCGTCCCGATGAGGCCCTGGCGTTTCAAAATACGTTTGTCTCCGTTCGTGTCGGGGCATTCTGCGGTTTGCCTCCTGTCTTGTGCCACGAAAATATGCCGTGCAGAAACAAACATTAAAAAAAGCCGAGATATTCCGCCAAACTCCCAAAAATTATTGTTACTTTTGCCTGTAAGTATATACTTGCGTAAAAAACATAAAAGTCATGACGCTCGACGATATTAAATCAGTATATTTTGTCGGTGCAGGAGGCATCGGCATGAGTGCCCTTGAACGTTATTTCCTTGCTGAGGGAAAGTGCGTTGCGGGTTACGACCGCACATCTTGCGAACTCACAGAGACGCTCCGCAAAGAAGGTGCCGACATCCATTACGAAGACAACGTGGAACTCATCCCTGAGTGCTGTCGCGACAAAGCCACCACATTGGTGGTATATACGCCTGCCATCCCGGCAGACCACAAAGAATTGACCTATTTCCGCAATAACGGTTTCGAGGTGCAGAAACGCGCCCAGGTGCTCGGCCTCCTGACGCGCCACTCCAAAGGACTCTGCGTGGCCGGAACCCACGGAAAGACCACCACTTCAACCATGCTGGCACACCTGCTCCACCAGAGCCACGTGGAATGCAACGCTTTCTTGGGCGGCATCAGCAAAAACAGCGGTACGAATTTCCTGCTCTCAGAGAAAAGTCCGTATGTCGTGATAGAAGCCGACGAGTTCGACCGCTCCTTCCATCATCTGCGCCCCTTTGCCACTGTCATCACTGCCACGGATGCCGACCATCTTGACATCTATGGAACTGAGGAGGCTTATCTGGAGAGCTTCACAAAATACACCAGTCTCATCCAACCGGGCGGCGCGTTAATCGTTCATTGCGACTTGAAGATGAAAGAGGCCCTGCAAGACGGCGTGCGTCGCTACGACTACAGCCGCGACAAGGGCGATTTTCATGCTGAAAACCTGCGCATCGGTGGCGGACGCATCGTGTTTGACTTCGTCTCGCCGTTTGGCAATATCAAGGATGTTGAACTCGGCGTGCCCGTGAGCATCAACATCGAAAACGGCATCGCCGCTATGGCGCTCGCCCAGATTGCCGGTGCCACGGAAGAGGAAATCCGCCGCGGCATGCTGAGCTTTGAAGGCGTTGTGCGCCGCTTCGATTTCAAACTCAAAACCGACCGCATCGTCTTCTTGAGCGACTATGCCCACCATCCAGCGGAAATCCGCCAGAGCGTGCTCTCGTTGCGCGAAGTGTTTGACGGACGCAAGCTCACCGCCATTTTCCAGCCTCACCTCTACACCCGCACCCGCGATTTCTACAAGGATTTTGCCAACAGTCTTTCGCTGCTCGACGAGGTGATCTTGACGGAAATCTATCCGGCCCGCGAACAGCCCATCCCCGGCGTGACCAGTCAGATTATCTTCGACGAACTGCGCCCCGACATGCAACGCCGCATCTGCCAGAAGACCGACGTGCCGCAAATCGTTGAAAACGAGGATTTCGATGTGCTCATCGTGCTCGGAGCTGGCGACCTCGACAACTATTGTGATGAAATAACAGAAATTTTGAAACGAAAATATTGCTGATGCCAGCACGGGCGGCACAGACCGCTTGAGCCGCGGGGGAGGAAAGCGTCTTTCAGGACCTTCCTCCGCTTGCAGCCAAAGGCACGTAAAATCCCGCAGAATTGCTATGAAGACATTCTTTAAACTGCTCGTATTGTTGGGGGTCGTTGCCTATCTCTTCTATGTCTTTGCCGACATATCTGGGAAAAGAGACAGCACGCGCTGCAAGGAAGTGAACGTGATCATCGTTGACAGCAGCTACGCGGGATTCATCAACGCCGATGAGGTGGTGCGTATCTTGAAGAAGGAGAATATTTATCCTGTGGGCCAGTTGATGGAGGAGATCAATGGCGACAGTCTGGAGAAAGCACTGGAGAAAAACTCGTTCGTGAGCATCGTGAAGTGCTATAAGACACCGGGAGGCCGCGTCAACATCAACATCTCGCAGCGACTGCCCATCCTGCGCATCAAAGCCGACAACGGCGACGACTATTACATCGACAACAAGGGCGTGGCCATGATGCCCGAAAACTATACGGCCGACGTGGCTGTGGCAACGGGACGCATCAGCAAACGCTATGCTGCCAAGAACCTGGTCCACCTGGCTCGCTATCTCCACACGAACGACTTTGCCAACGACCTCGTGGAGCAAATCAACGTGGCGCCCGACGGCAGGGTGGCGCTCATCCCGCGTATCGGCTGCCAAGTGATCCAAATGGGAACGCTCGACTCGCTGACCCTGAGGACGCAGATGCAAAACCTGCGCGTGTTTTACGATAAGGTGCTGCCGACTGTTGGGTGGAACACCTACCGCGAAATCAGTTTGGAATTCAACAACCAGATTGTTTGCAAGAAAAACTGATGCTTGAAGTCCCGCTTCGGAGAACGGGCGGACGCAGCGCAGGAAAACGACCGCAACGCAAAGCCGTGTCGGCACAGTTATGCTGGCACGCTGAAGAAAGACGCTATAAGTAGGTGTAAAAAAATAATGCTCTTGGCATAAATCATAAAAAGAGTTTTGACCACCCACTTGTTATTTTAAGAAAGAAACCTCAAAGGCCCGAGAGCCGTTTCGCCAAGCAATCGTCTTGCGCGTGGAAAACTCAAAGGCCAACGCCTAATAACACTCTATGAATATGACAAATGACGACTTCATCGTAGCAATAGAACTCGGTTCGTCCAAGGTGACGGCTATTGCTGGGCAGAAACAGCCTGACGGTGCCATCAAAGTCCTCGCATACGCACAAGACCCTTCGGAATCGTTCATCCGCAAGGGGTGTATCAACAATTTCAACAAGATGACGTCGTGCGTTGACAGCATCAAGCAGAAATTGGAAAATGCCCTCGGACGCTCCGTTGCCAGCTGCTATGTCGGCATCGGCGGCATGGGCATGCACACCGTGGCCAACACCGTGACGCGACATCTCGGCGAGAAGCAACTCATCACCGCCGAAATGGTCAACAACGTGAAGGATTCCAATAACAGTATGCCTGGAAACGACCGCGAAATCCTTGAGGTGATACCGCAGGATTACCAGCTCGGCACGCAGGTGGTGGCCGACCCCATCGGCATCGCGTCTGACGTGATTGAAGGACACTTCCTCAATATCATCTCCAACACGAGCGTGTCGGAAAGCGTTTACAATTGCTTCCGCAGTGCTCATCTCAACGTGGTGGGCATGCCCATCACGGTCCTCGCTCTGGCCGACGCCATCTTGACGGAGCCCGAGAAGCGTTCAGGATGCGCCTTCGTGGACATGGGCGCGGAAACCACTTCCGTGGCCATCTTCAAGAACAACATACTCCGCCATTTCGCCGTCATCCCTCTCGGTGGCGCCAACGTCAACCGCGACCTCTGCACACTGCAAATTGAGGATTCGGAGGCTGAACAGCTCAAACGCAAATATGCCACGGCTTACAGCAACGAGGAGGAAGACAAGCACGAACCTGTCACGTTGGGCGACGGTCGCACCGTGAAGTATGAAGAATTCAACGGCTTGGTGGAAGCACGCATGGAGGAAATCATCCTCAACATCAAGCATCAGATTGCCCTCTCCAAATACGACGACTCGAAACTCGTCAGCGGCATCGTGGTGACTGGTGGCGCCGCCAATATGAAGAACATCGACAAGGCTTTTGCCGCCTTCACCGATTTCAGAAAGGTGCGCTTCGTAAAGAACACCCGTTTGCAAACGCGTCTTGAAAGCAAACCGTCGTCGTCTTTCAATGCCGACGGCTCATTCAATGCCGCCATCGCCCTCATCGACAAGGGCGAAATCAATTGCTGCGGCGGTGTGATCGGACAGGAGGGCAATGCGTTTGAACAGCAGACGCAGGGCGGAAATGTCCAGACGGAGAACGATTTCTCACAGCAGGGCATGCAGCAGACCTTGGCAGGTACAGGCCAGCAGGGTGTGCAGAATGTCACCATCGGTGGCCATCAGAATGCAGCCCAGACGCAGACGGTTGCTCAGGGGCAGCAGAACGGCCAGACAACAGATGTCGAAACCGAGGAAACTTCTGAAAGAGAGACCAAGAAGCCTAAGCAGAAGAGCGGCATGTTTGGTCGCATCTCGAGCATCTTCAAGAAAGTGACCAATGCTGCAGGCAACCTCGTCAATGACGATGACGACCGCTTTATGGCGTCGCGCAAAGATAAGTAGGTGTTCAAAATTAGTTTATACTATCCATGTAGGGATAAGCCAGTTTAATATTGCCTTGCCGCATTCTTTTGCCCCTACAACTGTCTTTCATCAGTCACGTAGCCCGCTACGCTCCTTCTTCAAGACAGCTGTAGGAACAAAATAATACGACAATTCAATATAAACTAATTCTGAACACCTACTTAAAGAATAAGTGTTGGCCAAACCATGACCAAACCGGTTCCCAGCGGCAAATGGGTGCCGCAGAGAAATCAGTCCGGTTAAAAAAACAACTCCTAAACGATTCATAGTTTTATGTCAGATAACAACGAATTGCTCGATGTGGGCATGCCTTCAACATCTCCTTCAATCATTAAGGTCATCGGCGTTGGAGGCGGTGGCGGAAATGCCGTCAACCACATGTACCGTGAGGGTATTCACGATGTCAATTTCGTACTTTGCAACACCGATAGCAAAGCATTGATGGACTCTCCCGTTCCCGTTCGTCTCCAGCTCGGAAAAGAAGGACTCGGCGCGGGAAACATCCCGGCAAAGGCCCGCGAAGCCGCCGAAGAAAGCGTTGAAGACATCCGCCAGATGCTCAACGATGGCACCAAGATGGTGTTCATCACCGCTGGTATGGGCGGCGGTACGGGCACGGGCGCCGCACCAGTCGTTGCTCGCGAAGCCAAGAATATGGGCATTTTGACGGTGGGCATCGTCACCATCCCGTTCCGCTTCGAAGGTAATAAGAAAATCGACCAGGCCCTCGACGGTGTTGACGAAATCTCAAAGCACGTTGACGCCTTGCTCGTCATCAACAACGAACGCCTGCGCGAAATCTATCCCGATCTCAATGTGCTCAGCGCCTTCGAAAAGGCCGACAACACTTTGAGCGTGGCTGCGCGAAGCATCGCTGAAATCATCACCATGCACGGCATCATCAACCTCGACTTCCGTGACGTCTGCACCGTCTTGAAAGACGGCGGTGTGGCCATCATGTCAACGGGATTCGGTGAAGGCGAAAACCGTGTGACGAAGGCCATCAACGATGCCCTGCATTCGCCGCTGCTCAACAACAGCGATATTTTCAACTCCCACAAGGTGTTGCTCTCCATCTCTTTCTGCGCAGAAAAGGAAGGCGATTCGCTGATGATGGAGGAGATGAACGAGGTGCACGACTTCATGGAGAAATTCCACGACGACGTGGAGACGAAGTGGGGTCTCTCAACCGACCCATCGCTCGGCAAGAAGGTGAAAATCACCATCCTGGCCACGGGCTTCGGCATTTCCAGTGTGCCGGGCATGCAGGAAAAACACGACGCGGAAGACGAGAAGCGCCGCCAACTCGAAGCCGAAAAGGCCGAGGAGAACGACGAGCGCCGTACACAATATTACGACAACCCCAACCGAAAGAGCGGGCAGCGTAAACGTTCGCGCATCTATCTTTTCGGCTTGGACGACCTCGACAACGAAGAGGTGATCTCGCTGGTTGAAATGACGCCGACGTTCAAACGTAGCAAGGAAGAACTCAACAGCATCAAGAGCAAGACTTACAACAGCGTGGCCGTGGAACCAGAAAGCGACAACACCAACGGCTCGGCATCGCAGGTGATTTCATTTGCCTGATAAGTCTCCCCTGTTTCCAAAGTAGGATTCCATCCGTTCGGCCAGAGAAAGGAAGGGTTGCCGACGCTCCCAACGGATGCTTCGGAACTCATGGCCTTCGGACGCTGAAAATCGCACCACCTAATCCCCAAGTATTCATTCAGAGAATATGTCAGAACTCAACAATACATCAAATCTGTTGGTAGAACCCATCGTTAATCATTCCGCCGAGATCATCAAGGTCATCGGTGTTGGTGGCGGTGGGGGTAACGCTGTGGGGCAGATGTACCGTGAGGGAATTGAAGGGGTTCGCTTCCTGGTGTGCAACACAGACCAAAAAGCCCTCGAAGACTCCGTCGTGCCCGACAAAATTCAGCTCGGCCCCGGTCTCGGAGCGGGCGGCCAGCCTGTCGTTGGCCAGGATTTGGCCGAGAAAAGCCTTGACAAGATCGATGCCATCTTCGACGACAAGGTGAAGATGGTGTTCATCACCGCCGGTATGGGCGGCGGCACCGGCACTGGTGCCTCGCCAGTCATTGCCCGCGAGGCAAGGGCTCATGGTGTGCTGACGGTGGGCATCGTCACCATCCCGTTTCTCTTTGAACGTGAACGCCAAATCGACAAGGCGCTCGACGGTCTTGAACGATTGGGCAAGGAGGTGGATGCCATGTTGGTGATCAACAACCAACGTCTCTGCGACATCTACACCGACCTCACCATCATTGATGCTTTCAAGAAAGCCGACCTCACCCTGACAACGGCGGTGCGCTGCATCGTGGAAATCATTGAGATGCACGGACGTGTCGGGCTCGACTTCTGCGATGTCAGCAACGTTTTGCGTAATGGCGGTGTGGCCATCATGTCGACTGGTTTCGGCAAGGGCGAGAAGCGCGTCACCAAGGCCATTGAAGAAGCGCTCTATTCTCCGCTCATTAACAACAATAACGTCTATCGCGCTCATAAGATCATTTTGGCCATCACCATCAACCCCGACCCGAAATATGCCTTGCGCATGGAGGAAGTGGGGGAAGTGAACGAATTTATGGCCAAGTTCTCCGACAACATTGAGACCAAATGGGGTCTCGTGACGGACGAGAATATGGGCGAACAGGTGAAAATCACGATTCTCGCCTCTGGATTTAATCTCAACGGCCAGACGGTTGATGATGAATACACGCAGCGTCACGCAGCCATACGTGCCCGCTATTATGACGACGGCGGTCCTATGCGCAAACGCGTGCGCCACAAGCGCCAGGTGTTTCTCTTCGACACGGCAGACCTCGGCAACGAGCGTCTGGCTGAGGCGGTGAGTGCTTCGCCGACCGACACGCGCACCAGCGGAACGCTCGAAACTTTCTTGCATCTCAAGCAACAACCGCTCGGGGATGGCGCTCGCGATGACGCCGAAAACGCTGTGGGGCAACCGACTGGTTTTTCTGCCAATGGTGCCGCAAGAGCGGAGGAGGGGAGTGTTGTCATAGATTTTTCGAACTAATTGATGGTGTCTTCATCCGCCGAAGATTTCGATGCGGATGAAGATGTCTTTTAAATCCCAATATATTATGTCACTTTTTGATCAAGTCAGCAAGGATATTGTTGCTGCCATGAAGGCCAAGGACAAAGTGCGCCTTGAAGCATTGCGTAACATCAAGAAATTTTTCATAGAAGCCAAGACGGCTCCGGGAGCCAACGACACGCTCGATGATGCTGTCGCCCTCAAAATCCTCGCCAAGCTCGCTAAGCAGGGCCGCGACACGGCCGCTCTCTATCACGAGCAAAACCGCCCCGACCTCGCTGAGGAAGAGGAGGCACAGGCCAAGGTGATTGAAGAGTATCTCCCGAAGGCCCTCACGCCGGAGGAACTCGAAGCTGAGGTGAAAGCCATTATTGCTCAGGTGGGTGCAACGAGCGCCAAGGACATGGGCAAGGTGATGGGCGTTGCCAGCAAGCAGTTGGCAGGTCGCGCTGATGGTCGCGCCATTTCGACGCTCGTCAAGCAACTCTTGGCGTAAGGGAGGCGCAGTTTCCGAGAAGGGCGCAGATGGTGTCGCTCCGGAATCAGTTGCCTTCAGGCACCTCGTGACCACCTACTTATACCACATAAGACAGCCGGATGTAACCAGAAAGACGGGGACATCCGGCTGTTTTTTCTTGGCGGGAAAGAAAAAAAATGAAGTTCCTTTTTTACTTTTGCTTTTCGGCAGGGTCATATAGACAGAAGCAGCAAGCAAGCGGGCGCTCACGAACAACGCTGTGCGTCCCAACCAATGAAACGTTTCGAAGTCTGCTCAGCATTGTTGAACCCATTATAAAAAATTACGACGATGAAAAGTATTTGAAATTTCAAGAGTTTGTTCCTCATGTTGGTGATGGCTCTGTTTTGCATGACGGCAACGGCACGTCCTGGCCGCGTTCACACTGTCAACTGCTCCCGTGTGGTGATGATGGCGAAAGTTAAACCTTGTCCTTGCAAGAAGCATCACAAGAAATGCAAGAAACATCGTCATTGCAAGAAGCATCATTGCTTCTGCGTGAGATATTCACATCCGATGAACCACCGCAGATAGGCGCCGGGGAACGCAAGGCAATGTCCAGCACGGCGCCCAAGAATAATCCCAGACATCACACATCATGGCAACTGACGACAAAGAAATAATCAACCTCATAGGCCGGGACCCCAACGGCGGTTTCCGTCAGCTGATGGGCAAATACCAAGAGGCGGTTTACTGGCATGTGCGCCGAATGGTCGTCTCGCACGACGACGCGCAGGATGCCGCGCAGGAAACCTTCGTGAGGGTCTATCGGTCGTTGAGGACTTATCGTGGAGAATGCTCCCTGCGCAGTTGGATCTACCGCATAGCCACCAACGAGGCCCTGCGTGTGATTTCAAACCGCCGCCAGGAAATGGTTTCTTTGGACTCGGAATCAACGGGGGCCGAACTGATTGCCGCAGGCGATTATGTGGACTACGACAACGCAGTGGCCGTGAAATTCCAAAAGGCGATTCTCACGCTCCCGCCGAAACAGCAGTTGGCATTCAACCTGAGATACTACGACGAAATGAGCTTTGAGGAAATTTCGCAGGTGGCGGGAACTACGCCTTCAAGCGTCAAGGTCAGTTACCACGTGGCCAAAGACAAAATCATTGCATACATGAATTCTAATGACTGAACAGATGAAACAGACTTTCGATTTCAAGCAAATTGGCAAGCGGATGCCTTACCGTGTTCCCAACGGTTTCTTCCAGGAAATGGAACGCAACGTGCTGGATGCCGTGGCTGAAAAGGCGGCAGAGCGTAAGCCAGCAATGATTGAGCGTAAGTCGGCAATGGCAGAGCGTAAGCCGCTACAGGCAAAACGTTTCGTCTTTACGCGCTTGGCAAAATATGCAGCAGCCGTAGCCGCGTCGGTCGTTGTCTTATTGGCGGTCAACGTGAAATTCTTCCACACCGCAGCGCCTGCGGAGATGCAGGACGTGGAAGCCGCTTTCAACCAGCTCTCTTTGAGCGACCAGGAATGTCTCGTTGAACTTTATCAGGAAGATGTGTTCTTGGATAATGATTATTAGTTGGCCGCAAGGCGATAAGTTTCTTCGGCCGCTTCGTATTTATGCACACATAAAAAACTAAACAAATATACAATCATGAAAAAGATATTGGGTATTCTCATACTCGTTGTGGCCGCAGTGTTCCAGGCCCAGGCTTCTGACCAGACACCGCAGCAACGCCACACTCGTGAACAATTTGCCAAGATACAGGCCGAGCACATCGCCCACGATTTGGCACTTGACGACAAAACGGCGACGCTATTCATTGACACCTATTGCCAAAGCCAGAGGGAAGTGTGGGCTGTGGTGGGTAATCGCGTGAAAAGCGAGGGCAGTTCTGAGGAAAATTCTGAACGGGCCATCAAACGGCGTTTCGAAAATAGCGAAAAACTGCTTGCCATCCGCCAGAAGTATTATAAGAAGTATTCTGAATTTCTCACCCAGCGACAAATCCAGCGCGTCTATGAGATTGAAAAGAAATGGAAGAAAATTCCTCTGAAGCGCCGAGGCAAAATGCGCCGAGGCAACCGCTGACCCCTTGGGTCGATTGCTAAACGGATTGCAGGCACTGGAAGCGCTGCAAGTAAAGAGAAAATCGCGATATAATCAGGAGAGTCATCGCGTATCTTGATACAAATTATCGCCCGCCGAGTTGCCATAAAAAAGTCCGCCTGCGAAAGCCAATTCGCAGGCGGACATTTTTATGAAGTCTGTTGGCGGAAATCTGGTGCTTGCTTTGCGCCAGATATTCTCCGCTCGTCAAACCACTGAAGCTTATTTCATGAAGACCTTAAACAGGCCGCCACCATCAGGGTCGTTGTATATTTTCTTCTCATTCGGTTTCTTGCAAGCCTTGATGGCTTCCAAGTCCGCAGCAGAAGCTTTGCGGAAATTCTTATAGGTGGCGGGGAATCCAGTCACCGTCAGCACTCTTTCGCCATAGGAAGTGCGTTCGAAGACAAACTGCGGTTCGAGCAATACATCGGCATTATTTGCTTTCAGCAACTGGGCAACGAGATTCCCCTGAGCCACTTGTTTCGAGGGTTCGCCCAAGTGGAACGGCCTGAAGCTCCACGTCATCGTCTGTGTGGCTTTCTGTTGGATTTCCAAGTCCGCTACTTCTGGATAGGTCACGACCGTTGACTCTACCATTGCAGTGGTGGCCGTTTTCGTAATGGTTGAGCACGACGACATAAAGAGCGCCGCACAGACAGCTGTTAGTAAAAATAACTTTTTCATAACCCTTAATTCCGCAACACTTTGATTTAACTTTATTTATAAGTACCTGAGCAACAAA
>OLRV01001438.1_pt1 | contig 20280 bp, 25 predicted proteins | sample 1672421 | NCBI WGS metagenome assembly OLRV01 (sample SAMEA3136684, study PRJEB25190) | human gut metagenome | biome: human gut; feature: human-associated habitat; material: faeces | place: Austria | collected 2013
GAATTCAGCCAGAACCTGACGGCATACTCCGCAGGGCACAGCGTAGTCGTCACCGCGATTCTGGCCTAAGAAATAATCTGTTCTCATATTTTGTCGCTCCTTTCAGCCCTGACGAGGCATTTTGTTTCTCAACGGGTTTTCCTAGCCTCCCGCTTTTCCGTCTCGGTCATCTCGGCATATCGCCGTGCCCAAAAGTCAATATTGGCCTGCCGCTTTCGCTCCCGTACCTCGGGGCGCTGGGAGTACTTCCGCATATACGCTCTCTGCGCGGCCTTTGCCTGCTCCTCGCGGGTCAGCTCTGCCATTACTGCACGCTCCTTTCCTGTAAAAATAAAACTGGCTGACGGACATAAAAAAGCGCACGAAATCCATGCGCACGCTCCGCTGGGTAATGCAGCTTCCGCCTTCTTCCCCGTTTGGAACTTACGGCCACCCTTTTATGGCCATGCGCTGTCGGTTTTCGCACGTTTCCGCTTCCTGTCCGTCAGCCGGTATTCAATTTCCGCCTATTTATATCCCGCCGACGGTCGCGGGTAGGAATGAACTCACAAACAAAAGTTTGGAGCACGGGGGACGATGCAGTTATCCCCATGCGTAGTATATCAGAGACAAAGGCGAAATACAAGATATAGACTAATCTCATGCGACAAAACATTATGTTGTGGTTTTTGATATTTTTGCGCGCTTTGACAAAGAAAGGGAGGGGGCATTTGCCCTCTCCCTTTGCGTGATCATCGGTTGTCTAATGGGACTACCGCCAGCGTTTTCCCCAGCGGGGCCAGTACCTTCAGGATCGTGTCGATCTGCGGGCTGGCGACGCCGGCCTCCATCCTTGCGATCACCGGCTGCTTGACGCCGCTCAATTCCTCCAGACGCTTCTGGCTAATGCCCTGTTCCTGCCGCGCTTTGATAAGTTCACCAATCAAGGCAACGCGCAGGTTGCTCTCGGAGATCTCCTCCGGCGTATAAAGCTCCGTCCGTACATCCTCCCAGCTTCTTCCAATGGCCGGATTACTCATAATCAGCACCCCTTTCTAACAGGTCTAAAAGCTCTCTTTTTGCCTTCTCGATCTCCCGTGCCGGAGTTTTCTGCGTTTTCTTGATGAAGTGATGCAAAAGCACATATCCGTCGCCCGTCCATGCAACGAACAAAATACGGTTTCGCAGTGGGCGCAGTTCCCATATCTCACCATCGAGATGCTTGACATAGGGCTCTCCGGCCTGCGTACCGTACACGCGCAGAATTTCAATATAATCGTTGATCTTATTGGCGTTGATACGGCTGTTTTTATCTGTTTTTGAAGTCAATTCTTTCAGATACTCGAAGACAGGTTCGTTACCGCTGCGGTCACGGTAGAAGAAAATCTTATGCACGGTTATCCTGCCCCCTTTCATCCTCAGTATACGCAAAAGTTATTGCGCTGTCAAGTACTTTCGAGTTATCGTCGCACAAGGGGAGCGTGCTTTCCCTCATATACTCCTATGTACAAATCGGAACATCTACCCGACGGGGAGAGTTTCGGGGAGGGGGACTTACTTTTTTCATCTCCGCATTGTAAACCGCCCCCTTTCTTTCGCCGCGTACTCCTGCATACTTCAGAAACGTTGGTATGGCTGGCCGCGTTCGCCTGGTGTGAGATTAGTCTATGTCGTGCAAGCCGCGCATAATGGCATGATAAAGGGTCGGACTTCAAGTCCGACCCACGCTTATGTCCCTTTCACTGCTCGAATTTCAAAACAATGCCGTGGGGTGAGGGTAAGTGTTGCGGTGGCATTGCGTGTCATTTTCCGCGCAGTGTGCCGTGTGTTTTCCGTGTTAGGCGGCTCTTTGCTGAGAGGGTATGCCTACCTGTGGAAAGAAGGAAGAGAGTACCTGCGTGTGCGGGTACTCTCTGTTCGTATTGTATGCAGTGGGTCACTCTGCTCGGCTGCTGACCCTGTCCTTGACCTCGGCGGTGAACTCTTCCAAAACCTGCATAATGTCCTTATCACGCATAGCCATAATCTCGTTGTTCAGTCGCCCAAGAAAGGCGTCGCGCTCTGCGGTGGAAAGCGTGGGGGACTGACATATCATCTTCCGCACCGTGTCGATGCAATCATCGATGTGGCGGGACTTCTCTACGCGCTGGGCCTCCTCCAGATAAGCGCCACAGGGATCGCGGTCGCCTTCAAATTCGCCGCCGGTCATCAAATGGTAAGATGTCAGTGCGTCTCCCAACACATTCGTGATAGTCAGGAGCAGATCGCCGATGGCCTCCGCATCGTTCTGTACCCACTCCTGATAGTCCGTGGGATGCTCGCCCCAGTACTGCATCCAGAGGTGCAGCAGCATACGCCAGGGGCGTTCAAAGTCGGACATCGTCTCGAAAAGACCTTCGCGGATGGTATGCCGCTCGGCGGCGGTGAGTTCGTAAGCACAGATCATAATTTCCTCCTTGTTTTATCGGTGGGAGGCTGGTACAATGACTGTACCGGCTGCCCTGTGGCGGTTGGTGTCCAAGCTCCTCTGTGTCGTGCTTTGGTCGGCGTAGGCACAGGGGGCTTTTCTATTGCGTCCAGCATCGGCAGCATCTCCGCAGTCACATTTTTCGCCAGGGTCGAGGTTGGCTCCGCATCGACGGCAAACGCGGTAGTAGCTCACGACACACCGCCTGTTCTCTTGAGAGACTCCGCACGCTTGGCGCTGCAGATGGGGCAGTAGATGGCCGTTCCATACAGATCGCTCTGTCCGTCGCTGAAAACCTCGCTGATATCCACACGATGTTCCTTTCCGCAGACCGGGCAGGTGGTATAAACGTTGTCATCCTCGATGTAGAGCTTGAAGCCGAATTTTTTGAGATAAAACACTTTAATTTCCTTTCCGCGGCCACGCAAGGCCGCTTTCCTGTTTTTCGCTTTGTAGACGGAGGCGTTTTCGCGCCCTGTATGGTGGGGGGTATATACTTACCCTCGGTTGGGTTTGCACAGTCTTGAAACACTGCACACAGAGACGTTACACGGAGGTATTGGACCTTTCCCGCGCTCTTGCGAGTGCCGCTTTCTGCGCGTCGCTCATCGCACGCGGCGGTTTGACCCGCAGCCATGCCTTTGGCACGATGTACTCGGCGGCCTTGCCGTCATGGGACTTTCGGACAAGTCGGCAATCCGTGGGCCGGTCCAGCGCCCACATTTCCAGCTTTTGACGCAGCGACTTGTTGTGCGTGTAGACGTCGGCGGTCGGCTCAGCTTCGTTGAAGTTGATGACCGTCTCCATTTCATGGCGTGATAGCACCATAGCTTTTCACCTCCTTCCAAATTTTTCAGACCGTGCGGCTCAGGCAACGCTGAACCGCCGGACGGTGCTCGTCTTGGTGAACTGTGCCGCCAGGTCGGGCAGAGCCTTTTTCAAGGCGGTGGTGTCAATGCGGCTGGTAGTGACGGGCTTCCATACGGCTTTCCAGTCACTGCCGGTCAGAACGTCCACGCCAGCGGCGGTCATTTCGCCCTTGATGGCATCCTGAATGGTGTCGATCGCGGCGGCCAACTCGTCGGCCATGCGGCGCAGCTCCCGCAGCTCGTGGATCTGGGAATCAAGATTTTTGGTAAGCATGGTATGTACCTCCTCAAAATTTGGGGAACTCCGGCGGCGGTGGTCATTGAGGCGTCTGCGCTTTGCGCTGCTACTTCCGCATACCGTCCCGCCCTTATCCGTGATCTCGGTCGTTACTGCTTACAAACGATTGCCGGTGTCTGAACTGTTTTCGATTGTCCCCTTGCTGTGATTACAGTATACACGAATATTCGCCCATAATCAACTGGCCAATATACACGAAAATAAGTGTCTGTCGTTGTGAAATATATACATTGCTTTTCGTGTATATCTATGTTATGCTATCAAAGAAAGAGGTGATGTAGATGCCAATCAGGTATAAAACCGATATTCTCGAAGCACTGAAAACTAAGGGGTATAGCACATACCGCATCCGAAAAGAGAAACTATTGGCGGAAAGCACGGTGCAGGCGTTCCGTAGAGGGGAACTTGTATCCCTCGACAACATAGCCCGTATTTGTGAGTTGTTGGGCTGCCAGCCGGGCGATATTTTAGAGTACGCGGAGGAGTAATTATGCCGAACTTTGAAAAAATACGCAACGAGCTTATGTCTGAATCCCGATTTAGGGCGTGGTATCAGACGGCAACACCCGAAGAGCAGGAACTATCAAACCGTGTGTATGATCTTGGCGATCAGTTTTTTGGTGATATGCTCTTTTGGAAAGGAAGCATAACTCATGACTATGTTGCGTGTCAGGCAAAGGATCGCGATGGTGAGTGGGAAAACATCACAATGGATCTTCCGCAAGCACTCGACCTTTTCAGTTACTCGTACTTCACATACCATGTTGCTGATTTAGGAGTAGCCGCCGGAGGATTTAATGAAGAAGCCTTCTCTTTGACCGTTGCGCCCGACCACGCAAACGATGATGTCGTGATACTTCACGAGATGATCCACTTACATGAATTTGTGCTTGAGATTTTGCCGATGTATTTTCACGATGCAGTATTGTTCTGCCTATACAAAGACCTGCAAAACAAGATCGACGATCTTGACCAACGGATAGAGGCGCACGGGCACATTCTCAACTCAAGCAGCATCGCCAACATAGGCGGGACACATGATATTCTGTTCCTGCTCAAGAGCTTCGATTTGGATTTGAAGAACGGCTATAAGCTGGGAACTGTGTTCGGCTATGGCATGGCAAATGAATAGTGTATCCACCACCGCCCTTGACCCCAGCGGTCAGGGGCGGCTTTTCATCCTCTCCAGCAGAAGGGCATTTTGCCGCGCCTGACGCGCACGGGCCTCCGACAAGGCCGCCGACTCGGCCTGAGCCGCAGCATGACGCAGCTCCTCGCAGCGCACACCACGAACGAAGGTCACGGCCCTGACGTGGGATTCCACAAGGGTGGAGAGCCACTGGCGAGAGCCTTGCTGCCACTCACGGCTTTCATCGCCGGTGCGAGGGCCGAATGAGCCCTTGGGCGCGGTATTCCCAAACAGCGGGGCGGTGTCGGGGACGTTTTTCGGGCGGATGCCGCTGGCCAGGTAGAGCTGCACGGCGGACTGGGCAAGGTCTGAAAATGCCACCTGCCGGACTTCGCCAGCGTGACCATCCCGGGCGGCAATCACGTTGTCCGCCCAGTGTAGATCAGCCGGGGTCAGGTGCAGCAGTTCCCCATTGCACAGGTCGGTGGTAAGAAGCAAAATCGCGATTGCGTAATTCCGTGGGTAGGTGGCGGCCTTGGCGTTTTGGGGACGTTCGTATGTATAAAGCCGCCGGAGTTGCCAGTCGTGGAGCGTGACATATTCCGCCGGCGGCAGGTCGCTCACCGTTGGGATCAGGCGCTTCAAGACTGGATTTGCCTGATACCAGCCATGCTCGCACGCCCAGTCGAAGAAGGCGCGGAGCTGACGCAGGTACTGAGCGATTGTCCGCTCCCTGCAGCCGCGGGATTCAAGATTGCCCCGCCAAAGGAGCACCTCAGCGTAAGACGGAATATCAGACTTGTCCTCATCCGCGCCAAAGAAGCTGGTAAAGTCTGCCAGTGTGCTGGCGTATGCCTCGACGGTGCGAGATAATCGCCCCTGCTCCTCCAAATCGCGCAGCCACGCGGCGCTGGCCGCCTCCAGTCGTTCAACGGGAGTGGTGTATGTAGAGCTGTGCACAACAAGCCCTCCTTTATTTTTTGTTTATGAATTGGAGTGGAAATGCTCCCAAGTTATAATCTACCGGCAACAGGTTAGTTTGTGCGTGACTACGACAAAGTTTTAAAACTTTATTGAGTTGAAGTGCGTAGTCTGCACCCCAAGTTGGATACCCCGTAAGCATACATCTACCCCAAACCGGATACCCCTCCCACCTGTTTTTCAGATGCACCTACCCCAAGTTGGATACCCCGTCAAGCTGTGTGGATAATTTCTTGCGCCCCAAGTTGGATACCATATACCTATATAGGTACCATGTGTAGTGTGTGATAGCGGCCTTATCTATAGATACTACAGAGGGGAATTGCGGGGATTCGTCCCGTCGCGCCACTTCTCGAAACTGAAGCGAAAGCGGTTTGCGGCAAATTGCGCTTTTGGCTCAGAATCAGACGGGCTATTCAAGATGCAAATAAAGCCCGCGCTCTCCAACTCTCGCCGGTGGCGTTCAAAAGAAGTGGTGGCAATTCCGTACTTTCGTGCGGCTACGCCTTTTGGGAACGCGAAATCATTTTGGGCGCCCGCCTCCATAGCCATGCAAAAATACAGGTACTTGGCCCCGGTACTCAACGCTTGAAAGCGCTTGCACATCAGCAGAGAATTACCCACCTGAATGAAGCGGCCATTTGTTTTGCCACCCGGTGCTTTGTTGGTGAGCCACGGCTTTAGGTCTGCTTCGCCGCTGAATCGCTTTTTCCGGGCCACGGCTTGTCCTCCTTACATATTGGTCACCATTTTGGCCGGATTATCCGAATTCATCCACCTGTCATCCATCCTTCTTCCCACCGCCGGACTGCTCTTCCAGCCACCGCTGCAGGCCATCGACAGGGACGATGATTCGCCGGGGCGTCACGCGGATAGCCGGGAAGTCCGCCCGATTGCAAAGTTCGTAGGCTGCGGGGAGACAAATGCCGAGAATGTCGGCTACCTCCTTAACACTACAGGTGGTTTTCGTAGAAGAACCAATTTTTTCCAATTTTAGCACCTCCAAAATCTGATTTTTGCCGGGGAAATCGATTGCCAGCTGTCGATTCTCCCCTTCGGCAATTTTAAGTATGCGCCCCGTGTCAAGGGAACTTTTGAAATTTTTTTAAGTCGTGGCCAACCCTTTTCTTTCCTGCTCTGTCCTATACCGTTTCGCCCTGTCCTGACAATGCGGCATGGCTTGGCTTCTCCGCATCTCATCACCCACCGATATGTCCGGCGACCTTACGATGCAGCTCCTGCCGCCGCATAGACATTGCCAACCCAGCCAAGTGCTGCGGCAGGCATCAGGGACTCTTTGACAGGGCGTGTATGCGCTCACTTTTGTTCGCCCCTTTTGCTGCGGTACTCTTTCATCCGCTCGATGGTTCGAAAGATGTGTTCCTTCTGCTCACTGGGTAACTCCCGCCGGAGCTTGCGGGACAGATTCCCCTCGTGAATACCCAGCGCCTCAGCCAGCTCCCACTGCTTAAAGCCGGCCTCTGCCAATGCCTGGCGAATATCTTTGTTTTGCATCAAATCCACCTCCTCCCTTGAATATTTGTTGTCGTTGTCGTTGACAATAACATTTTATCGCGCTATAATGTTCTTGTAAATGTGCACTATATGCACGCAACAAATTACAATAACGCAGAGGTGTTCATTTTCATGAACGAAACAAAATATTCACCAGAAATTGGCGGAGAACGCATAAAAAAAGAGCGTAAAGCGATGGGGATCAGTCAGGACGCCTTCGTGGAGAAATACGGTCAAAAACTCAGTATTTCATCAAGAACAACGCTGTATAAGTGGGAAAGAGGAGAGGGCGAACTCTCCATTTGGAACATTTTGGAATTGAGCAACATCTTTGGTTGCTCTCCTGGCTATCTCATTGGTGAATATGATTGCAGAACGCGGGCGGCAACTGACATTAACGCAAAAACAGGGCTGTCCGAAATGGCAATCACGCTTCTTTCGGATAACCCTGCTGCAGGTAATTTCGTCTCCGCAGTATTTGAAGATGAGGGCATACATGATCTACTGCACGAAGTTGGCGAAGCCCTCAAGCTGGAGGGTATGTCGGCTTTGCGACCTCCGATAACGGCAGTCGATGCTGAGGTTAGTGACTATTTATTGGAAATAGACCACGATCCGACGCTGTTTGCTCTGGGTAAGGCAGTTATAGACCGTGATGATGCCATCAAATATGCAAAGCTCGCATTATCACAGACAATACAAGAAATGCTGTTTCGAATCATCAAACAAATAGCAGATGATATTGCAAAAGATGTTGAGGAGAGGAGCTGTCATCATGCCGAGGAAACGTAATGCCAGCGGAGCCGGAAGCATCCGGCAGCGGTCGGATGGTCGATGGGAGGCGCGGATCACAGTAGGCACTGACCCGGGCACAGGCAAGCCCGTCCGCCGGAGCATTTACGGCAATACACAGAAAGAAGTGCTCGTGGCCATGCGCGATGCACAGAAGAGCGTTGATGATGGGCTTTACATAGAGCCAACGCGCCTGACACTCGCGCAATGGTTGGACATTTGGCAGCGCGACTATCTTCTGTCGCAGAAGTATGGCACGGTCAAGACCTACAGGGCTCAGATCGCGACGCACATCAAACCCGCCCTCGGTGCTGTGAAGCTGAGCAAACTCACGCCCCATCTTGTCCAGAGTTTTTATAATGACCTGCTGGCCCGTGGCCGTACCGTTCCCAAGCGGGATGAAGCGGGAAAGATCATCAAAAAGGATGGTGAGATCGTCACAGAGCAGGCCCCGCTCAATGCAAAAACTGTGAGGAACGTCCACGGTGTCCTCACAAAGGCCCTTTCGCAAGCCGTGAAGCTGGGCTACATCGCACGAAATCCCTGCGACATGGTAGACTTGCCCCGCGTAGAAAAGACGGAGATCGTCCCGCTCACGGACGCACAGGTGAAGGCGTATCTTGCCGCCACAGACGGTGATACGGATTACGGAGATATGCTGAAGGTGATCCTGTTCACCGGCCTGCGCGAGGCGGAGGCTTTGGGCTTAACATGGGATTGTGTGGACTTTGAAAGGGGAACGCTCAAGATCTGCAAGCAGCTTCAGAAGCGTCCGGCGGAGGCGGGAGGTTTTCAATTCGCCTCGTTGAAGAATGACAGGACGCGCATCTTGCATCCGGCTCCGTTTGTGATGGGCATCCTTCGCGCCGTCAGAAAAAAGCAGGCGGCGCGTCGATTGCTGGCCGGAGGCGCGTGGCAGGACTGGCAGGACGCAGCCAAGCAGTATGCGGCCTGCCGGCTGGTGTTCACCAATGCATTGGGCGACCACCTCCACCCGCAGAGGCTCTATGACCATCACAAAAAGATCGCAAGGGAAGCGGGTGCGCCGAATGCCCGCGTTCACGATCTTCGGCATACCTTCGCCGTCCTCTCCCTCCAGAATGGCGATGATGTGAAAACTGTGCAGGAAAACCTGGGCCATGCCACAGCGGCATTTACGCTGGATGTGTACGGCCATGTTTCGGAGCGTATGAAAGAAGATAGCGCATCCCGAATGCAAGGGTATTTTGAGAAGCTGGAGCGTGCATAAAAAGAACTCCGTCGACTTAATGGATCGGCGGATTTCTTATGTCATTTACGTTTTAACGCGATAAAGCGCCCGGCGTAATTGGGGTAAACTTAGGGGTAAAACAGCTTCTCAGAAAATTATATTCAACTTTTCTACTCCAAAAACCCTGTAAAAACAAGAAAAGCCACCGAAAGCAATACACTTTCGGTGGCTTCCTTTGGCAGCGGGAGAAGGATTCGAACCCTCACATACGGAGTCAGAGTCCGCTGTGCTACCTTTACACAATCCCGCTGTGTCCTGACGAACAAAAATTATTATACATGTTTTCCCGCATTTGTCAACAGTTTTTTCGCCAGACTTTTCAAAGTTTTATTTCCCCAGCCACTGGCGCAGGCGCTCCCACAGCTCCACCGCACGGAATTTCAGCACATAGCCTGGATTTTCTTCCGTGATAAGTCCCAGATCGTCGTCCGACATTCCGGCGTCGGCAGCGGTCTGCGGTAGGTCGGCGGCAGCGGCGGTACACAGCGGCGGATACACCACGCACCACCAGTTCCGCCCGGCGCCCTCGCCGATGATGACCCGCAGCGCCAGATACTCCCCCGCCGGCAGTGCGAAGCCGTCGTACTCCTTCAGTGGGAATTCCGTCATGGTCAGCTCCGCCCGCACGGGGTATGACCCGCCGCAGGCGTCGAAGGCCGCCTGCTCCAGCTCCGGCAGGGCTGTGTGCAGCCGCGCCTGTGCGTCCGGCCTGTCCGCCGCCTGCCGCAGTATATCCTCAGCGCGGGAGAGCACGGCGTCCCGCGCCCGCAGCTTCATGGCCTGATCCGAGGCGCTGTCCGAGTTGGCGATCACATGCAGGCGGATCATCTTCTCCTGCAGGGCATCCTGCCGTCCCAGTGACGCCGCGCCGCTGATAAGAGCCAGCGCCAGCGCCGCCAGCAGCGCCAGCTCCACCGGCTTCCACTTTTTTATATATGTACGCATAAAAAGCACCGTCCCTTGCTGATTTTCCTACATTGTGGACGGTGCTTTTCTGTTTTATACCGGCTGGGTCAAAAAAACCTGCGGCCACGTCCGCCGCAGCGTCATCGCGGCCGCCGCCGCCTCCTTCCGGTCATCGAACACTCCGAACACAGCGCTGCCGCTGCCGCTGAGCAGCGTACCCAGCGCCCCCTGCGCCCGCAGCGCCGCTTTGATATCCCAGAGGCGGCTGTCCTCCGGCACAGCACGCTCAAAGCTGTTGCGCAGCTCTGCCGCTATCGCGTGGACGTTGTTCCCGGCCACGGCGTCCTCCATGCGGCTGTCCTCTGCGGTCATCCCGCCGCAGGCGTCCAGCCGCCGGTACATCTCCGCCGTGGAATAGCTCTCCTCCGGCTTCACCACCACAAACCAGCCCGCTGTCAGCGGCGGCAGCGGCGTGACGATCTCCCCCCGCCCGATGGCCAGCTGCGTGCCGCCGCGGATAAAGAAGGGCACATCGCTGCCCAGCTTTTCCGCCAGTCTCTCCAGCCGCATGTCTGTCATACGCGGCGCGTACAACGTCCGCAGCGCCAGCAGCACCGCCGCCGCGTCGCTGCTGCCGCCGCCCAGTCCCGCCTGGGTGGGGATATGCTTCTCCAGCGTGACGGACACACCGCCGCTTTCCATCGCCGTCTCCGTAAAGAACACCCGCAGTGCCTTCATACATAGGTTGTCATTGACGTCCTCCGTCACCGGCACGCTGCAAAGCAGGGAATCATACCCCGTACCGCGCTCCACCGTCACGGTATCCCACAGGCTGATGCGCTGCATAACGGAGGTGATCTCATGATACCCGTCCGCCCGCTTCGTGCCCACGTCCAGCGTCAGATTTACCTTGGCATACGCCCGTTCCGTACATCTCATGGCCGTTCCTCGCAAAAAATAGTGCTGCGGCAATGCCGCAGCACTATTATAGCATACCGGTGCAGACTGCGCCAGTCTTACTTGACGATCTTGCGCGCCTCGATGTAGTAGCGCTTGTCCTGGGCGTGACCCATGGAGAAGGTCTTGCGGGGCAGCACGCCGTCAGCCATAACGGTCTTGAACAGCTGCTCCTTGCCCATGGCAGGCAGCAGGAAGCCCATGTTGCCGGGCTTGCTGCCCAGCTCGCGGGTCACGTCGTCGCCGTGGATGTAGTCCACCTCGCCGCCGTTGTCTTTCAGGTACTGGTCGATGACGCTCTGGAGCGTGCCCACAGCCAGCTGCACCTTGGGATCAGGCACAGTGATGAAGTGACTCTCGCCGTTCCACACGAACTCGATGGTGTGACCGTCGCCCTTGCCCTCGTAGGCGTTGGGATAGGCGGCGCGGAAGGCGTCCATGAACTTCTGGTGATCCACGCCGAACAGCACCCGGTGGATGGGCTCGAACTGCAGGGCATCGTCGTGGTTATTGACCACCTCCACCAGTGCGTAGCGGGCGGGAAGCGCCAGATACTCCTCGGGGGTCTTGCCCTTCTTCTGCTCCTCATAGCAGGCCTTGGCGGTGGCCAGAGAGTGGTTGCCGTCGCCCACGGCGAACAGCAGGGGCGCCACGCCGGAGACGTTGTACTTCTTCTCCATAGCCGCGTCGGTGGTCAGACCCTCCAGCGCGTTGGCCACGGCGTCGATCTGCCTGTCGGACAGCTTGAAGCCGCGGATGTGGCCGCCGTTCTGCATCAGGTCGAAGTCGTAGACCTTTTCCATGGTGTCGGCTGCGGCGGTCAGCGGCTCGATAACGGTCTTGTCGGGATCGTCGATCAGCAGCATGACGTGGGGCAGCTCGATGGGCGCGTTGCGGCGCACCTTGGCGCGGGGCGGGATGCGATCCAGCACGGTGCCCTCAGTGGCGCGGATCAGGGCGCCGGAGCCGGGGGTGAAATCATAGGCATCCAGATCCACCATACCGATCAGGCCGTGGCGGATCTTTCCGTCGGACTGCTGGCGCTCGATGTAGATCAGGGAATCGGGCAGCGTCTCGAACACGCCGTCGGCCAGGTACTTCTTCATGGAGTCGTTGATATTCTCGATGTACTCGTCCACGTTGGGAGCCTTCAGGTTGGCCTCCGGCAGGATCAGACGCAGGGTGGAGGGCGCGTCGCCCACCTTCTCTTCCACCGCCTGCCAGTACTCCGGCTCAGAGGTGAACTGATCGCAGGCGACGACCGCCCACTTGGTCATGTCCTGGCCCTTGGGCAGCAGGATGTCGGCGGGATAAAAACCCAGCTTATCAAACTTCTTGTTCATAGTCTCCTCCTTAGTGTATGTACATGGTCGTGTACAAATTGTTCTGTGCTGATAATACCAAATTACCGCTGCTTTTGCAATCGCTTTTCCAATTTTATTCAGGTAATCTCAAAATTTTTTTGTGCATATCCTACACTTCCCCGGGAAATGCTACGGTAAGCAGCAGTCTCAAACGAATGGAGGTCATGTATATATGAAAGTACTCGATCGCATCGCGCTGGCGCTGGTCATCATCGGTGCCCTGAACTGGGGCGCCGTGGGGCTGTTCCGCTTCGACTGCGTGGCCGCACTGTTCGGCGGGCAGGCCGCGCCCATCAGCCGCATCATCTACGCGCTGGTTGGGCTTGCCGGCCTGTGGTGCATCACCATTCTGTTCCGCGATGCACCCGCCGAGGCGTGAGAATAACGAAAAGACCGCCGAAAGGCGGTCTTTCCATATCTCCCAGATTATTTCATCATTTTCATTTTCTTTTCTATGCGCTTGCGTTCCTTCTTTCTGCGCCGTGCTTCATAGCCATCGCTGGCTGCGGCAAACACCCTCTCATACGGCTCCGGCAGCCACTCACTTATATAGCGGCAAAGCTTCTCACCGGCCGGGAATTTAATAAATTCCTTTTTGTTGCGCAGCAGACAGCTCTTGTTCCGGCACTCCTGCGGATAAGGCTTTGTGGAAAAATACGCCATATCTACAGGCGTAACCGCTTTTCGCGCCGAACCCGGCCAGCGGTAGTCGATGCCGGTATATCGAATCTCCGTCTTTCTCAGCCGCACTGTCCGCATAAAGGGACACTTCCAAACGATCTCGTCCTCCGTGACCACAAGGCACCCAAAGCATCTGTACCAGAACTGACGAAGCAGTGCGTAGTACAACGACACCTCTACCAGCAGGAGAAAAGGTATCTCCCACCATGCCAGCATCATTCCGGCCATTCTGTCCCGCACAAAGAGATACGGGAGCCACACCATAACAGCCAGTACCGCCAACATGAGAAAACGCCCCTCGGTCAGTAGGATGATGTGCTCGTGAAACACTTTTCGCTTTACAATATCCGCTTTTTCCGCCTTGCGTTTCATGGTGCCGTTTCCATCAACCTGATAAAGCCTTTTTGCTGACAGTCAAAGCATACCGCCGTTATAGCGGCGCTGGACGCGCCAAAGAATGGCGAACGACGCCGCAAGACCGACGAACAGCACCACCAGCGAAGCGGTGACCGCGCCGGGAAGTGTCCACAGCAGAGGGACAATCCCACTAAGTACCAGTGTTCCCGCAAGGGCGAAAAGTCCGGTGGAAAAGGCCCGGCCATAGGCTGCCATATCCTCCGATCTGACTCTCTCCCTGTGATATTCATGGATCAACCCCGTTTTTCCGTGGTAGATCAGGAGTCCGAGCAGCAGAAAAATGGCTGCGACGGCCCACATAAGAACAGCATAGGCTATCATAGACGTATCCTCCACAATTTGTTGCATAACTTCTACATATTATGTGCTCTATTTTACCAATAAATGTTTTACTAATTCCTCGTTCGGGTCAGCTAAAACGGTCTGATAATTGGTATAAACTACCATTCCGGGCTTGGCGGCGGCGGGCTTCTTTACGAACTTTACCTGGGTGAAGTCAACGGGTACTTTTGTGCTGCTTTGCGCCTGGGAAAAATAGGCGGCCAGAGAGGCGGCCTCCGCGATGCTCTGTGCATCGGGTCGTCCGCCACCGGTGGACAGTATGACATGGGAGCCGTGGATCTTCTGGGTGTGGAACCAAAGGTCCCACTTCTCCGCCGTCCTGGTGGTCAGGCGGTCGTTCTGCCGGTTGCTGCGGCCCACAAAAATCGGCAATCCGGCGGAGGAACGGAACTCCCGGGGCTTGCTGGGGCGCTGGAAGGGCTGCTTTTTCCCACCCTTGGCGCGGAGATAGCCGCCGTCGGTCAGTTCAGCGCGGATGTCATTGAAATCCTGCTCGGACTCGGCCTGCGCCAGCTCCTGCAGAACACTCTCCAGGTACTCCAGTTCAGCACCGGCTCTGGTCAGCTGCTCTGTGAGGTATTTTTCCGCGGTCTTGGCTTTTGTATATTTTTTGAAGTATTTAGCGGCATTTTCCTGGGGTGAAAGGCGGACATCCAACGGAATATCTATGTCTTTGCACGCCGGATCATAGTAGTTCTGCGCCGTGAGGCGGCTCATGCCGCGCTCCATCCGATACAGATTTGCCGTGATCAATTCGCCGTAAATGCGCCACTTATCCCGGTCTTTGCTGTCCAAAAGCTCCTTTTCCTGCATGGTGATCTTGCGGCGCAGACGGGCGGCGGCGTTATTGGCCGTTTTCAGCAGGTCCTGCCCCTTCTGCTTGACACGGTCCGCCTGCTCGCGCTTGGCGTAGAAGTCATCCAACAGGGCGGAAAAGCTGCCGTACTCCTCTGCCGCTGCCGCGCTGCCGTACTGACAAACAGGCAGGTAGGTGAAGTCCATAGGCGCGCCGGAGCGTTTCAGCATAACGGGTGTAAAGTTGTTAGCATTCACAGTGTCGCGCCATACGGAGAACGCGGCCCAAAGTGTCTCGGCTGTCCGCAGCGCAGGGGCATCCACGGCACCGTAGGCACGAAACACGATCTCACGGGCCACCAGCGGTGAGATACCGTTGAAGGTGTCCACCAACCACTTATCCGCAGGCATATCCTCCCCTGCCACGGCGGCAAGACGGGAAAACATCTCCCTCTCCACTGTGAAGGGGTCAACCTTGTCAGGCGCTGCGGGCAAACGATAAAACAGGCCCGGAAGTACCTGGCGGTCCGGGTTCATCTCGAAGTCGATGCGGCGCAGGCAGTCCAGGATACGGCCGTCCTTATCGGCTAAAATGAGGTTGGCGCGGCGGGGAAACGCCTCTAAAATGAGGGAAAAACGGCGGCGTTCGCCCAGCTCGTCGGCGGCGGAAATGTGTATGTTTACCACACGTTCCAGCGGTATTTGTTCAATTTTTTCAATAATTCCGCCTGACAGATACTTTCGCAAAAGCATACAGAACATGGGGGGCTGGGCGGGATTGTCCCGGAGCAGCTCCGTCAGGTGCAGGCGAGGCTGCCCCCCTCCGGCGGACAGCAGGAGGCGGCGGCTGCCGCGGAGCAGCAGCACCACCTGATCGCGGGCAGGCTGCTGTATCTTCTCGATACGGCTGCCGGCGACAAGGGGCGAAAGCTCCGCCACCACAGCTTGCAGGCATACGGCATCCAGGGGCATATCAGGTCTCCTCCATCATGGCGCGGAACAGCTCCTCCGCGCGGTTTTTATCACCTTTTAAGTATAAATAGCCCATTAAACATTCTAAACCGGTGGCGGAATGGTACTGGGCCGGGGTGGCGCTGCGGGACATGGTGTGGACGTTGGCGTTGCGGCCGCGCTTGTAGACCGCCTGCTCCTCGTCCGTGAGCAGCGGGAGCACCTTCTGCATTTTTTCCGCCTGGGCGGGGGCGCAGACCAGGGCGATGGTGGCGCGGTGCAGATCCTTGCCTGTCGCTGTACCGTGGACACAAAGCCAGGTGCGGACCAGCGTTTCATAGACCGCATCACCCATATGGGCCAGGGCGATGGCGCTCATTTTACGCAGCTCATCAGGGGATAGTTTTGGGGCAAAATAGTTCAAAATGTTCCACTTCCTTTACTCCCTCAGTATGACACATTTGGTTTGTTTTGGCAAGAAAAAGTGTCGACAAGGGGGCACGTATATGATACAATTTAGGCAGCGATGCTTTACGTTTATGTTCCCTTTTTTATACTTTGTTGATACCACACCACATTTTCCGCGCGAGGCGCACACAAAGCTGCGTCAACAGGCGCATTTCAGGAGGTTTTTTATGCCGCATACGGAAAAACGCTATAAGAAGGGCGAGATCATCTGCCGGCCCAAGGAGATGGTGATGAGTATGTACAACATCCTCTACGGCAGCGTGGGGGTGTACTTCGACTATGGGACGCCGGAGCAGGTGGAGGTAGTGACCTTGCGGGAGGGCGACTTTTTCAACGTCATCAGCTTTTTGGAGTCGCGGCCCCGGAACACCACGGCGGTGGCGCTGGAGAACACCATCGTCAGCGAGATCACCTATGACAACTTCAGCGCGTACTTCCGGGAGAAGCCGGCGAAGATCATGAGCCTTTTGCAGCACATGAGCGCGCGGATGCGGCAGATGCAGAAGGCCTATGTGGACACCTGCCACGCGCTGGAGGTGTACGGCGACAAGGCAAAGCTGGCGGCGGAGCACGGCGAGTGGACCGACAGCCACAACCGGACGTACAACCTGCTGAAGGCCATGTTCCCGTCCATGTACCACGAGGAAGAGAAATAGATACGCATCCCCCGGCTTTTGGCCGGGGGATATTTTTTACCGTTATCCTATTTGCAGATACGGGTTGTGGAAACTGGAAAATCCGGTATACTGAGGGAGAGAGGATACGAGGCGCGCGCTTCGGCGCGCACGGGAGCGAAAGGAGCAAACGGATGAAGAGACGATTTCTGGCGCTGGTACTGGCAGGCTGTCTGGCTGCGGTGCTCAGCACCGCAGCGTGGGCGACGTTGCCCACGGGCTTTTATCTTAATGTGGAGCTGCCAAGCGGCGAGACGATCGCGCTTGATGCGGCATCCGGAGACAGCATCGACAACATAATAGGAAAATTGGAAACGAAAACCAAAATCGCTGCCGGGGAGCAGCATCTCTATTACGGCGGAAAATTGTTAGTAGATGGCCGCACATTAGCAAACTACAACATTCAAAAGGGCAGCACGCTGCTGCTGACGACAAAAATCAAGGGTACACCCGCCGGAGAAAAGCTGACAGAAGAAAATATGTCGGGCAGCACAATAGGTGCGCCGGTCACGATCAGCGAAAAGACGCTGAATAGCGGCACGTACTATCTGTGCAATAATGTGAACCTGACGCAGCCGCTGGTCATTCAGGGCGACGTGACGCTGGACCTGAACGGCTTTGTGCTGAAGATAACCGGCAGCGGCAGCGTTATCAAGATAGAGAGCGGCACGCTGACGCTGGTGGACAGTAACCCCGACGCCATACACAAATTCGTCAAGGAGGCCACCGGCCTTTGGACGCTGAACGAAAACGCGGGCACCGAGATCGTTAAGGGCGGGGTCATCACCGGCGGCACGGGGAGCACGTATAAATATAACAATGATATTGGCCAAATTGTCTATAATGATTGCGGCGGCGGCGTGTTTGTGGCGCCGGGGGCAAGCTTTATAATGGAAGGCGGAAATATCGTGGGGTGCAGCGCCGGTAAAAGCGGCGGCGGTGTAAAGGTGACAAATGACGGTGATTTTAAGATGTCCGGCGGGACGATCAGCGGATGTACAGCCGGCGGAGGCGGCGGAATCGATAACCGCGGCACCACAACGCTGTCCGACAATGCAAAAATCAAAAGCTGCAGCGCTACCGGCACCGGGAGAGATGATCACGGCGGTGGGGTTTGCAGTTATCGCAATCTGACTGTCAGCGGTAGTATGATGATCTCCGGATGTACGGCGCAGAACAAGAAAAGCTACGCGATGTATGTTACTACCGGTTACCCTGACGCACGTTCTTCCATCGAAGGAGGAACATTTGACGGAAGTGTATGGTTAGATCATTCTAGCTCCGGGAAAATCACCGTTTCTGGGGGAACTTTTAAGAATGGCGCGAGCGGCGTATGGACAGTAACGTTTAATACGAATGGCGGTACGCCGGAACCAGAGTCACAAATCCGGGCCAATCTGCCCGCTACGAAGCCGGACGATCCAACCCGCAGCGGGTATGTCTTCGCGGGCTGGTACACAGACGAGGCGTGCACCGCGGCCTACGACTTTACCCAGCCCGTGACGGACAGCGTCACCCTGTACGCCAAGTGGGAGGCGGCGCCCCGGTACTACTACAACAGCGGCACCACCACCGATACCGACAATGCCGACGAGGACAAGAAGGGCTCCCCCAAGACCTTCGACCCGGGCGCGGGCATCTACGCCGTGAGCGTGGCACTGTCGCTGACGGGAACGGCATGGATCGGCCGGAAACGGCATTGAGCAAAAAAAAGAAAGCCCTTGCGGGCTTTCTTTTTTTGCGTATTCTCAGATGTGCATACAGACGTCCCAGGCGCCCCAGATGACGTTGCGGAGGTTGCCCCACTTCTCGCAGGTGCCGACACGGTAGACCTTGTGGTCATCGGCGGCGATGGGCGCGGGCACGAAGCCGATGCCGTTGACTACACTGTCACACTCGATGCGGATCTCGGTGCCGTCCTGCTGCTTGACCATGACGAAGCCGTCGCCGATCTCGGTGATGGTGGCGTTCAGGTAGACGGGGACCTTCTTGAACGCCAGCATCTCGCGGAGGAAGGAGGCGTTGGCCAGGCAGGTGCCGGGGGTGGCGATCAGGTCGTCGGCGTACTCCACGATGATGGGGTGCTTGCCCTGGAGGACCATCTCATAGGCGGCCTCGCAGGAGGACTGGCCGCCGCCGAAGAAGACGATGCGGTCGCCGGCGTCCACCTGGTTCAACAGCAGCTGGGTGAAGTTGATGGTCTTGTTGAAGCCCTTGACCGGCAGGGTCTTGGGATGGGAGCCGGTGCAGACGATGATCTCGTCAAACTCGCGGCGCAGGGTGGCGGGCGCGTTGATCTCCATGTGGAAGCGCACCTCGATATCGTTCTTCTTCAGCTCGCGCTCGTACCAGCGCAGCAGCGCCTTGTCCGCCTCCTTGAAGCTCATGGCGGAGGCGGTGATGTACAGGCCGCCCAGCTCGCCGGTCTTTTCGAAGATCACGGGCGTGTGGCCGCGCTGCTTGAGCACCAGCGCGCACTCCATGCCGCCGATGCCGCCGCCGATGATGGCCACCTTCTTGGGCTTGCGGGTGGGGACGATCTTGTACTTGTTGTGCTGCATGGTGCTGGGGGTCAGCGCGCAGCGCGCCAGATGCAGCGAGTCGTCCATGGGCTGCATGTTGGGCGTACCGGCGGACTTGTTGAAGCTGAAGCAGGCGTTATGACAGTTGATGCAGGGCTTGATGTCCTCCACCCGATCCTCCAGGATCTTGTTGACCCACTCGGGATCCACCAGATTCTGGCGGGCGATGCCCACGGCGTCCAGACGGCCGGCGGCGATCTCCTCGGCGGCCTTGGCGGGATCCATCTTACCGGCGCAGACCACGGGCTTGGTGGTGAAGTTCTTGATGTGTTCCACCTCGGAGAGGTTGCAGTTCTCGGGCATATAGACCGGGGGATGGGCCCAGTACCAGGCATCGTAGGTGCCGTTGTCGCAGTCGAACATATCGTAGCCGGCATCCTCCAGGTACTTGATGGCCTTCTCGGACTCGGCCATATCGCGGCCGAACTCCACGAACTCCTCGCCGGGAACGGCGCCCTGGCCGAAGCCCTTGGTCTTGGACACCACGGAGTAACGCAGGGCCACGGGGAAGTCCTTGCCGCAGACGGCCTTGATGGCCTGGACGATCTCCACAGCGAAGCGGTAGCGGTTTTCGAAGGAGCCGCCGTACTCGTCGGTACGGTAGTTCATGTTGGCAATAGTGAACTGGTCCAGCAGATAGCCCTCATGCACCGCGTGGATCTCGACACCGTCAACGCCGGCATCCTGCAGGAGCTTGGCGGTCTTGGCAAAGGCGTCCACCATCTCGTGGATCTCCTCCACGGTCAGAGGGCGGGACTTGCACTTGGGATACCAGCGGTTGGGGGTGACGGAGGCGGAGGCGGTGATGTAGTCCACGTTCAGGAAGGGCTTGCCCACGGCGCC
>OLRV01001440.1_pt1 | contig 20257 bp, 10 predicted proteins | sample 1672421 | NCBI WGS metagenome assembly OLRV01 (sample SAMEA3136684, study PRJEB25190) | human gut metagenome | biome: human gut; feature: human-associated habitat; material: faeces | place: Austria | collected 2013
AAAGACCTACAAGCAGAATGAACTGAAGCAGATGGAAAAGCAGATGGGCATGCAGATGGAGCAGAACATCTTCAACCAGCTTGCCAAGGAGCATCATGAAGAAATCATGAACTTCCGCCGCAACCGCGACCGTGAGGGGCTGATGAAACTCCAGGACGAACTGGTGGATGAAACCAAGAAGCGCTGCAAGGAGCAGGGCTATCCTAAGTTTACCGAAGAGCAGCAGAAGGCTTATACAGAAATAGGCGGAACACCTTTCCTCGATAACCAATACACCGTTTTCGGTGAAGTAGAGGAAGGACTTGACATCGTAGAAAAGATTCAGAACTGCGAAACATTGCGTGGCGATCGCCCAAAAGAGGATGTTTCTATGCAGATTTCAGTCATCGAAGAATAAGAAATCTCCATAACGCTCCGCCGGACAGTAAATCCGGCGGAACGCCTAATAAAAACCTAAACAAATATTATATAACTGAACTTTCAGGGCGTATGGGATGTGACTTATGACACACCCTCTTTTTATTCCTCCTTCGTCATTTTTTATTCCGACTTCGTCATTCTATCCGCAATATACATACCTGCCAGAATGCAGCAGGCACCTGCCAGGAAGTAAGGAGTTATCTTTTCGTCTAATACCAGAGAGGCGAAAATCATTGTGGTGATAGGATTGAAATAAACCCAGTTGGTAGCTTTCACGGCACCCAACTTAGAGATACACCAGTTCCAGGTAAGGAAACATATCATGGATGCCAAACAGCCCAGGAACAAGAGATTACCCACCACCTGAGGCTTCATAAACACATCCCATGCCGGCCACCCAGGTTTAATAAGATAATAAGGCAAGATGGTAAGCACACCATAGAAGAAGACCTTGCGGGTAATAAAAGCTGCGCCATAATCGCCCGATACCGATTTCATCAGGAGCGAATAGACAGCCCAGCTCATACATGCCGTAAAAGCCAAGGCATCACCTACAGGCGACAGATGCAGCACGAATCTGCCATTCAGCACCACGATAATCATACCTACAAAAGCAAGCAGAGAGCCCAACAGCTGTATCATGTTGATGCGCGAAGAATGGCGATAAACCAGACGAACCAGCAAGGTAGCAAAGAGCGGACAGGAGCATACGATGAGCGAAGTATTGGTTGTTGTGGTATAATTCATCGCCTCGTTCTCGCTCAGGAAATAGAGTGAACCGCCCGTAATACCCAGCATCGCCATTTTAAACTCATCTTTCCAGCTATCAGCAAACATCCGCTTATGATTCACCATCAGCATCATCATGTATGCGATACTGAAACGGAGCGTAAAGATCTGTGCTGGCGAAAGTCCGTTCAGCATCAGCACCTTGGTAGATACAAAGGTGGTTCCCCAGATAGCTACGGTGACAAAAGCCACAAGATGATATAATAAATTACTATTATTCTGTTTCATTCTATTTTCCTGATTTTTGAAATTCAACTGCAAAATTATAACTTTTATTCGAAATGAGCAAATTGTAAGCAAGAAAAGCAGAAAAAGACAATAAAAAGCGAAATTGGAACAAAAGAAAAATGCGTTAAGAAGAGTTACATCAGCATTTTTCAGTGTTTACACTCTGCCACTTTTCAGTCGCACAGCAACGCATTTATTTTCCTAACTATCAGCGGTTTATAAAAATCCCATTTTTACACCCATCCACTTTTCACTTATCAACCACCATTTTTTCATTATTTATTTAGTAATTTTGCAGATGAATGAGCATATACGCTTAAACGCACAAAAAAAACGTGAGAAGCGTTGTGCATAACAACAACAACTGCAAGAATAAACAAAAACATAATAAATATTCATTACTTATGAAACAGTTCATTTTATCATGTGTCCTGTCGGTTGCAGCCATCGCTCCATCTCAGGCACAGCAGACTACCAGACGATTGCCAGTCTATCTCGACCAGACCAAGCCGGTAGAGCAGCGCATCGATGATGCCATCTCCCGCATGACGCTGGCAGAGAAGATACGCATCATCCATGCTCAGAGCAAGTTTTCATCAGCCGGTGTACCACGCTTGGGATTTCCTGACTTCTGGACGGATGACGGACCTCACGGAGTGCGTCCTGACGTATTGTGGGATGAGTGGGAACAGGCTGGCCAGACCAACGACTCCTGTGTAGCCTTCCCTGCCCTCACCTGTCTTGCCGCATCATGGAATCCGCAGATGAGCCGCATCTATGGCGAAGCATTGGGCGAAGAAGCCCTGTATCGCGGCAAGGACATGATTCTGGGTCCTGGCGTCAATATCTATCGCACGCCTCTCAACGGCCGTAACTTCGAATATATGGGCGAAGATCCGTTCCTGGCAAGCATCATGGTGGTGCCGTATATCCAGGGATTGCAGTCTAAGGGCGTATCAGCCTGCGTAAAGCACTATTGCCTGAACAACGATGAGGAATACCGCCATCAGGTCAACGTAATTGTCAGCGACCGTGCTCTCCACGAAATCTATCTCCCTGCCTTCAAGGCGGCTGTTGAGAAGGGTAAGACATGGGGTATCATGGGAGCCTACAATCTATATAAGAATGAGCACAACTGCCACAACCAGTGGACCCTGAACAAGATTCTGAAGGGCGACTGGAAGTATGATGGTGTCGTGGTAAGCGACTGGGGCGGTGCCCACGACCTGGAGCAGTCTGTAAAGAACGGGCTGGATATGGAGTTCGGCACCTGGACAGACGGTCTTACGATGGGCGCTACCAATGCCTACGACAACTATTATCTCTCCATGCCTTACATGAAGGCCATACAGGAAGGAAAGTTCACCCAGAAGGAGCTGGACGATAAGGTGCGCCGCGTATTGCGCCTCTTCTATCGCACCACGATGAATCCGAACCGCCCTCATGGTTTCCTCTGTTCCGAGAGCCATTATGCAGCTGCCAGACAGATTGCTGAGGAAGGCATCGTATTGCTCCAGAACAGGAACAATGTGCTCCCTATCAACACCCAGAAGGCTAAGCGCGTGCTGGTAGTAGGCGAGAATGCCATCAAGATGATGACCGTAGGCGGAGGCTCTTCTTCGCTCAAGGTACAGCGCGAGATTTCGCCTCTCGATGGTCTGAAGACGCGCTTGGGTAAAGACGGCATCGAGGTAGATTATGCCCGCGGATATGTGGGCGATGTAACGGGCAACTATAATGGCGTTACAACCGGCCAGAACCTGGAAGACAAGCGCAGTGAGGCTGAACTGATAGCCGAAGCTGTAGAGAAAGCCAAGACTGCCGACTATGTCATCATGTTTGGTGGTCTGAACAAGAGCGATTTCCAGGACTGCGAGGGCCACGACCGCAAGCATTATGAGTTGCCATACCATCAGGATAAGCTGATCGAGGCTTTGGCTAAGGCAAACAGAAACTTCGTTTATGTCAACATCTCGGGCAATGCGGTAGCTATGCCTTGGAAGGCTAAGGTTGCCGGCATCGTACAGGGCTGGTTCATCGGTTCGGAGAGCGGCGAAGCCCTTGCAAGCATCCTTACAGGCGATGCAAACCCTAGCGGCAAGTTGCCGTTTACATGGGTCAACTCGCTGAAGGAAACAGGTGCTCATGCACTCAATACCTATCCGGGAACCTGGCGTCAGGAAGGTGGAGCCAGCACGAAGGGCAACATCATTGATGAGGAATATAAGGAAGGCATCTATGTAGGTTACCGCTGGACCGATAAGGAGCGCATCAAGCCTACCTTTGCATTCGGTCACGGCTTGAGTTACACCCAGTTTGCCATCTCTAATCTGCGCAGCGACAAGGTGCAGATGAAGCAGGACGGCACAATCACCTTTACCGTAAACGTAAAGAATACCGGTAAGCGTGCCGGAGCCGAGACGGTTCAGCTCTATATCCACGATGTCAAGTCATCAGTAGACCGCCCTCAGAAGGAGCTGAAGGGATTCCAGAAGGTTTATCTCCAGCCAGGTGAGAGCAAGGATATCAGCATCACCATCAACAAAGAGGCCCTCAGTTTCTACGATGAGGCATCTTCATCCTGGAAGGCTGAAGCCGGAAAGTTTGAGGCTCTTGTTGGTAATGCAGCCGATAACCTGAAGCTCAAGAAAGCCTTCGAGCTCTTTTAAAAAGAATGATTCGATTCTGAGAAATTGAACGGAGGGAAGAAATAAATATAACGCATAAAAGTTTGTTACGGTGAAACGCCGTAACAAACTTTTATTGTATTCCCCTGCTTTTCATCCATTGACAAGCTTGCGTAAGAACGGGGATTTTCCAAAAATATCAATATCCTGATTATCAGAAGATTAACCCACTTGACGCTGTAAAACACAGCGTCAAACTATTATGCGATTTCTATCGCCTATCATCCATCACCAAGTTCGCAGAAACAGGGATACACAAACATCAATATTTTGATTATCAAATGACTACCCATATGTCGTGAAACACGACACATGGGTATCTGAAGTTTTTACTCATTTCTAAAGCAACTAAAATACTGATTATCGGACAGTTAACCCACATGACGCTGTAAAACACAGCGCATGGGTACCCCGAAGCGTTTACTCTTTCCCCAAAAACAACAAACACTCTGATTATCGGACAGTTAACCCACATAATACGATAAAACAACGTACATGGGTACCTAAAGCATTTACTCTTCCGAAAAATAATCAACACCCCAATTATCGGACGTTTTACCCATACGCCCTAAAACAGGGCGCATGGGTATCTGCAGCATTTACTCCTGAATTTTCGCAAGTTTGCGCCATACGCCCTGAAAGGGCAGAAGCTCCTAGCCCAGGGCATCGCCCTGGGTAATCACGGACACAAACCTCTCGCCCTGTAAGGGCAAAAGCTTTAAAATACCGGGGTAATATACAAAGCTTTTGCCCTTACAGGGCGCCTTGCTGATTGACATTATACCCAGGGCGATGCCCTGGGCTAGGAGCTTCTGCCCTTTCGGGGCGTGTTGCTTCAAGGAACTTTGGATTTTCAGGCGTCAAGGTTCTATGCTTATAAAAAAACTTGACATATCATTTCAAGTAACAAGATTTCAGATGATCTTCGGGGAAAAGGAGCAAAGCGTTAAAGCGTGACAGTTGTGACAGTTGTGACAGTTTTCAGCGGAGGGGTACATGCATTTCCCCTACTTTCAATCTGTAAGTATTATATATATACTTATATATTTATATATAGATATAAATATATAAGTAACCTCTAAATAGAGAAAAAGGGAGGGGTACCCCTGAAAACTGTCACAACTGTCACAACTGTCACACTGTAACGCTTAGGTCTACCTGATGAAACCCAATACGTCCATCAGCAAACCTATCTTCTCTTCCGGTAAAACTTATTGATATCTGCTCGCCTACTCATAGTTTCTCTCCTGCTAAAACTATGAATAGGCTTTGTTGGCTCGGTAAAACGCGAGTGTTAAATCCGTTTAACAGAACTCTGCAGCGCGATTTTTGGCAGTAACAGAAATATGTTGTACCTTTGCAGCACATTTCACCCATCACGCCCAGAAAGGCTTATTTCATGCCAATCTGCTTCACGCGCTGCTCGAACTCTTCCCTGTCACAGATGGCACTATTCTTGATTTTGGCGCGATAATTATAGATAGTGTTCACTGAATAGTGAAGGAACTCGGCAATCTTAGAACTGTCCTCGATGCCCAGACGGATAAGGGCAAAGATGCGGAGGGTGGTAGAAAGACGGCTGTCATCTTCGAGCACGATACGCTCTTCAGGCTTCAAGAGAGCATTGAACTCCTCAACAAAGTCAGGGAAGAGCTTCAGAAAGGCGGAATCGAAATACTCATACAGCTCGCCCATGTAGGCCTCGCCAGCCTGCATCTGTTCCAGCAACTTGTTGAGTTCTCTTGCCTTCACCAGTTTCACTACTCGCTTGCGCATGGTCTCTATCTTGTCGACATAGATGGCACAAAGGCGCAGGAATCGACCAATATATACTTCCTTCATCTTGTTACTCTCGTTGAGTGACTGGTTCATCTCGTTGAGCGACTGGTTCATCTCGTTAAGACGCTCATTTGCCAACTGCAAGGCATGGTTGGTTTCCTTCAGCTTATGATGGGCCGCAGCAATGCGCTTGCGCTGCTTGTTGACATAGTAGAGCAAGAGCATAACCACAAAGAGAAGCAAGGCAGAACACGCTACCATGAGCCGCAGATGCTGGTTGCTCGAAGAAAGTTCTTTCTGATATCCCTCCTCAATCTGCGTGAGCACAGGCATGATCTGGCGGCTGCGGATAGGCGTATTGAAAACGGTAGCCGACTTCCAGGCAAACTTGATATACTCGTGAGAGCGCTTCTGCTCGCCCGGGTCGGCGTTGAGAAGATTGGCAACTTCCCAGAGAGAACCTTGGTCCATCACAGCCAACTGGACATCGCAGATAGCAGAACGCAAGAGGCAGCGGAGGAACTGCTCTTTATCACCAAACTTATTGTAGGTCATGCCGCGATAAAACTGTACAATGGCATACTGATGGGTGCCCGGTTTCGTCATCGCCAGCCGCTTATCGCTCAATCGCAAAGCCTCCTTCATATTGCCTGCATCGCGTGTCCTCACCTCCTGCATCTGCAGATAAAGGTCATCATCATGGCTGAATGTGCTGTCTATTGCAGCTTGATAGGCATTATGCTTGCCGGCATAATATTTCTTCAAGGAAGGAACGTTGGAATAATATGCCATCTCGCCATACAGGTGCTGGCAAGCCCAGAGGTAGTTGCGTTTGCCCTCAGCATCAAGATCAGCGATATTGACAGACTTCAGCAGGTCGTACGATTCGGCATAATCGCCCGTGGTAGATTCCTGGAAAGCAAGCAGCGCCTTGGCATTCCCCACCTTCTTTTTATCGCCCATTCTGAAGGCAAGTTCCATACACTGGTTGATGTATTTCAGCGCCATGTCATTCTTGTAGGAGCGATATTCCTCAAAGAGCGCAAAGCAGGCATCATACTTACTGCTTAGCCGCCTGGCGGTCTTCAGTTTCTGCTCCCAATCGCGAATTCGGGCTTCACGTACCTTCACATAATCAGCCGAATGGGCAATGGCGTTGTCCAGACTATGAAGAAGCTGCTCTATATTATCTGTTGTTTTTGCTGCAAGAGAAAGAGGCATCAAGACAAAGAGCAGGAAGAAGAATGCCTTTCTCCATAATTCATTTACGCGATACATCAACTTGATTCCGTTTAAGATTGATTGATTTTCATGAGGTTTCATGTGCAAAAGTAATAAAAAAATCGGAAACGACAAATCAAATATAGAAGAAATGTAGATATCTTCGCATTTTTCGTCTATACCGCATCCACTTTTTATATATTCTTCATTTTTCTTATCCATCTCATTATCAGACATATTCCTATCTAAAAGAGAAAAATTCATCCACATTTTAACATTTCTATCGCGCATCGTATCATCTTTTTTATTATCTTTGCATAAGATAAGCTGAATTCGGCAATTTGAAAGCAAGCTTTCATTGCGCTCATTTGCATTATCTTTGCAGAAGATAAACATAAAAATAACAATTAACATAATAAACAATGAGAACAGCACTTTTATCACTCACATTTCTTTTGGCTGGTTCTATGGCAGCACCTGCTTTCGCCCATACCGCAGCCCCTAAGAAAAAAGTAACTGCCACAACCAAGAAAGGCAAGATTCTACCCATGAAGGAGTATATCGACCAACTGATGGCGAAGATGACACTACAGGAGAAGATTGGTCAGCTGAACCTGATGGTAGCTGGCGACATCACCACCGGCGGCGCACTTGATACTCAGGTAGGCGGCGATATCGCCCAGGGCAACATGGGCGGAGTTTTCAATATCAAAGGGCTCGACAAAATCAAGGCTCTGCAGGAAATCGCCGTCAAGAATAGCCGTCTGGGCATCCCGCTGCTCGTAGGTATGGACGTGATTCACGGTTACGAAACGATGTTCCCTATCCCTCTCGCCCTCTCCTGCTCATGGGATACCGAGGCGATGAAGAAGGTAGGCGAAGTATCGGCCAAGGAAGCAAGCGCCGACGGCATCAACTGGACATTCTCTCCTATGGTAGACATTGCACTCGATGCCCGCTGGGGACGAATAAGCGAAGGAAATGGCGAGGATCCTTATCTGAGCGGCGTGATGGGAGCAGCGATGACTCAGGGCTACCAGGGCGTAGATATGCGCACAGAAGAGATTCTGAGAGCCAACCGCATCATGGCCTGTCTGAAGCATTTTGCCCTGTACGGAGGCGTTGAGAGCGGTAAGGAATATAACACGGTAGATATGAGCCGCGTGCGCATGATGAACCAGTATCTGCCACCTTACGAGGCAGTGGTGAAGGCTGGCGTAGGCAGCGTGATGTCTTCATTCAATCTCATCGACTACATACCTGCTACAGCCAACAAATGGATGATGACCGATGTATTGAGAGAGCAGTGGGGATTCAACGGTTTCGTGGTTACCGATTACGCTTCTATCGCCGAGATTCTGCAGCACGGAACGGCAAAAGACATCCAGGAGGCTTCGGAACAGGCACTGAAGGCGGGTACCGATATGGACATGTGCTCCAACGCCTTCGTAAAGCATCTGGCTAAGAGCATAGCAGAAGGAAAGGTGAGCGAAGAGGATGTGAACATCGCCTGTCGCCGCATTCTGGAAGCGAAATATAAACTGGGCCTGTTCAGCGACCCTTACCGCTACTGCAACACCAAGCGCAGCAAGAGCGAGATTTATACCGCTGAGAACCGTCAGGCAGCCCGCGATGTAGCAGCAGAGACCTTCGTGCTTCTGAAGAACGAAGGCAATATCCTGCCACTGAAGAAGGAAGGAAAGATAGCCCTGATAGGTCCGCTTGCCAACACCCGAAACAACATAGCCGGTACATGGAGCGTGGCACAGGTACCATCGAAATATACCACCATTAAGGAGGCAATGGAGCATGCACTTGCCGGAAAAGCCACCTTATTATATGCCCAGGGAAGCAATATCTGGCGCAATCAGGAACTGCAGAAAAACGGCGAATCCGGTAAACCAATCAACTGGGGCAACGAGGCTGAAATGAAGGCTGAAGCGCTGAAGATTGCGAAAGAGGCGGATGTGATAGTATGTGCTATGGGCGAAAGTGCCGAGATGAGCGGCGAATGCGGTAGCCGTACCAACTTGGAGATGCCGGACGTACAGCGCGAACTGCTTGCCGAACTTCTGAAGACGGGCAAGCCTGTAGTGCTCCTCAACTTTGCAGGCCGTCCTACGGTTCTTACTTGGGAGAAAGCCCATGTACCAGCCATCATGAATGTATGGTTTGGAGGTTCAGAGATGGGCGATGCACTCTGCGATGTCATCTTTGGCGACAAATCGCCATCGGGTAAGCTCACCACTTCGATGCCTAAGACTACCGGTCAGGAGCCTCTCTACTACAACCATCAGAACACCGGTCGCCCTGTAGCAGACGATAATGAGAAGTTTGCCAAGTTTGCCAGCAACTGTCTGGATGTAAGCAATGGTCCGCTCTATCCTTTCGGTTACGGTTTGAGCTACACCTACTTTTCATACAGCAACTTCCGCCTGAGCAGCCAGGAGGCCGGCATCAGCAATGAGGAGGCTACCGAATGGCAGGATAGCAAGAAGATTACAGCTAGCGTCACCATTAAGAACAACGGCTCCCGCGATGCCGACGAGATTGTGCAGCTCTACATCCGTGACATGGTAGCCAGCATCTCCCGCCCTGTAAAGGAACTGAAAGGTTTCCAGCGCATCCATCTGGCAGCAGGTGAGAGTAAAGAGGTAAGCTTTGATATCACCCCAGATATGCTCAAGTTCTACAACGCAGATCTGAAGCACGTGATAGAACCAGGCGACTTCCAGATTATGATAGGAACCAACAGTAAGGATGTAAAGACATTGAAACTGAACGTGAAATAAACAAGAAAAATCGCCCTGTAAAGAGCAAAGCATAGCTTGAAAGATGCTTTACTTCTTACAGGGCGATTCCTATTGACTGAGCCCACTCCAACAGAAAGCTCAGTAATGGATTCTATCCTTCAGGATTACTTAGTCATCTCGAAACCTACACGCATACCATCGTAATTATTGGCGATAGTACCGAGAGCGCTGAGCGTAGAATTACCCTTGAGGGAACCGATGGTCTTGATGAGGTTGAGCAACTTCTTCTGGTCGAAGAGCAGGCTGATGCCATTGGCAGTCTTCGTAGCATAACCCGACATACTCAAGATTAATCCCTTCATCTGAATGGCGTGAGTCTTCTCATCAAAAGTATAATTGCCCTGCCATGACTTGCCATCTATCTTGGCAGCGAAAGTTCCATCAGTTTTGAAGGTGAAATAGGTGTTTGAACTACTGAAGCCAAACTTGCTGTAATACTCACTCAACTTCTCCTCTACCTTGTTGGCAGCAATCTCACCGCCAGCCTGTGCCAGGAGATTCTCAGAGGTAAAGGCGCATCCCGGCTTGCTGTACTTCCAGGTATGGGCACAGAGATCCTGCTTGCTGAAGGTACCTGAACCGATTACATTATTCAGAATGCCATTGATAATGCTGCTACCTGCAGAGCTGCTGCTGTTAGAGTTTCCGCCCAGTACAGCACCCAAGATACCTGCAACGGCTGAGCCTGCATTGCTGGTTGCACTGGTAGATGTTGCGGCATTGCTGGTTGTTGCTGCAGTTGTTGTTGCAGTCGCAGCTGTTGTGTTAGATGCAGCAGAAGTTGTTTTCTTCGTAGAAGTCTTCTTGGTCGTAGTCTTCTTAGAAGTCTTCTTCGAAGTCTTCTTTGTTGTCTTCTTAGTCGTTTTCTTTACCGGCATCATCTCAGACATTGAGGCATTGAGCGCTGTCTCGTTCATAGCGCTTGCGTTGCTGCCAGCTGTGCATGCGAGCACGAGGGCAGCCAAAAGAAATACCTTTTTCATTGCTTTCTATATATTTATTTTTATCACTCTTATTTATATATATATACCCAATACTTCCTATTGTTCTTTCGGGTGCAAAGTTCGCAAAAAAACCGGAAATACGATAAGAAAAATCCCTATTTCGCGGTATGAATCTCCCTAAAAACTCATCATTTCTGCTCTTTCTACGTTATTATAGACGATTGCGATGACAATTCGTTTAAAAGATAATGAAAAAAATCGTTCAGGAAATACTAATTATCATTCTAAAGGGGGAAAACTGCTCAAACGATTGCACTTTTTTTTGACATACATCAAAAAATAACGAATAAAACACGTATTTTCATGCATTTTATACCTAGAAATAGGTAGAAACCCCTATCTTTGCAAGCGGTTAACAAATATCAATAGGTTATGAATGATTTAATTAAGGTAAATTCAGAAAATCAGAATCAGGCTATCGATAGATGCCAACAGATTCTTCAGGATCGCCGCGAGGCTCTTGCCTCTAAGGCAAAGAGAAGAGGTTAATACTCTTCAGAAACATGACGTAAAGGAGGAAAGATGATGCTCTTATACATATATAATAAGGACGCATCCTTTCTTTTTAAAGAGAGATTTTTCGAAACGACTCTTAAATGATGAGTTTCAAAAATTTTGGGAAAAGAAAAAAAACGTAAAAATCCCGTTGTCAGCCATCTGGCTTGTACAACGGGATTTTTTCGTTTATTATTCAAGTTTATTATATCAAGTCCGAGATTTACTTCTCGTTCTTCACTGCCTTCATGATAATCTCGAAATGATTACCACTCTTCAAGATGACATTCTTCAGGAAGTCTGAAATCTCAGATGCCTTCAGATTCTTCACCATCTCCTTGTAATCGCTATGAGTATCAACACCCATACGCTCGTATGTGCTCAACGCACCAAGCCAATAACCATTGGTTTTTTCGCTAACAGCAGCCTGCTTCAGGAGGATCTCCTTCACCTTCTGAAGGTCTTCTGCATTTGGCTGAGCCACGGTCTCTTCCATACCCTTGAAGAAGTAAGGAATAGCGATATCCGACTTCTCTGGGTTCAGCTGAGCCACGGCAGAAATAGAGATGGCAGCCTTGTTATCATAATCGCGAAGCAAACCATAGTTTGCTCCTGCATGATAAGCAGCGCTGAGTTCCTCACGGATAGTACGCAAATACTTCATCTCCAGCAAACGGGCAGAAACATCAGCAAGAACCATATACTGCAAGGTGAATGGAGCCTTGGTATACCAGATCTCTGTTGCCTGGTTCTGTGGATTCTCCATTGCCTTGGTAAAGACATTGCTTACCTTACCCTTAGCATAAGGAATCTGCTTGTTCTTAAGTTTGAAGCCATTGTTTGGCAGACTGGCGATATACTGCTCGATGAGTGGGAGGAGAGTCTTCTCATCATAGTTACCTACGAAATAGAAGGTGAAGTCCTTGGCATTGCCGTAGAACTGCTTACCAATCTCCAGGATACGGTCGTAGTTGATATCCTTTATATCGCTTGCCTCTGGCACACGGGCAAGTTTGCTACCCAAATAGAGGGTGCTCTGAACTGAATCCTGATATACGAGGCTTGGATTGTTGCTCTTGTTGGCAAGAACAGTAGCCATCATGCTCTTCATATTGTCGAAGCTCTTCTGGTCCTTGCTTACTGCGGTCATCTTGAGATAGATGAGCTGCATCAGGGTTTCGATGTCCTTAGGAGTAGAATTACCCTTCAAACCATGATTGAAAGGACTCAAGCTGAACGAAACGCCAACCTGCTTACCTGCCAAAGCCTTATCAAGATCATTGCTTGAGAAATCGCCAAGACCACTAGCATCGAGCACATCTGCTGCAAATGCAGCATTCAGGAAGTCTTCCTTGCCGAAAGTAGAATAGCCCACATTGGCTGAAGCTGCGAAAGCAATCTCATTGTCCTTGAAATCGGTCTTCTTCAATACCACCTTAGCGCCATTAGAAAGAGTCAACTCCTTGAAGCCCAACTTCTTGTTCTCAACAGTCTTCTTAATCTTACCAGCCTTAGGAGCCTGAGCGATGAGAGGTTCCTGCTTAACATTATCCACATAAGCCTCGAGCTTCTCAGCACGTACCTGCTTTACGATGGCAGAAAGTTCCTGCTCGGTAGGATAAACGGCACCAGCCTGCTCGCGCATCATAACCAATGATACAAGGTTAGTATCGCTCTGGCAAACCAACTGCTTGGCATAGCTGTTGATAACCTCAAGAGGCAAGTTTGGGACTACCATCTTCCAGATCTGGCTCTCCTCTTCTACTGACGGAATAGGCTCGTTAGAAATGAAGTTATCCACATACTGGGTGGTAAACTGCTCGTTCTTCATCTTATCCTTGTTGGCAAGAGCCTTGTCAACCTGGCTCATGAATTCATCCTTGGCACGCTGATACTCTGTAGCTGTGAAACCGAACTCGTGCATACGCTGTGCCTCGCGGAGAACAGCAGCATAAGCCTCCTTAATCTTTCCTGGCTTAGCCACACCGGTAAGGGTGAAAGCATCCTTTGTGCTTGAAATCAGGTATGAACCATCACCGGCATTTGCCTGGAGATATGGACAGTCTGGCTCCAATGCCTTCTCTGCATAACGGGCAGCAATCATAGAAGAAATCACGTTATCCATGTATCCCTTCAGGAGATAGCTCATATTGCCCTTCAGAGAATCTGGCACAGCATTGTGCTTCATATAAATCTGGAAGAGATCAACCTGCTGCTCCTTATCCTTGTCGATAACATAGATGGCTGAATCATTATCAGATACTTCTACCTTCTCTATCTTAGCGGCATTCTTAGGTATCTTGATACCTGAGAAGAGTTCCTTAATCTTAGCTTCGATATGATTTACATCTACATCACCCACGATGATAATAGCCTGATTGTCTGGGCGATACCATTTACGGTAGTAAGCACGGAGAGTTTCTGGCTTACAGCCATCGATAACGCTCATCAAACCGATAGGGAAACGGTAGCCATACTTTTCGCCCTGATAGAGCTTAGGAAGTGAACGCTCTATCATGCGCTGCTGACCTACAATGCGCATACGGTACTCATTGTGTACCACATCGCGCTCGTCATTGATGGCTTCCTTGGTAAGAGAGATACCGTTGCTCCAATCCTTGAGGATGAGCATGCATGAATCTACGGCTGTAGGGCGGGTAGTAGGTACATCGGTGAAGTAATATACGGTTTTCTCTACGCTGGTATAGGCATTGAGATTTCTACCATACTCCACGCCGATGCTCTGCAGGTAATCCTGGAGGGAATTACCTTTGAAGTGATCGGTACCGTTGAAGGCGAGGTGCTCGAGGAGGTGAGCCAAACCGCGCTGGTCATCATCCTCATTGATAGAACCCACTTTCTGTGCGATGTAGAAACTGGCTACATGCTCAGGATAACTGTTGTGACGAATGTAGTAAGTCAATCCATTATCAAGACGACCTATCTTCACATTCTTGTCTACCGGAATAGCTGGCATCTGCTGTGCCATCGCTGTACCTGCAGAAAGGAACAGCACAACTGCTGCAAAAATCTTTCTTAGTTTCATCTGATTTTAATTATTTATATATTTATTGTTTTCTATATCATTCTTTCTATATACCTTATTATATATATCATGCTACTTAACAAGTTCGCCTATATATAACGACAAAACCTGTGACATGGTTACTGTCTGCGATGCAAAATTAAGAAAAATAAAAAAGATTTGCAAGCATTTTAGAGAATATCTTCCCGATGTATGCAAATCTTAACCTAAAACTAACATTGGAGGCAGAAAACCAATCCTAACCTACATGAAAACTCTTCATCCATGAACCTCTGAAGAGGCGGATAAGGAAGAGGATTCCCCTGAATGTGAGTTCGGTAGCCATCGCTATCCATACTCCCTCCAAGCCATAGCTCTTGGAAAGCGCATAAGCCAGAGTGAGGCGCACCAGCCACATGGTACCGAGATTGATCATCGCCGGTTTTCTGGTATCGCCCGCTCCTACACAAACACAATAGGTCACGATGCTAGCTGCAAAGAATGGTTCAGCAAAAGCCTCGATGCGCAAACAGATGGTACCCATCTCACGGATACTTTCTACCGGAGAAAGAACGCCAATCATCTCAGGAGCAAAGACATACATCACCACTCCCATCACAGCCATCACAGCCATTCCAAGTCCTACTGTCATATAAGCAAAATTCTTGCACAAACCTACTCGCCCAGCTCCATGCGTCTGTCCCACCAGAGTAGTAGCCGCATCACCAATACCATAGCCCGGCATATAGCAAAGACTCTCTGCCGTAATAGCAAAAGAATGGGAAGCAATGGCTATATTGCCAAGAGGTGCCACAATCATGGTACTCACTATCTGCGCCCCGCTCATCAATATGTTCTGTATGGCTATCGGAATGCTGATTTTACAGGCATTATGAACATACGACCTGACCCAACGGAAACGGACATGGTCCTGACGGAGATTCAGTATCTTATTCTTGAAACCAGCAAGATAAAGATTAGGCAGAGAGATGCAGACATAAGCCATCGCCGTTCCTAAGGCAGCCCCCACAACACCCAACTTCAGGATATAGATAAACAGGTAATTGAATATCACATCGCAGATGCAGATCAATACAGCCATCACACTAGGCGTATGCATATTGCCCGCAGATTTCAGCATCATTCCGGATATGTGATAAAGGAAAACGAATGGCAGTACCAGACCGTATATCAGAAAATAGCGAGAGGAATTGGTGGCTATATCAGCACCTCCACCCAGCCAATAAGGCAGATAAGCATGAATGCCGACACAGAGAAGAGAAACAAAAATGCTGAACGCCACACCGCAAATCAGCGCATGACGAAACACCTGACGGGCATTTGCAAAATCATTAGCTCCGATAAAATGAGCTACCTGTACAGAAAAGCCAGTAGCAGCTGCACTGAGCAAGCTACCTATAAGCCAGGTAGTTGACTCTATCAATCCGATACTGGCAGAAGCCTCTGCTCCCAGATGCCCCACCATAGAAGCATCAATGAAGAACATCATCACCGTAGAAATCTGAGCCAACATAGAAGGTATACTCAACCCTACTATAAGATTGAGTTTCTCGCGCCGATCCATCTCCCTACCCAGGCGAATCGACTCCATCAAATAATCTGTCTTCTTGCTATAAAGCATAAATTAATTTCTCGTATATCGCTCATACAAAAAAATATGTGCATATATCATTTCAAACATATGCACATACTTTTCTCTAAATCTTTATTCTTATTATTCAGTAATCCACTTCTTGCCAGAAGCTCTCTTATAACTCTTGAGCACCATCTCAAAACGGAGCATTGAATAGCCTTGGATTGAAGAATTACCGCTCTCGCCATAAGCCAGCTGGTATGGAATGAACACCTGCCAATGGTCGCCCGGATGCATCTTGAGCAATGCGGTGGTAAAGCCATCGATAAATCCACCGGCCACACTACGGATAGGATTAGCTGTAGCAGCATCAAAAGTACCCGTAAAACTCTGGTCGAAGACGTAACCTTCCTTATAATTATCAGTAGGAATGAAACGGCCACGATAGCTCACCTGTACCGAATCGGTAAGGATAGGAGAAGTTGTACCCTCTCCCTTCTTCAGAACATGAACGATGATATTATCGCAATCCTTATAAGGAAGGGTCACTAAATTACCATTCTGATCTTTGTTCGGAGTCTGGTTTTCGAACGTCCAGTTCTTATAAACGTACCAGCCGTTAGCTTCGCCCATCTTCCTGGCATAAGCCAATGTATCGGCAAAAGCCTGCTCGTTACGCTCCTTCCAGTTGGCATATTCCGAGACAGTATCATCATCTTCGCTGCATGATGACAGTGTGATCACTGCCATCATGAGGAAGAAGAAATATTTCAAACTCTTAAGATTCATCTAAATGTATTTGATTAATTAGAAGTTCTTGATTTCCTTGCCAAGCTTCTTCAATACGCTAGTGATGCTTACGCGCTCCTCGATGATGCTGCGAAGATCTGAGATAGCTACGCGCTCCTGCTCCATTGTATCACGATAACGCAGAGTTACCTTATGATCGTTTGGAGTCTCGTGGTCTACGGTGATACAGAATGGAGTACCGATAGCATCCTGACGGCGATAACGCTTACCGATAGAATCCTTAGGATCGCCATAATGAGTATTGAAGTGGAACTTCAGTTCGTCAACGATTTCGTGTGCCAACTCTGGCAAACCATACTTCTTATCCAATGGGAACACAGCACACTTAACAGGTGCCAAAGCCTCTGGCAAACGCAAAACAACACGTGTCTCGCCATTCTCCAGCTTCTCCTCGCAGTAAGAGTGGCACATTACGCTGAGGAACATACGGTCTACACCGATAGATGTCTCTACATCGTAAGGTACATAGCTCTCGTTCTTCTCTGGATCGAAGTACTTGATAGAACGGCCGCTGTACTTCTCGTGCTGAGAAAGGTCGAAATTGGTACGGCTGTGGATACCCTCTACCTCCTTGAAACCGAATGGCATCTTAAACTCGATGTCGGTAGCAGCATTGGCATAGTGAGCCAGCTTCTCGTGATCGTGGTAACGGTAGTTCTCATTACCCATACCGAGAGCCTCGTGCCAAGCCAGACGAACCTTCTTCCAATATTCAAACCACTTCATCTCAGTACCAGGCTGGCAGAAGAACTGCATCTCCATCTGCTCGAACTCACGCATACGGAATACGAACTGACGGGCTACAACCTCGTTACGGAAAGCCTTACCAATCTGGCAGATACCGAATGGCAACTTCATACGGCCGGTCTTCTGAACACTCAGATAATCTACGAAGATACCCTGAGCTGTCTCAGGACGGAGATATACCTTGCTTGTAGCATCGCTGGCAGCACCCATCTGGGTAGAGAACATCAGGTTGAACTGGCGGACATCAGTCCAGTTCTTGGTACCGCTGATAGGGCAGACAATACCCTCATCCTCAATAATCTGCTTCAGCATCTCCAGGTTAGGCCCCTGCATAGCCTCAGTATAGCGGGCATGGAGATCATCAAACTTCTTCTGGTTCTCCAGAACGCGAGGATTAGTTGCACGGAACTGAGCCTCATCAAAGCTATCGCCGAAACGCTTCTTAGCCTTGGCAATCTCCTTGGCAATCTTCTCCTCATACTTAGCCATGTGATCCTCGATGAGCACATCGGCACGATAACGCTTCTTTGAATCGCGGTTATCAATCAATGGGTCATTGAAAGCATCTACGTGTCCAGATGCCTTCCATACTGTAGGGTGCATGAAGATAGCTGCATCGAGACCAACAATGTTCTCGTGCAACAATACCATACTCTGCCACCAGTACTGTTTGATATTGTTTTTGAGCTCAACACCATTCTGACCATAGTCATAAACGGCAGCCAAGCCATCATAAATTTCACTACTTGGGAACACGAAGCCATATTCCTTGCAATGGCTTACAATTTTCTTAAAAACATCTTCCTGTGCCATGATTAAATCTTATTTTTTTCAAATTTTCGGCAAAGATACTCTTTTTTCTCGAAAAATTGTTGTATTTTTGCCATAAATTAATAAAATAAGTATTAAAAGCTATATATGAGCGACGAAATTAAAGATAAAAACGGTCTTGAAGAGGAAAAATCGCCAAATTTGGAAAATTCTTCTGCAGAATCTGAACAGAATGCTGCGGAAGATGACAACGAGGAGATTTCGACCGAGAAACATTCCGATTATAAGCCGGTGAACCGATTCGATGCTTCTGCTGTACATCACCTCAGCGGAATGTATCAGAACTGGTTCCTCGACTATGCATCGTATGTTATCCTCGAACGTGCCGTTCCTCATATTGAGGATGGTTTGAAACCGGTACAGCGACGCATCCTCCACTCTATGAAGCGCATGGACGACGGAAGATACAACAAGGTTGCCAATATCGTGGGACATACCATGCAGTTTCACCCTCACGGTGATGCGTCTATCGGAGATGCTTTGGTACAGATGGGACAGAAAGACCTGCTCATCGATACGCAGGGTAACTGGGGAAACATTCTTACGGGCGACCGTGCCGCTGCTCCCCGATATATCGAGGCACGCCTCTCTAAGTTTGCTCTCGATGTGGTTTTCAATCCTAAAACCACCGACTGGCAACTCTCTTATGATGGCAGAAACAAGGAGCCTATCACGCTCCCTGCCAAATTCCCGCTGCTCCTGGCACAAGGTGCCGAGGGTATTGCCGTGGGATTGAGCAGTAAGGTTTTGCCACATAATTTCAATGAGATTTGCGATGCTGCCGTCCACTATCTCAAGGGCGAGCCATTCCAACTCTATCCCGACTTCCCTACAGGCGGTGCCATCGATGTAAGTAAATACAATGATGGACAGCGAGGTGGTGCATTGAAGGTAAGAGCCAAGATAGACAAGCTCGACAACAAGACACTCGTTATCAGCGAGATACCATTCAGCAAGACTACAGGCAGCCTCATCGATTCTATCACCAAAGCGGTAGAAAAGGGTAAGATTAAGGCACGCAAGGTAGATGATGTTACTTCGGCAAATGTTGAGATTCTTGTGCATCTGGCACCAGGAACCTCATCAGATAAAACGATGGATGCACTCTACGCTTTCAGCGATTGCGAAATCAACATCTCGCCCAACTGCTGTGTCATCGAAGACAACAAGCCTGTTTTCCTCACTATCAGCGATGTGTTGCGCCACAGCGTAGACCGCACTATGGGATTGCTGCGCAAGGAACTGATGATCAGAAAGGGTGAATTGGAGGAACAGCTCTTCTTCTCTTCTCTCGAACGGATTTTCATCGAAGAACGCATCTACAAGGAGCGAAAGTTTGAGCAGAGTAAGAGTCAGGATGAGGTTGTTGCCTTCATCGACTCAAAACTCGAACCATTCAAAGACAAACTCTTTACTGCCGAAGTAGACGGTAAGGGTATGGTAGAATATGCCTTCCATCGGGAAATTACCCGCGAGGACATCCTCAAGCTCCTGGAAATCAAGATGCAGCGAATCCTTAAATATAATAAGGATAAGGCAGACGAACTGCTGATGAAGATTAAGGCTGAACTTGCTGAGATTGAGAACGACCTGGCTCACATGACCGATGTTACCATCAACTGGTTTGAATATCTCAAGGGCAAGTATGGAAAGAACCATCCTCGCAAAACAGAAATCAGAAACTTCGATACCATTGAGGTGACTAAGGTGGTAGAGGCTAACCAGAAGCTCTACATCAACCGTCAGGAAGGATTCGTTGGTACAGGGTTGAAGAAGGATGAATTCGTATGCAACTGCTCCGACCTCGATGACAT
>OLRV01001444.1_pt1 | contig 20211 bp, 22 predicted proteins | sample 1672421 | NCBI WGS metagenome assembly OLRV01 (sample SAMEA3136684, study PRJEB25190) | human gut metagenome | biome: human gut; feature: human-associated habitat; material: faeces | place: Austria | collected 2013
TATTGTCTAAGCCGTTCATCGGTTCATCCAGAATCAGCAATTGTGGGTTTTCCATAAGCGCTTGAGCAATACCCAACCTTTGGCGCATACCAAGAGAGTATTTTCCTACGCTCTTTTTCTCATCTGCCGATAAACCAACGAGGGATATTGCATTGCGTACCATCGCATCCGTTGTGCGATAATTCAATTCAGCCAATACCTGAAGGTTTTTGTACCCAGAATAGTAAGGAATAAAGCCAGGGCTTTCAATCAGGATTCCTGTACGTGCCGGAAACTCAACCTCTTGCCCAACATACTGACCGTTTACACATACCGTGCCGCTTGTCGCCCTGTACAATCCACAGATAATTCGCAGCAGAACAGTTTTTCCGCAGCCATTGCGCCCAACCAGTCCATGAATTTTCCCGGCTTCAAAGCTTATATTTACGTCCCTCAATACATGTTCTTTCCCGAATTGCTTATTCACATGCTCTATTTTGATGTAATCCATGGTTACTCCTCCTTACGAAAGCCATACGGATGCAAGGTTGCTGATGTCTGTCTTCTTCACTTTTTGATAGCCAATCAGCAGAAATGAAATATTCAAACAAAAAACGCTGCCTGCGAACCTCCACTTTGATACGCTGTCAGCAACACCCCACGCCTGCAAATTGAGCCATGTGAACAGCGAATACTCCGCACAAAATCCATCCAGGTAGACGATAAGCATCATGGCGTGCACCAGAACAGGAATTGTGAAGGCCCATATCCTTTTTCCTCCGTAGCTTAGTGCATAGAACAGAAAGGCAATGACAGCAGAGTATGCACTCATCAGAACATATTGGACAAACGCAGCTCCCAATGGAGAATACAATTCCAGTACCGTATGTGAATAGGTCACACCATTACCCAGCATATAGAGATCAGACTCATCGGAAAGCATTCTGAGCGCCGAGCTCCATGTATTGGAGATGTATCCAACCGGTGCAATAACAAGCGCTGCACTCAGGACAACGATGAGGTAGTATATGAGTATCATGAATGCGATATACACAGCAGATTGCCAGTACCAGTGCTTTCGCCCGCTCCTATAAATGATATATACAGCATTTTCATCGAAAAATGGTGCATTGCAGATTAGAAAGCAGGCGTTTATCGGATGAAATATGCTGGAAAGCCTATATCCAGCCCCAATAAGAAATCCTTCTAAGACATTGGCGGACACACTGTATTGTCTGCAGAATCGATAATAGTCTATACCTATTCCTGCTGATACCAGACAGGCGAAGATTAATGCAAGCCAAAATCGAATTGACCTTGGCAATTCCCGCATGTGATGCTGAATGATTTTCATTTGCTGTAGCTCCTCTTCCACACGCCAATTGAAAAGGCGGTTATCGCAACACCAACGATGACCAATTCCTGTATCCAAATCATTGCAGGGGTTAGTTCTGTTCCATTCAGCACAAAGATGCTATCCTTCACATTAAGGATTGGAAGTCCAAAGACAGCGCTCAGCAACCACATAAACTGCGCGATGCAGAATGGCGATACCATTGCGATCACAGGATTGGGAACAATTGCCGAAAAGGCAAGTCCGACCAGCGACCACGCCATACCATATCGTAGCAACAATGTCGCTTCATGAATCACAACGGACACTTCGGCCTTTGTTGGCATCTGAGGTACGAATAGCAGTATGTGCATACCGCAGAAGAGAACGAAACTCATACTGACGAGGATTCCGCTCACAACTGATGTGATTAAAACCTTGCTTACTATATACCTTATCCGTCCTTCACGCTGAAGTATATAAGGAAACGCGCCCCCTGCATATTCCCATGCAAACGAATCCGCGTAAGTTAATCCGCTTAGCAGCGGCAATGCAGAAGTATAGTAACCAAGTCCTGAAGCGCACATGACAGCATCCAGTAATTCCATATCGCGATATCCATCAGCTACCTTTTTCAGATAGAAAACGGGCTGATATAACAGCAATAATCCAAGGGCTAGCAGCAGAAGGAAGCGCCACGAGACTACGGCGCGTTTCAAATCAGCCCTCATAATATGAATTAATCTTTTCACAGCCAAAACTCCTCAATCGCCCGAAGAATCTCACCGTTCGTTGCATCGATCTGAATCCCATCAAAGTGATCATTGGGTACACCCTGAAGTGTATCAAACGACCATGCTGGAACGAGCGTCAGCTGCCCGTTTCGTTCAACCATTGCATACTCAAAACGGATTTCGCGAATGGCAAGCGGTTTGCTTTCATAATTATTGAGCACCCATGTTTTCAATACTTCTACTGCACCGTCCAAGCTAAGCAGCGTATCATATGTATCAATTGGCGTAAGGGTTTGTTCATTCAGCCAGAATCCGGTTACATTTTCCATTCCGCTGTCAAAGACCCTCATTCTAAAGCCTGTTGGGGAAGTTGCGGTTGTTGTTATAGTCATTGAATTACTTGAACCGCAGTTCTGAATGACACTTACGGGAATACCATGAATCACCTGAGGAATATGCACCACATAATATCCAACGGTATATCGCCCTTCCTGATCAGGTGAAACAGCATAACTGCGAACTGTACCTAAGGAAATATCCAGGTCAATTGTTTTCAGAAGGTTTTGCGCAATTGCTTTGCACTCATCAGAGGATTTCTCGCACTGCTGGGCGATGCCGCTAAAATCCGTCGAACCTGCCGATCCGTCAGTCATATCTGAATAATAGGTGTCCGGCAGATCCATCCAGCAAATAAAACGCCCGGGATAGGACAGAATTTCACCAATAAGTACATTTCCTGTCGAATCCGTTAGAGACGCGATCTGCGCAGATTGCTCAGCGCCGTTCTGTTCATCTGCAACAATCTGAATATTCCGACTGGTTGCTTCAGGCATCAACTCATTTTGAAGTTTCTCGATTGTGCACTGAGTCCCCCCATAGTTTACGCTGTAGCTGATCACGGGCGAAGCAATCTGCTGCGGATAAAGAACAACTGCTTCAATTTGAAGAAGTCCCTCCTTCTCAGTAACACTATTCGGAAGATTGGAAAACATAGAATCTACTGTTTGCGTGGACATAGACTCATTGGTACGTTCATCAGGTACTGTGGACGCAGGAGCTTCTGCTACGCTCTGAGAAGGAACACCACATCCAGACACAGACAATACAACAATTGCACAGAGAATCGCAGTAAAGCATTTGCGAAATTTCAAGTCATTCCCTTCTTTCTTGAATATAATACTAAAAGCGCCCGCAAGGCACTTTAAGTGATCCATGCGGGCGCAATGCTTTTACTTGCTGTCAGGGGTGAACACGCCCGAAACTTTCACCGTAGAAACGGTTTCGTCGGTATTCAGTCGCATCGCTGCATAGTGCTTATACGAAGTACCGGTGTATACTACGTAGTCACTCTTATACTTGCTGAAAACTCGGACAGATTCGGACGTTTCGGACGGCGGACTCATCCACTTAAAGGTCGTGTAAGGGGTCATACCGGGCCCAACGATACCAGTGTGCAGATTCTTCTTCGGAATAGCGCTCCACTTGGTCACTCGAATGGAGGCGTACCATTTCGTCGAATCGTTTTTTCTGGCATACTCATTGCTGGGGTAGTAACCTTCGGTAGCCGCGCTGGCTTTCATGGTAAAACCAAATTCTTTGACATCCGCCGCAGCAAAGGCAGTGCTGCAGAAGGACAAGAGCATGATCGCCATCAGGGCGATAGCTGCAAAACGCTTCATCATTATACTGACCTCCCATTAAAGTATTGTCTTTCGATGAGAACTGTGTTATACTGTACTCGTCCTTGCTATATCTATCTTGACCGGATAGCGGCCACAGCGTGGCTCTCGTTATAGCAGGGACTTTCTTTTCTTCCTGCGCATTACGCCATCAACCTCCTTTTGTATGTTCATATGGCCGATCAGCTGACTGGATTGCCAGTTTTTCGATGCCATGGGATTTAGTGAATGACCGCTCAGATTTCATGCTGTTCTACTTAATAGATGCATGAAAGAGGACGAGTGCAAATCATTTTTTTGAATACGTCATTTCGGTCGAGGTCGTTTTAACCTCTTCCTTTTTACCTTCTGAATTGGTTACGGTGCCGGTAACCACAACCTTGTACGTGCCTTCGCTTACCTGCCGGGTTTTCTCAATCTCCAGGATCTGACCAGAATGGGAATCGCTCCAGCCAGTAACCTTTGTCCATGATGATCCTGACTTCTTGTACAGTGTAACGGTCATTGAAATGTCGCTTTTCATATTATTCGCTTTAATATGACCAACGCACGTTGCCTTCCCGCTGTCACTGATCGTAAGAGAAGCCTTTACCTTTCTGGTATAGAGATAAAGCGGCGAAACCGTATCGTCTTTTACCGCAGCAAATGCCGAACCGGAAATCGTAAGCAGCATAATCCCAACCAGAACCATCGCCATCCCCCTGAACCATCTCATAACCAGTACCTCCTCATCGTTTTGTCTTACATACTATAGATGCATTAGCGATCCTGTTTGCAAATATTTTTTACAAAAAAATCTGCGCCTTTTTTAGACGCAGATTTTCGTATGCTATATAAGTGCTCAATTAATGCTCAATCAGAATCACGCTGGCGGCGACACGCAGAGCCGCCTCCTTCGTGCCGTCTATCTCGACGGTAAAGAGCCTGTTGTTAGCAGACCATACAACGGCTGCCCACCCATCCTTTTCAATAAGTGTCGCTTCTGCGCTGTTGATGAGCACAGAAGACAGATTAGCATTTTCGGTATCAAGGCTGGCTCTTGCTCCATATGTTTCTTCCGAGAAGCTTAGACTGTTTCCAGCTTTATCATAGTAGATTGCTTCTGAAGAATAGCAGCGGTCAAATTCAAACCCTTCCGGAATGTAGGCGGGATAAAAGTCTCCGGCCCATTCCTGCGGCACATTTATTGTAGTCTCGGACGGAACAAGCCCGTAGGACGTGCGTTCCGGATATGTCTGGACGTCCAGCTTCAGCAAGCCGATTTGAACCATATGAACTGTTGCCATGGCTGAACCGACGCTGACCATGACCAGCAGCGCGATGGCGGCAGCAACACGCGCACATCGAGGAAATCGCCGTTTCTGTGCGGTCTGCGGCCTTCGCCTGCTCGTGTGCACAGCAATGTCCCTGAGTACCTTTTCTTCCATTTCCCGGATTGGTTGGCTCTGCCCCGCGCCGGCCGGATCGACTTCTGCGACCAGTTCATCCACTTCCTGTTCAAATTCCTGCTGCAATGCCAGCCTGATCTTGAGATCTGCGATTTTCTGCATGATCTCCTTTGAACTCAGATATTCTTCACACATGCGAACTGTCTCCCTTTTTGATTTCATCCTTCAATGCTCTGCGCGCAAGCGTCAGATAGTATCGGACGCTGTTTCTGGAGATTCTCAGCTGCTGGCTGATTTTTTTATCATCCAGTTGACTGAAGTATTTCATCTCCAGCAGATCACGATCTCTCGGTTTCAGGCGTTTCAGCGCCTGACGTATAACCTGACTTTCCGCTTCGCTGATCAGCGCTGCGTCAAGATCGTCTTGCGAAGTGGCCGCACAGTCCAGAATTCGTTCGTCGTCCACCAGATAGCAGTTCTCGCTGTGCCGCTGACGCAGATACATGAGCGAAGTATTCTTGACAATGGAGAGAATGTACGACGTTTGCTTCTGCACGGAGATTTCCCGCAGATAGCCGATCTTCTCAATCATTTTCAGACAGGACTCGGAGACCATGTCGCAGGCCGTATGATGCTCCTTGACGATCTTCAGCGCCATGGCATACATACCGCGCTCGTTTTTAAGAAACAGTCCCGTGATATAATCCCGGTCACTTTCGTCTTCAATCGCCATGATCACTATCGGTATCATCTGGACGGTGTCCTTTCTTTTGAAGTCGGCACAAACCTGCCGGAATCCCTGTGCCGCAATATCCCCGCTCATTATATAATAGATGCAGATAACAGTCAAAGTGCAAATCATTTTTTGAACTTTTTTCTGATCAGCCATGGTTGCAGAATTTTTGAGAATTACTTAACTTGACAAAAATCTGTCAACGACTGACAAAAAGCGTCGCAGCTGCAGCGCATCATCGAACATGATGCATCAAAACAGATAACTCTTCTCCTGTGCCGTTGACTTCCGGCGCATTGTATGGCGTAATGTCACTGACCTCGATATGCGAGGAAAAGGCAATTGTCATACAGTGCAGCAGGAGGAGACCAATATCATGCGGCGAATTTTGGAAGATTTATATCACGGCAACCTGACCGCAAGCAGGCAGACGTTCCGGCGCGGCACGAAGTATGCCCGCGCGCTTGCCAGCCTGGCGGAGACGGAGGACGCTCTGGGGCGAAAACTGGCTCCGGAAGATCATCCGCTGCTGGCCGAATACGCAATGGCCAGCGCAGGGCTGACCAGCGTATCGCTCGAGGAAGCGTATATTGAGGGTTTTCGGACAGGCGCACGGATTATGTTGGCGGTGCTGCAGGAGGACAAACCGCAGGAGGGCAAGGGCGAAGACCAGGCGTGAGTTATTGCAGCCTGCGCATTGAACGAAGCAGAGCAACCATTCTGCTTTAGTATTCCTCATCCGCGTCAGTTTTCCGCATCCCCATGAATTGCCAGATACCTCTTCACATCTGTTTCCGTCGCGATGCTTTCCGGGTTCAGAACACCCATAACGCGCCCGATCAGGTAGACGGATTCCTCGTCGGAGAAGTGCATGACGTCATATTTGGGATTCAGGGAGTGCAGACCGTCCTCCCGGTATTCCTTGATGTATGTTTCGTTGCCCACAATAAACGCGCCGATCTCGCCTTCCTTCAGTTCGGGCGCATCCGGAATCCGCCGCACCAGCACCAGATCGCCGTCGTGGTACTCCGGCTCCATACTGTCGCCGCTGACGCTGAATACGCAGTCGGCGCGGTCGACCGCCTCAGAAGCGTACAGAAAGATGGGCTCGCCCTCGTCCTCGAACTCCGTCGGGTCGCCGATACCCGCCGCCAGAGAACGTTCGAAAAAGGTGAGCTTTCGGATCTTCGGACAGCTTTCCGCCGCCTGAACCTCGAGCAGCGTATCTACCAGACGGTTGACCGCATGCCGATGCCCTTGAGAGAGCTGACGGTATCCGTCAATAAGCAGCTGCTCGCCGGCGGTGTATTGAACGGTGGGGTCCTCCACGTCGAACAATTCGTAGAAAGTGATATGCAGCGCTTCACAGATTGCGGGCAGCAGATTTACGTCCGGCCTTCCTCGCCCATTCTCCCAATTGCATACGGAGTTTCCGGTAATCCCGATCCGCCGGGCAAGCTCTTTCTGCTCTATGCCCATCTGGAGCCGGTAATGACGGATTCGTTCGCAGAGAATGGGAACCGAGGGCACTTCCACCGGTTTGCCTGTGTTCATATCAATAATGTTTCCGGCTGCGGGCGTCGACCGCTCAAAGGACCGCCTTGGCATTGGAACTCTCCTTTCGGCGGATGCAGTCATCCGCATACATGGTTCTATCGTTCTCATATATTATAACACATTAATGCATCTCTGTAAATAGGAATTGCGGTTTACAAGAATGCGTTAATGTGTTATAATTCTGGCAGTTACGTTTCGCAGCCGTCTGCTGCATTGCCGGAAGGAGAACGCAGAAAGTGAAAGAAGCCGCCATTACGCACAGCCCTCATGCCTTCGTTCCGAAAAAGGAACTGACTGAGGAAGAACGGCGGGAGCGCTACCGCACCCGCATCGACGAATCCATCAGGCCGTATACGGTGATCGACGTTTTGACCAGAGTCTATCATCGCAGCTTTGAGGACGATCTGCTGGAGTATATCGGGAAACATCCCGAGCCGTTTCAGATAGCTTCGGAAAAATGGAAGCTTTCCCGCGCATGGGTCAACAGTCTGCGGATCATCCGCCCGGAATCCGTCTTTTTTCAGAAAATCAAGGATTTTCAGGTGGATATTGCGGTGGAAGTCGGGATTCGGATTGAGGAAGTGCGGCAGAGCGGAGGTCTGCTGAAGCGCCGGCGCGCCTTCCGCCAGACGCTCCGGCTGCGGTACAGTCTCGATCTGCGCCCCTGCCGCATGGACTGCCGCTATCTGGGCGCGATTCTGGACGAAAAGGAAAGCCTGATTGCAAAGGACAAGACGGGAATCACCGTGGATAAGTACCTGATTCCCGTGCTGAAGGATAAGGATTACTTCTTTATGTCAAGGGTGATTCTGTATTCCTTCATGCCCGAACAGATCGACAGTGAACAGCCCTTTGATCCGGAACGATGGATCCGGGAAATGGGGCTTACGCTGAAATACGGGTGTTTTCCGGAAAATGGAGTGCTGGGCGAATACTTTTTCGGCTTTGGTACGGTAGAAACGCAGGACGCGGAAACGGGTGAAATGACCAGCAGCGACATCAACCCCGGCACAGTCGTAATCAACCGCAGCATTCTGCGTTCGGAAGGTTCACGGTGTATTACCCTGGCTCACGAAGGGGCGCACCATTATCTGGATCGTTTCTTCTTTCTGCTCCAGAAAACCCATGGTCACGAATACTGTTCCTATCTGTGCAAACGACGCAAAGCGGGCGAGAAGGAGGAAGAACGGTGGGCGCCCGTGGAGCTTATGGAAATGCAGGCCAACAAGCTGCCGGGATATCTGATGATTCAGGAAAAGCCCGGAAAAGCTTATGCGGAGAAGCTGATGGCTTCCTACGGCGGAGAGCGAAGCCTTGATAATATGCGCAGTCTGATTCGCGATATGGCGGAACATTTTCACACCACGGAAACGACGGCGCGGACGAGACTGCTGGATCTGGGGTATAACGAGGTGCGGGGATTGCTGCGCTCAGCGAACGGCAGGCTGGTGCCGTCATATCTTTCGGACCTCTCCGGCAACGACATCTATCTGGTCAGTGAATCGGAGGGTATACAGGAGTACCTGAGAAACCCGGATTTTCGGGCGGTGCTCAATTCCGGGAAATATCTCTATGCGGAAGGACACTACTGCCGGAACGAGCGGGAATACCTGTTTTACGATCAGTTTGGATGCAGGCACCTGTCAGCCTACGCGCGGAATCATATGTCAGAATGCTGTCTGGTGTTCAGGCAGGGGCGGCGGAATGCGGCGACCCGTCTGATCAACGGCGTTTTTCAGAAAAATGTTGGGCGTGGACGGAAGGCTGTTGAGTACGTCGGGCCGAACGGAGAAAGCCCACTTACCGCGGATGGAAAGGCGCTGCGGGCGCGGATGGCGAAGGAAATGGCGGAAACGTCGATCATTGCGAAGTCGTTTAATCAGATGACTGTCGACCTGATGGACCAAAAGCGAACGACGATCCGAGCCATGGCGGATGCGACCGGGATGTCTGAAGAGACAATTCGAAACATGCGGAACGATCCGGAGCGTGTTTTTCCCATTCAGGGGATCGTCGCCTTCTGCATCGCACTGCATCTTTCTCCGGAAACGAGCCGGGCGTATATCACGGCCAGCCCAAGCAAGTTTCTGAACAACACGGACATGAAGCTGTATCAGTATGCGCTGGCGCAATGGTACGATCTTCCGGTAAGCGTGGTGAACCGGAGGCTGGTGGAGGCGGGTGCGAAACCGCTCACGAGCCTTGTGGACGGCTATGATGAAAACGGGGTGCGAATGGCATAAACAGGCGCTTCATCAAGAAGAGGCATACAGGGCAATAGAAGAAAAGGAACAGAGAAGCAGTCAGTTTCGAGGCTGCCGGGCGATCAAGCATGCCCGGCAGCTTTATTTTTTTGATTTTTTGTCTCCAGGGGGGGTACGAAACGTACCCCCCTCAAAAGTGGCTATTTACAGGGGATTTCGCCGGTTAGACGCCTCTAAAATCGGCTTAAAAACCCCAAAAAGGGCCTAAATGGGGTACGCTTCGTACCTCCCCAAGACCCGCTTTTGCTGCTATCATAATACCCGTGAGGTGGCCACCCACAAAATCAGAAACACGGTAACGCAGGGAGAAGGTTACGACCAACAGCCGCAGCAGCAGAACGACAGCGAGCATTCTGGCTGTATACGCTGAAGGTCTGCCCGTTTGAGCTCATGCAGTTCGTTGCCGTTTCAGGATTGAGTGGGAGGTCATCTTTATGTTTACGAGCAATGAACGCAGCATCCGAAAGCAGGCGCAGGTGGACTTTACCCGCTCCGGCTGGCGACAGTTTATGCGGCTCAATCGCACTCTGGGCGCGCGGTTCCTTCGGGGATTCGTTCTCCGCTATGAACTGGCGGCTTACCTGACGGCACATGAAGCCGCAGGCGTTGAGCTAGACGAAGGCTGTCAGGAGGTCCGCTACGAGAACGGCGTGTACCTGCTGCTGCGTAAGATGCAGGGCGTGTGGTACATCACGGACGTTTTCACCACGGAAGAGACCGTTGCCTATGAACCGGTTTTCTTCTGGAAGCAGATCAAGCGCGGCGCAAATCTCATTTTAGTGCACGTTCTGAGCGGCTGGCGGCAGCTGACGGAAAGGATGGTGCTGAGCGTATGAAATCCTCTTGCGTGGACTGCCCTCGAAGCGCCTGCTGCATCTTGCAGTACGACGAAAATCAGCGTGCTCAATGCCCCATCCTGAATGCCGACAATGAGCCGCTGCGTTACCGCAATTCTGAAGGTTACTCCGATCCCACGGCCTTTTTCGCCCTTCGCAACGTCATGAGGCTCACTGTGCAGAGACATAAGGCGAAGGCCGAGAAAAAACACCATCCCCGGACGCAGGTTATCCATTACGACTGACAAGGAGAATCATCATGAACGAGAAAAACACCCGACTGGTTACGGCGGAATCTATCCGCGCCGGTCATCCCGACAAGTTCTGCGATCAGGTGGCGGACGCCATTCTGGACGCGCATCTCAGGCAGGATCCCAATGCCCGCGTCGCCGTGGAAGTCTTCGCTACGGCGGACAAGATCGTCGTTGGCGGCGAGATTACTTCCAAGGCGGAAGTAGACGGCAGAAGGATCGTGGCGGATGTAATCAACCGCATCGGCTACACCATGAGCGATCTCTGCGAAAATCCCCATGACCTGCTGGAACTGGAGGTCTGTCTCCACGAACAGTCGCCTGACATCTCCGCCGCCGTAGGGAAAACCGAACTCGGTGCAGGCGAAGCACTCGGCGCAGGCGATCAGGGTATTATGGTGGGCTATGCCACCAACGAAACGGAAGAATACCTGCCCCTGCCCGTGGTGCTGGCACATCGCATCTGCAGAAGGCTGGACGAACTGAAGCCCGCCACCCCGTGGTTGGGCGCGGACGGTAAGGCGCAGGTCACTGTTGCCTATGAGAATGACGTGCCCGTCGCCGTGACCGCCGTGGTTGTTTCTCTGCAGCATGACGCGGAAATCGACCATAAGGACATCCGACGTTTCATTGGCAAGGAAGTGCTGGGCAAGGTGCTTCTCCGAAAATTGCTGAAGGAGGATACCTGCATCCTCGTCAATCCTTCTGGAAAATTCGTTCTGGGCGGTCCTGCTGCGGACACGGGCCTGACCGGGCGAAAGCTGGCGGTAGATCAGTATGGCCCCGTGGCGCACATCGGCGGCGGCGCGCTTTCGGGCAAAGACCCGACGAAGGTAGACCGCTCCGGCGCATATGCCGCCCGCTGGGTCGCGAAGAACATCGTGGCGGCGGGCATGGCGAAGAGATGCGAGGTGCAGATCGCCTACGCCATCGGAAGGAGCGAACCTGTCAGTTTGACGGTGGATACTTTTGGCACCGGCGTGATCCCCGACAGCCGCATCGAGGCGGCAGTAAAAGCGGTCTTTGATCTCACGCCCGCAGGCATTATCCGCGACCTGAAGCTGAACCGGCCCATCTATTCCAAACTGGCCTGTTATGGGCATTTCGGACGCACGGAGCTTGAACTTCCCTGGGAAAAGATCAATCGCAAGTACGAACTGCTGTCCGCGGCGCTGAAACAGAGCGTCCGGCAGTGAGAAAGGAGTCAATGATGACCATTCACATTCAGATGCTTCAGGACATCGCAACCCATGCCCGCGCCATGGCGGACAGTATGCAGGCCATCGTGGACGACTGCGCCGAGCAGCTGGCCAGACGCAAAGCTACCGGCGAAAGCGAAGAATCCATCATGAACGAGCCTTTCAACAAGGCTGCCCAGAACGGCTTTACGCCCTATGAAGGTCCTACGCCTTTCGATGAGAAGCCGAAGACTACGGCGACTCCCGTTTCGGAACCGAAGCTGACCATCGTGGAACTGCGCGCCTTTGTGGCGGCGCGCTCTACTCCGGAGAACCGTCCGAAGATCAAGGCGATCCTCACGAAGTACGGCGTGAAGAAGCTCACCGAGCTTCAGGAAAGCCAGTATGAAGCCGTCAAGAACGAGGTGGCTGCGCTGTGAGTGAAATTCAGCACACCAGCCGCGCCCACGCCCGTCTCAACGCTTCCTCTTCCCACCGCTGGATGATGTGCCCGCCTTCGGTCAAGCTCTCCGAGCAGTTCGAGGATAAGCCTTCGACCTATGCGGAGGAGGGTTCCTTCCTCCATGAATTGTGCGAGCTGAAGCTGCACCGCTACCTGGGCGATATGGCTATGGAAGCCGTGGAAGCGCAGTACGCCGAGCATCGGGACAGCGAGTTTTACTCGGACGAGGCCGAAAGCGTCACGGATGAATACGTCGCCTTCTGCATTGAAACCATCGAGGCGGTCCGTTCCTCCTGCCCTGATCCGCTGATTATGGTGGAGCACCGGCTGGATTACAGCGAGTACGTGCCCGAGGGCTTCGGTACCGGCGATCTGGTCATCGTGGCGGACGGCGTGATCGAGGTGATTGACTTTAAATCCGGCCGAGGCGTAAGAGTGGACGCCCATCGCAACAGTCAGCTCATGCTCTACGCACTGGGCGCGCTGTTGGAGTTCGACCCGCTCTACGACATCCACCATGTGCGCATGACCATCGTACAGCCCCGGCTGAACAACCTGTCTTCTTACGAAATGGAGGCAGATGAGCTGCTGCGCTGGGCAGAGACAGAGGTGCGCCCCAAGGCACAGCTGGCCTATGAAGGCAAAGGCGAATTCTGCGCCGGCGAATGGTGCCGCTTCTGCAAGGCGCGCTATACCTGCCGGAAGCGCAGCGAATATCATATGCGCCTCGCAGAGCGGGATTTCAAGCAGCCCGATCTGCTTTCAGATGAGGAGATCGCCGACATTCTGCCCGTGGCGGAAAGCCTGAACAGCTGGGTGCAGGATCTCATGGCTTATGCCACGCAGGAAGCGGTGGACGGAAAGCACTGGCCGGGCTATAAGCTGGTGGCCGGGCGCACGGTGCGCAAATACACCAGCGAAGCCGAGGTCATCAAGGCGGCGACCGATGCGGGCTATACTGACATTTACAAGACCACGCTGCTGGGCGTTGGCGATCTGGAAAAGCGGCTGGGCAGGAAGAAGTTCAGCGAGGTGCTGGGCAAGTACGTCGTCAAACCCCAGGGCGCACCGACGCTTGTCCCTGAAACCGATCCCCGCAAGCCGTATTCCGATGCGGCGGGCGATTTTATCAACTAACCCTACGACAGCCGAAAAGGCGGAAAGGAAAACCACTATGTCCATCAAAGTCATCACCGGCAAGGTCCGCGCGTCCTTCGTGCACGTTTTCGAGCCCCAGAGCATCAACGGCAGCGAACCCAAGTACAGCTGCTCCCTCATCATCCCCAAGAGCGATACCGTGACCATCGGAAAGATCAGGGAAGCCATTGAACAGGCCAAGCAGGAGGGCGTGCCCAAGTGGGGCGGTAAGATTCCTCCGAACCTGAAGCTGCCCCTGCGCGACGGCGACGTGGATCGCCCTGAGGATCCAGCCTATGCGGACAGCTATTTCATCAACGCCACCAGTCAGGAACAGCCTGGCGTGGTCGACCGCAAGCGCGTAAAGATCACCGATCCGCTGGCGATCTACTCCGGCTGCTACATCCGTGCTTCCATCAACATCTATCCCTTCAACGCCAACGGCAACCGCGGCATTGCGGCAGGGCTGTCCAACATCCAGTTCTGGGAGGACGGCGAGCCGCTGAACGGTCGCGTCCGCGCCGAGGATGAATTCGATGCGCTGGACGATGACGACGCGGATGATTTCCTCGATTGACGCTATAAGAATGCCGCGCATCAGCAATGGTGCGCGGCATGAAATCATCGGACTTCCTGTTCCAGATCGTCAAACAGCGGGCTGTCGAAAAATGTGCGCACGCTGATATCGAAACCGTCGCACAGCTTTTTGATCGTTACGATGCCGGTGTTCGTCGTGGTTCCGTTGACGATATCGCTCACCGTGGATTGCGTAATCCCGGAGATGTTGCTGATCTTGTTGATCGTTATGTTCCGTTCACTGCACAATTCGAGCAGCCGTTTCACAGTTGCTTCTGCAATTGTCATACAATCATCCTCCTATCGGAATGCCGTTAATAAAAGCGTATCAAAGTTGCCGGAAAAACGTTAACGGTTCACCGTTGACTTTGAATTCCGGCAGCGGTACATTAGAAGAAATTAACGGTATTCCGATAATTAAGGAGGAATGAAGATGCAAAAGCATAAGACACTGGCGTTTACCGGGCATCGTCCCGAATCACTGCCCTTTGGTGAAAACGAGCTGTCGGCTTCGGCGATCCGCATAAAGACGCTGCTGGCGGATGAGATCATGCGGTGCGCGGCACAGGGATACGATACTTTTCTGGCAGGCGGCGCGCGCGGCGGGGACATTCTCTTTGCGGAGCAGGTGCTTTTCGTCAAGGGGCTGGAGTATCCCGACATCCAGCTGATTACCATCGTTCCCCACGAAGGACAGGCGAACAACTGGACGGAGGCGTGGCGAGAGCGCTATTTCCGCATACTGGAGTATTCTTCCGATGTTGTCACACTGGAATCGCATTACAGCAGCGGGTGCTATCACGCCCGGAATCGCTATCTGGTTGACCACGCGGACAGCGTGCTGGCGCTTTATAATGGTTCGCCGACCGGCGGCACGGCTTATACCGTGAAATATGCCTATCAACGCAATAAGGAAATCGTCATAATCGATCCAACAGCCATGGAGCGAAAGGTAATTCCGCCTCGGCTCCGATGTGAATAAACTGAGGCGCATCCGAAAGGGTGCGCCTTTCTGATGGGAGTGATTCATATGCCCGGTCTCATGGGCATCGATATTGAAACCTACAGCTCGGCACCGTTGCCCAGATGCGGCGTATATCGCTACTGCGATGCGCCGGATTTCGAGATTCTTTTGTTCTCCTATGCCTTCGACGATGAGCCTGTACAGACTATTGACCTTGCCCGCGGTGAAACGCTTCCAAAAGAAGTAATTTCTGCGCTGGAAGATCCCGATATTATCAAAGTGGCCTACAACGCCCAGTTCGAGCGCGTGTGCCTTTCACGCTATTTGGGCCATTGGCTGGATCCGCATCAGTGGCGCTGCACCATGGTCATGGCGGCGTATCTGACGCTGCCGGGAAGGTTGGCGGACGCAGCCGTCGCCCTGGGCACGACGGAAAAGAAGATGGAAGAAGGCAAGGATCTCATCCGCTATTTCTCCGTCCCCTGCAAGCCCACCAAAACCAACGGCGGCAGGACGCGAAACCTGCCTGCCGACGCGCCTGAAAAATGGGCGGTGTACAGGCAGTACAATGCCCAAGATGTGGAAACCGAGCGCGCCATTCGAAAGGCGCTGGAGAAATATCCCCTGCCTGAACAGGAATGGGAACTGTACGCGCTGGATCAGCAGATCAACGACCGGGGCGTGCGCGTGGATAAGAAGCTCGTGAAAAACGCCATCGCGGTCGATGCGGTATTTGCGCAAGCAGCCTATCAGCGGGCAAAGGAACTGACGGGGCTGGAAAATCCCGGGAGCGTCAATCAGCTGAAGGCATGGTTGGCGGATCAGGACATTCCCATGGAGAGCCTCGCCAGGAAGATCGTGCAGGAAAAGGCAGCGCAGACGGATGGTATTGTAGCGGAACTGTTGAACCTGCGGCTGGAACTGAGCAAAACCAGCGTCAAAAAGTACGAAGCCATGGCGCGCTGCGTATGCAGAGACGGGCGCGTGCATGGCCTTTTGCAATTCTATGGGGCAAACCGTACCGGCAGATGGGCTGGCCGCCTCGTACAGGCACAAAACCTTCCTCAGAACCATTTGCCTGACCTGGATCTGGCGCGAGAGATCGTGAAGACCGGCGACGAAGAACTGCTGGATACGCTCTATGCCTCTGTTCCCGGCACGCTCTCGGAGCTGATCCGCACGGCGTTCATCCCGAAGGATGGATGCCGTTTTCTCGTGGCGGACTTTTCCGCCATCGAGGCGCGCGTGCTGGCATGGCTGGCGAGCGAAGAGTGGGTGCTGGAAGAGTTTCGCGGCAAGGGAAAGATCTACGAAGCGACCGCCAGCCGCATGTTCCATATTCCGCAGGAGAGCATCGTCAAGGGCAATCCGAACTACGAGTATCGTCAGAAAGGCAAACAGGCTACCCTCAGTTGTGGCTACGGCGGCGGTGTCGGCGCGCTGAAGGCCATGGGCGCGAAGATGCCCGAGGAAGAAATGCAGCCGCTGGTAGACGCATGGCGCGCCGCAAATCCCAATATCGTGGCGTTCTGGAGTGCGTTGGATCGCGCGGCACGGACGGTCATTCGCAGGAAAACTTCTGCACACGTCGGTAAAGTGACCCTCTACTGGCAGGACGATAAGATGTTCATGCGCCTGCCCTCCGGCAGAAACCTCTGCTATCAGTCTCCCCATTTCACGGGAAACCGCTTCGGCAGCGACGCCATCGGTTACTATGCGCCCAACGCGGCCGGGCAGATGGTCGTGCAGGAGACCTTCGGCGGGAAGCTGGCGGAAAACGCGACGCAGGCCATTGCACGGGATATCCTGGCTCATGCGCTGCTGACGCTGGAGAAGAACGGCTACCCCGTGATTTTCCACGTCCACGATGAGGCGGTCATTGAAATGCCCATCGGCCAAGGAGCTCTGGAGGAAGCCTGCAGGCTCATGGCGATTGCGCCAGATTGGGCGGAAGATTTACCGCTGCGGGCGGATGGATACGAGTGTCCATACTATCGCAAGGACTGAAGTTATCCGTTTTGTCGCCGTTATGTAAGCAGTATGTGCTTGCTGGATTCGTCGATCAGAGCGAATATGCTCCTGGCAAACGACCAACAAGGAGGATGTTCTCATGATCACCTTTGAAAACGGAAAACACCGCTACTTTGACAAGCATGGACGGGAAATTACAGAAGGCTGCATCATCCGATATACCGACGGACGCACACGGGAGGTTTACCGGACAAATCAGGACGAACTGGGTACGGACGCCACAAATCCGAAATGGATCGAATCCGGCAGAGCCGTTTCCTGTGAGTTTGGAATTTATCCGCTGGAGTACGATGAAACCAATGAGGTCGAAGTAATCGACAGGAGGTAAACGAAATGACATTCCCTGATAAGAAAACCGTTGACCGCGTTCGGGCAGAATACCCGCCCGGAACCTTCGTGAGCCTCGTTCGGATGGACGATCCGCAGGCGCCGCCGCCCGGAACCATTGGCAAAGTGATCGGCGTGGACGACACGGCCAGTTTGCTGGTCGAGTGGCAGACGGGCAGTTCGCTTAACGTACTGTATGGAATCGATCAGGTGAAGAAACTCTAAAAAAACTACATTTGGACATAAGCAGCCGAAGAGAACGGCTGCTTTTTCTTTGGCCTATACACCCCGATACATCAAGGAGGATTCAGAATGCAGGTAAAGTACGACCGCAAGCTCCTGATTGCCATTGGCAGGAGCCGGAAAGCGTCCCAATGGCAGAACAAAGAGATGCTCTGGAGCGAGTTTCTGGACAAGCTCGCCACTACGACCCGTACCCGGGAAACGGTGGCCGAATATGCTGCCATGCCCAAGGGCGAGCGTGATACCATCAAGGATGTGGGCGGATTCGTCGGCGGGTATCTCAAAAACGGGAAACGCAATAATGCCAGCGTGGTCAATCGCTGTATGCTGTGCCTGGACGCGGACAACGCCGATCCCGGTCTCATGGACGATCTGGACATGACGTTCATCAACGCCTACGCGCTTTATTCTACCCACAGTCACACTCCGGAAAAGATGCGCCTGCGGCTCATCATTCCGCTGACGCGCACGGTTACGCCGGACGAGTATGCCGCGGTCTCCCGCCGCGTTGCAGATGATCTGGGACTTTCGCGCTTCGATCCCACCACCTTCGAACCGGCGCGGCTCATGTACTGGCCCAGCACGCCCGAGGACGGCGAGTTCTTCTTTCATTGCGAGGACGCGCCTTTTCTTGATCCAGATGAAGTGCTGAAAACCTATGCCGACTGGCAGGACGCCTCGCTCTGGCCCACAACGCAGCCGGTAGAAGAACGCATCCGGCACACTGCCGGCAAGCAGGAAGATCCCACTGAAAAGCGTGGAATCATCGGCGCGTTCTGCCGGGCGCATACCATTACCGACGTGCTGACGCATATTCTCTCCGACCGATATACGCCTACGGAACAGGACGATCGCTACACATTCATTGGCGGCAGCACCACGGGCGGACTGGTGGTTTACGACGACAAGTACGCCTTTTCTCATCACGCCACCGATCCCGCAGGCGGCAAGCTGTGCAACGCTTTCGATCTGGTGCGCTGGCATCTGTTCACGCCGGGCGGTACTGCGCCGGACGGTTCTTCTGTGGGCGATGAGAAGAGTTCCATCAGGCGGATGCAGGAGTATGCCGCGCAGGATGAAGCGACGAAACGCCAGCTGGCTGAGGAGCGCAGCGCACAGGCCATGGAAGAATTCGGTGATCTGGATACCGAAAATAGTGCTTCCGTTTCATCGGGCAATGCTTCAGATGAAAACTGGCAGGACGCACTGGAAATCGACAAGCAGGGGCGCGTGAAGGATACCCTCGGCAACCTCGCCCTCATCCTGCGCAACGATCCCAAGCTGAAGGACATCGCCTACAATATCCATCGCAGCGGCATCGACATCCGCAGGGATGCGGACGGCAAGACCATGCTTCCCTGGACGCAGCTGAAGCCCGGCTGGAATGAATCCGACCTGGGCGCGATTCAGATTTATCTGGAGCGGGTCTACAATCTGTACACGCCCAGCAAGCTGAAAAGCATCCTGCTGGCCATTGCGGCGGAGCGCAGCTATCACCCTGTCCGGGATTACATCGAATCCCTTCCCGCCTGGGACGGCGTCCCCCGAGTGGACACGCTGTTCATCGATTATCTGGGCAGCCCGGATACGCTGTACATCCGCGCCATTGCCAGAAAGATGATGGTCGCTGCCGTGGCGCGCATCTATGAGCCGGGGATCAAGTTCGACAGCGTGGTGGTGCTGAACGGGCCGCAGGGCATGGGCAAGAGCTCCTTTTTTGCCAGGCTGGGCGGCAAGTGGTTCTCCGACAGCCTGACCATCAGCGACATGAAGGATAAAGCCGCGCCGGAGAAACTACAGGGCTACTGGATTCTGGAATTGGGCGAGCTGGCGGGGCTGAAAAAGATGGATGTGGAAACCGTCAAGGCGTTCATTACCCGTCAGGACGATAAATTCCGGCATTCCTACGGCTACAGCGTGGAGGATCATCCCCGCCAGTGCATTATTGTGGGCAGCACGAACAACGGCGACGGTTTTCTGCGCGACGTAACCGGTAACCGCCGCTTCTGGCCGGTGACCTGCACGGCCAATTCGCCGCATCGCCCGTGGGAAGTGGAGAGCGTCGTACCACAGCTGTGGGCGGAAGCCTGGCAGTTATATAAGAACGGCGAGAAGCTGTTCCTGACACCCGAGGAAGAAAAACAGGCGGAGATGGAACAGACGGCCGCGCTGGAGAGCGACGTCCGCGAGGGCATGATCGCGGAATACCTGAACACGCTGCTGCCGGAGGACTGGGATAAGATGGATCTGGCGGAGCGCCGGGGCTTCCTGCGCGGAGATCCGTTCACGGGCGGCAACCGCACGGGAACCCTCCAACGCACAACCGTCTGCGCCGTGGAGATCTGGGCGGAGTGCTTCGGAAAAGACCCTTCCACGATCAAGCGCTCCGACACTTACGATATCTTCGGTATGCTGATGAAAATCGGTGGCTGGGAGAAGTACGACGGCAATAAAACCGGCGCGATGCGCAGGAGCCCCTACGGGCCGCAGCGCTGCTTCGTTCGTAAGGCGTAAGGTACGGCGTTGCGAAGTACGTTA
>OLRV01001447.1_pt1 | contig 20186 bp, 19 predicted proteins | sample 1672421 | NCBI WGS metagenome assembly OLRV01 (sample SAMEA3136684, study PRJEB25190) | human gut metagenome | biome: human gut; feature: human-associated habitat; material: faeces | place: Austria | collected 2013
CTGCACTTAGAGAGTATGCTCAAACGGCTTGAATTCTAAATCCGAAACTTGAGTACTATATTATCATCCTTGGATCCTTTTGCTGTTTTCCTGCAAGACGATTATATTCTGTGCAGGCAAGTTCCTATTTCACCATTCAAGCCAAGTCAAATGGATAGAGCTGATATATGCTTATATAGCCTTTCTTATCCCATCAAGAATGGAACAATACCAAATATTATCATTGAGTTAAAGAAGGACGTTGGAAATAAGGGTGCATATGAGCAAGTAGAGCGTTATCTTAAATGGATTAAAAACATTACGAGTCCAGAAGAATATGCAAGCGTCAAGGCATATATAATAGCTCCTCGCATTGCTCGGATTAGAGCAAATTCTGTATCTGCAGAGTACATGGGAAAGATCCTGATGTACTCAATAAATACCAATAGTTTTGTGCCATTAGTTTAATAAGACGTTATGAACAAGGATTTTAACAAGTTCATGTCTCAGCTTCAGGAGACAAATCAAACGCTGGATTTCTTCTGTGATTTCGATAAAATAGCAGCCAATGTTGACAATATAAAACTAAGTCTCTGTATGCTTAACAGTCTGATAGGAACGACAGATTTGCGTAAAAGTGTTGAAACTATATGGAAACGAGATAGTTCCGCTTTTAGTATAATGGATATTCTTATTGCCGTTAGAAGTGGGGGAAAAAAGGTTGTTCTAAACTCATCTGGGGGTAGTATTATTATAGATCGACTATTTACCAGTGTTGATGGTGTCATGGAGTATCTTGAAGGAACTGGTCTTGCTGATTTATTCCGAAAAAAGAAAATAAACGATTTGGTCGACTATGTCTTTGGTATCGAAACAGGCCTTGACAGTAATGCCAGAAAAAATCGTAGCGGTCATGTTATGGAAGGCATGGTTGCAAGTATCCTAAGTAACAACGGAATTGAGTTTCGTCAGGAAGTTTATTCAACAGAATGGCCAAATCTTCAAAGAGTGCTTGGTGATGATGAGAAGCGGTTTGACTTTGTCATTAAGACTTCAAAGAAAACCTATCTAATAGAAGTTAATTTCTATAGTGGTGGGGGCTCTAAGTTGAATGAGGTTGCACGTTCTTATTCTGATATTGCTCCAAAAGTAAATTCAGTGCCAGGCTTTGAGTTCGTGTGGATTACAGATGGCATTGGTTGGAAGTCTGCAAAGAACAAACTACAGGAAGCATACAATATCATCCCAAGCATATATAATCTCACAAGTATAAAAGATTTTCTACAAGAAGTTAAAGGATAATGATTCCATCATACTATAAATCTCCAAATAATGACTTTACCTTGATACAAGGTGATTGCGTAGAAACGTTGTCTAAGTTCAAGTTTGGTTTTGATATGGTCTTTGCAGACCCGCCATATTTTTTGTCTGGTGGTGGCATATCATATCAAAGTGGTCAGGTTGTGTGTGTTGATAAAGGGGAATGGGATAAATCGACAACACCCGAAGAGATGGATTCATTTAATCTGAGGTGGCTTTCTGCCTGTCGAGACCACATGAAGGACAATGCAACTATTTGGATTTCAGGAACGCATCACAATATATTCAGTGTTCAGCAACAGCTTCTGAAGTTGGGATTTAAAATACTGAACGTGATAACGTGGGCTAAAACCAATCCACCGCCCAATATTTCATGTCGATATTTTACATACTCGACGGAGTTCATCATCTGGGCAAGAAAGTCGCAAAAAGTTCCTCATTACTATAATTATGCTTTGATGAAGCAGCTCAATGGTGACAAGCAAATGACGGATGTTTGGCAATTGCCCGCTATTGGTCGTTGGGAAAAATCGTGTGGTAAGCATCCAACTCAAAAACCATTGGGAGTTTTGGCAAGATTAATTCAAGCTAGTACTCAACCAGGGGCATGGATTCTTGACCCCTTCAATGGAAGTGCAACAACTGGCATTGCTGCCAACTTGCTTGGCAGAAGATACCTTGGGTTGGAAATAGAAAATGAGTTTTTGGCAATGAGTAAAGCCAGAAGGGAAGAATTAGAAAATGGTGCCGTTCGCAGCGACTATCTTGAAAGATTGGCTAAGGCAAAAATAATTCTGCCTCCTGATAATTTCTTAGTGTCTGATGACTCTGATTGCTATTACGGTGTGCCTTGGATATAAAAATAATGAGCTTCGTTATGACCTTCAACCATTTCACTTTAATGGTCTTGTTGATGAAGGTGAGAAACTCCACTATTGTAGGAAATTTTCATATAAAGAAGTTTATCCAGTAGGAATATTTGTATGAATATAAAAGGTAGAGACGACGCTGCTAAAAATAGATATGTCTCCTATGACGAGGGAGACTTGTTTGAGAGGCGTCTTAATTAAGTTTACAAAGTTGTGGACCACAAACTTGTGAACTTAATGGTAGATCGCCAACCCACATCAAGAAATATGTTAAAATCAAGTTTAAAGGTGGCCACTGGCCACCTTTAAACGTCAAATTAACATTCTACAACACGGAATCCGGCCCATCAGTTTAACCACAGGCGTTCGGAAAAACGCTGGCAATACACCGTTCTGGCAAGACGCAGGGAAGATGGCGGGAAGGCCCTCTTGATGAGGCTCTCCCAATGCCTGCCAATACATCCCCTATGCCTGATGGCGAATACCGTCCCGTGTGCGAATGCGTCTGGCTGCAGATGCATTCGCGTCTGGGAGTTGATGCGGGCGTGTCTGGGAGCAGAGACGGATGCGTCTGGGAGCAGAGGCGCTGACAGGAATAGGGAACGGGGGGCAAAGCACAGTCGTTCGCTTGGCAGGCAGAGAGAGGGGCGGATTATGCAGCATTTTTCGCGGCACCAACATCATTGCGTTCTTCGCGAAATATCTGTCCTCTTTCACTTTGCGTAAGGTGAGCTATAGTGCTTCGCTTTTTTCGGCCATCTGGAAAATTCGTCAGTTCGTCCTTACTTATATGCCAAAAGCGTTTCAAATATCAAAATAATTTTGACTGCCTACTTATTATTTGTAAATTTGCAGGCAATCCTATGGAAAGTTATGGTGGGGAAGCGTTTTCCGCTTGCAAGCAGAAGCCGTTTCCCACCACACCGCAAGGCCGAGACCGCGAGGATTGGGGCATACCTTGACCGCCCTGTTGTAAAGCACTCTCACAGCCCCGACCAGATAACGTTTAAAACATCCTTTATAAGAACAGATACTCCAATCATGGTCTCCTGGCTAAACACATTCTTTCAATCCATGCCCGCCATTTGGGCCGTCATCATCATCAGCTTGATATGCGCCGTTGGTCTCGCCGTCGGCAAGATACGCATTTTCGGTGTCTCCTTGGGCGTCACCTACGTGTTCTTTTTCGGCATCCTTGTCGGTGCGCTCGGCCTGACGGTTGACAGTCAAATGCTGAGCTATGCCGAAAGCTTCGGACTCATCCTCTTCGTGTATATCCTCGGATTGCAGGTCGGCCCAGGCTTCATGAGCGCCTTCAAGCAGGGCGGCACCAAGCTCAATCTCCTCGGCGTTTTGCTCACGCTCATCGGCACCTTCATGGCCTTGGGCATCGTTTGGGCAGGATGGGTGCCACTTCCCGACATGATGGGCGTGTTGTGTGGTTCAACCACCAATACCCCCGCCCTCGGTGCGGCGCAGCAGACCTTCAAGGAATTTGGCGATGCGGCCGCCAGTTCAACAGCGGCCCTCGGATGCGCCGTGACCTATCCCTTGGGAATGGTTGGCGTCATCATCGCCCTCATCATCATGCGCGGATGGCTTACGCGGCGTGAGCGTTCGGCAGAAAACGATGGCGAAGACGACCAGGCCTTCATCGCCTCTTTCCTCGTATGCAACCCCGCCATCTTCCATCAGAAACTCAATGAGGTGGCTGGCATCAGCGAGAAAGGGGCCCAGTTTGTCGTTTCGCGACTCTGGCGCGACGGAAAGGTGATTCTCCCAACGGCCGAAACCCTGCTTGAGGAAAACGATCGCATCCTCGTCATCACGAAGCGCAAGCATGTCAAGCAGCTCACCGTGTTTTTCGGACGACGCGACGAGACCGACTGGAACCAGAAGAACATCGACTGGAATGCGCTCGACTCCAAACTCATCTCGCAGCGCATTCTCATCACACGCTCTGAAATCAACGGACGACACCTCGGCGCATTGCAGCTCCGCAACCGCTATGGCGTCAATGTCAGCCGCGTGCAGCGTGCTGGCATACAACTCGTGGCCACCCCCGACCTCGTGCTTCGCATGGGCGACCGCATCACCGTCATCGGTGAGGCCGACAGCATCAAAAAAGTGGCCAACGAGCTCGGCAACGCCGTCAAGCATCTCGACGAGCCAAACATGGTCACCATCTTCGTGGGCATCGTGCTTGGTCTGCTCCTGGGCTGCATCCCCGTCAGTGTTGGGCTCAGCACGCCAGTGCGCCTCGGTCTCGCCGGCGGCCCCATCGTGATGGGCATCCTCATTGGCGCTTACGGTCCGCGTTTCCACATGGTGGCCTACACCACCACCAGTGCCAACCTCATGCTGCGAAGCCTCGGCCTCTCCATGTATCTGGCCTGCCTCGGTCTTGATGCCGGACGCAATTTCATCGCCACCGTCATGCAGCCTGCCGCCTTGGCGTGGATTGGATTCAGCATGCTCATCACCATGCTCCCCGTCATCATCGTCAGCATCATCACCGTGAAATGGTGTCGCAAGAGTTTCGCCACGACGGCCGGTATGCTCTGTGGCGCTATGGCCAACCCCATCGCCCTCGACTATGTCAACGACACTTTGCCGAGCAACAAACCCTCCGTTGCCTACGCCACGGTCTATCCTCTCTGCATGTTCTTGCGCGTCATCATTGCCCAGATCATCGTCATGCTGTCTATGGGATAGCGCAGAATGCCTGTGGAAAAACATAAAAAGCGCCCCAGAATCGCTGGATTCTGGGGCGCTTGCGTTTATTTATTTAGCAATGAATCGTGATTACTTCACCTCAATGGCGCGGTGTTGTGGTTTCGGTTCTTCCAATTGCTTAGGCAATTCGACATTCAAGATGCCGTCCTTCACGTTGGCCGAGATCTGATCTCTTACCACATTGTCTGGCAAGGCCAACGTCTGCTGGAATTTGGTGTAAGAAAACTCGCGGCGCAGATATTTCTTGCCTTTCTTGTCCTCTTCCTTGTTTTCAACCTTCTTTTCCATGTTGATAACCAAGTCGTTGTTCTCGTCGATGTGGATTTCAAAGTCCTCTTTCGTCATACCAGGAACGGCCAGTTCAACCATGTATTTCTTGTCGTCTTCGCTGACATTGATGGAAGGCGCTGTGGCGTTGGCTTTCACCATCCAGTCGTTGTCGAAAAAGTCGTTGAAAGCGTTGGGCAACCAATTCTGATTATAATTTCTAACAGGTACCATAATAAATATCTCCTATGTTTTTTTTGTTTGTTCGTTGAATGTTTGTTTCTGAAGTCCTTCCGTCGTCCTTGCCTCCTCGGCCTTCCGACTTCCAAGCTTCACTGGAGTATGTGCAAAGCGCGTGCCCGTTGCGCCTCGGCGAGCTGGAGAAAAGCAGGATTTTAACACGGCGGAAACATCCTTAAACCTTCAGCGACTGGATTTAAACATGCTGAACGCCGCGTTAAGTTTTCCCGACGGTTTGTCATCTCCAGTGGCTGACAAATCGTCGGTTTGGCACCCGTTTCCATGACATTTTGCGCCCTCCCGCTCCCGCAGCCCCCTATTTATCGGGAAAACGCTTGTGGATTTATGGGTTTTTACGTAGTTTTGCATCCGAAGTAGCCAATGAAAAGCGCCGCGAGCGCCCCCGTATAGGGCCTGCAAACCGTGTGGTTGCTCCTGAAAAGCTCTAAAAGAAAAATACAAAACCCTAATATTCATACGGCACTCCCGACAAGGAGGTGCCGCGTGCAAAAATACAAACACAATTATGAGAAAGACCATCTTTGCAGCGATGCTGCTGGCCGGAGCCACCATGATGACGGCAACGGCACAAGAAAAAGACCGCACACCTCAGCCTTACAACTTCGTAACGCTTCAGGGCGGCGGACAGGTGACATTCACAAACAATGCTTTCGACAAACTGGCCACGTCTATCGGCGCCTTCTCTGTGGGACGCTTCTGGACGCCTGCCGTCGGTACGCGACTCAGCGTTCAGGGCTACAACAACAAGGCCGGATATAAAATCAGCGGGGCCGACCACACGTTTGACTTCAAATATGTGACCAGCGACCTCGACGTGATGTTCAACCTCTCGAATATCTTCGCGCCCAGCAAGGTGCATCCCGTCAATGTGTACCTCCTCGGCGGTATGGGTCTCTCTTATGCCTGGGACAACGACGGACAGAAGGATCTGCTCAAGAAGGGCGGCATCACAGAGTCGATGGCCTGGAACGACGACCGCCTGGTGCATAATTTCCGCATGGGCTTGCAACTGGAAGCCAATATCGCCCGCCACTGGGGCATCAACCTCGAAGTGGCTGCCAACAACCTCCATGACCGTTTCAACTCAAAGACCAACGGCAATGGCGACTGGCAGTTGACTGGTATGCTCGGTGTCACCTTCAAGTTTGGCTTGCCAAAGGCACAGTCTGCCCCGAAGGAACCAGTTCACGAACCAGTGGGCTTGCCTGAAGAGCAAGAAGAAAAACCTGTGGTTGACAACACGCCAGCTCCCCTTCCCGCTCCTGTGGTGACGCAGGAAAAGACAAAGCGCGTTGAAGTGTTCTTCGACATCAACAGTGCCACTATCAAGGCTTCGGAGGAACGCAAGGTGTCTGAACTCGCTGCTTGGATGAAGCGCCGTCCGCAGGCCAAGGTGTCTCTCACGGCTTATGCAGATGCCGGAACGGGTACGCCCGAAATCAACCGCGCCGTTTCTGAAAAGCGCGTTAAAGCCGTTGCCAAATTGCTCAAGGAGCGTCACGGCATCGATGTGGCCCGCATCCAGACCGACTTCAAGGGCGATACCGTTCAGCCGTTCACTAACAACGACATGAACCGCGTCACTATCGGCGTGGCTGAAGTTGAGTAATATTTTTTTGATCACCTGCTTATGCAAAAGAGCGGTGGAGCATCTTTGTTGGTGCTCCACCGCTCTTCTCATATATGGTAATGTTGAAAAATAACTTCCGCAATTTTGCCGTTGGCAAGTAATAATTTATTTACTCACCTGCCTTTTCGGCTCTTCTCGAACTTATTCTCAGTCATAATGCTCGCATTGCTCCTTCAATCAAGGTGGCGTATCTGCATCCCGATAGAATATTTCAAATGTAAAAATAATTCTGACCACCTACTTAGAAAAGGCCTCAATATCTCCTCCAGAACCCTCTTAATTTTTTAGGAAGGGGCTTGTCTCGCACTATAAACAAGCTCAACCGCCTAAATTCAGCGGTTGAGCCTAACAATCGTGTACCATTTTGAGCTTTATCGGACACCAGTATTTAACAAACTAACCTCTTTTTATATAATAACGATTTCCTTTATAAGCAAAGGAGTTTACATTTGCACCTTGAATGCAAACCCAGCTACCGCCAAAAAGGATGTATTGCTTACCACCATGAAGATAAATTGAATAAATACCTTTATTAGTTCCTGACTCACTAACTACCCTCACTGAATAAGAGGTACGAGTAAATGCTCCACTATTACCTCTGAAGGTTATGCTGTTTTGGACAGGAACTGAAATATATCCATGTCCTCCACAAACCTGGCAATAGACAGGACCATAAGCAGTCATCCAGCCACCAGCACCTCTACAATTGCCGCATACTACATTCTGATAGTTCTGTGCATACACCATGGTCGTGACACTCAAGAATAGAATCAATGTACAAATCAAAGACTTCATAATCTCATACCCTAATTCGTGTCGGGCACAACTTCTAAAAAATATCGTTTGATTGTTTATGTAGAACAACACAAAAAAGTAACCCGTCACCGCTGAATAATAGGGATTTTTTTTGTAATAAGTAGGTGTTCAAAATTATTTCATGGTATATTCATGCAGGGGAAAACAGTCTGATAAGCGTTTGTCTTCAGGTTTGTCTCTGTACCAGCCAAGTGGAATAGGACATCAAGTCGGTATGTGCTGAATTTTTATATCTGTAATAATGCTTACGCAGATGTATTCCAAACTGATTTTGGATTACGTCTACAACTAATGGGTATAATACAGCGTATTGTCTCAGGTCGCATTGTGGGGTAAGGAGAAATTGAGAGCTACAGTGGATATTTCTACCTCAATTTATCTGCAAATTCAGTAACGAGCGGACATGTACGCGCAATAAGGACGTTGAAGGGCTTAGTTTCGGATTTGAGGTAATAAAAGTGATTCTGACCACTTGCTAAAAAAGAGCGGTGGAGCATCCTTGTTGGTGCTCCACCGCTCTTGTCATATATATTATAAGCGTTGTGGCCTTGTGGCGTAAAATATGGGCGCCGGCTTGTGCGCCCCAATCATCCGCGCATCTGTCGTTCAAATTCCCACATGACGATGCCAGCGGTGACGGAGACATTCATGGAATGCTTCGTGCCGTATTGCGGGATTTCGAGGGCGGCATCGGCGGCGTCGACCACATCCTGGCGGACGCCCTTCACTTCGTTGCCGAGAATGAGGGCATAACGCTTGGCGGGGTCGATGCGGAAGGTGTCGAGTTTCAGGCTGCCTTCCACCTGCTCAACGGCCAGCACTTCGTAGCCTTCGCGTTGCAGGCGCTTCACGGCGTCGAGCGTGTCTTCAAAATATTCCCAACTGACGCTGTCTTCAGCGCCGAGGGCGGTTTTGTGGATTTCTGCGGCAGGCGGACAGGCCGTGATGCCGCAGAGCCATACGCCCTGAAGGCGGAAAGCATCGGCGGTGCGGAACACGCTGCCTACGTTGTGCAGGCTGCGGATATTGTCGAGGACGATGACGAGGGGAAGTTTTTCCGACTGGTGAAACTCCTCGATGTCCATGCGGTTGAGTTCTTCAACGGTGAGTTTGCGCATAATGTTTTTTGGGGGATTCGGGGGGGGATGAAGTAATGGGGCTTGTGAATTAAAACAGGTTTCTGGAAACAGGGCGTTGGCCGTTGGCTGCTCATTCCAGCAGTTTCAGATAGAGCGCGATACCTTCTTCAATTTCCTGCAAACCGATGTATTCTCCTGCGGTGTGTGAGCGTGACGACTCTCCAGGTCCCATCTTCAGTGAGGGCCAGGGCATGAGTGCCTGGTCGCTGAGCGTTGGCGAGCCGAAGGGTCGGCGGCCGAGAGCTTCGGCGCGGAGCACGAGCGGATGGGTGGGGGAGACAGACGACGAGCTGAGACGCGTGGAACGCGCTTTAACATCGCTTTGCAAATGGGCGGAGATTTCTTTGAGGAGCATTTGGTTGGTGTAGCACTCGTTGGAGCGCACGTCGATGGTGAAGGTGCAGGCGTCTGGTACTACGTTGTGTTGTGTGCCAGCCTGCACGATGGTCACGCTCATCTTCACTGGGCCGAGTAGTGGCGACACATCGGGAAACTGGAAAGTGCGCACCCATTGTATGTCGTCGATGGCGTGGTAGATGGCGTTGTCTCCTTCGTTGCGGGCGGCGTGTCCAGCACGTCCGTGGGCTGTGCAGTCGAGCACCATCAGTCCTTTTTCGGCAATGGCTGGCTGCATGCCTGTCGGTTCGCCAACGATGGCGCAGTCGATGTGGGGCAGGAGCGGAATGACACTCTCAATGCCGTTCTTTCCCGACACCTCCTCTTCTGCCGAAGCCAGAAAAACGAGATTCCAAGGAATGTCGGTGCGCTTTTCCAGTTGGGTGAAAACGGCGAGCAGGCTCACCAATCCACCGCCGCAGTCGTTGCTGCCAAGGCCGTAGAGACGTTCCCCTTCAACCTGCGGCGTGAAGGGGTCGGACTGCCAGCCAGCGGCGGGCTTCACCGTGTCGATGTGCGCATTGAGCAGCAGGGTGGGGCGGTTGGAGAGTTGCGCCCGTCCGACACACCAGAGATTGTTGTGGTGGCGCATCGGGAACAGGCCCTGCTGCTTGAGCTGTTCTTCCAAGAAATCGGCCGCGGCCTTTTCATCGCGACTCACGCTCGGAATGGCGATGAGGCGTTTCAGAAGTTCGGTGGCGTCGGTGTGGGTCATCATAAGTGGGTATGGGGATGTAAGTGAAAAATACTGGCTGACTAAAAAAACGGGTGTTCTGTTCTCCGTATTTACATTGAAAGGAATACGGAGAACAGAACACCCTGGATTTTTTTGCTGTTTATCCCTTGATGGCTTTAACAGCTTCCTCGATGGTGAGGCTCTGCTGCTCGCCTGTGGTCATGTTTTTGAGCGTGATGCGTCCTTCGGCCATTTCCGTTTCGCCAACGAGGGCCACGAACGGCACGTTGTGGGCGTTGGCATAGCTCATCTGCTTCTTCATCTTCACGCTGTCGGGGTAAACCTCCGTGGCGATGCCGGCGAGGCGGGCCTGTGCGGCGAGGCGCAGGCAGTGGGCCGCTTCAGCGGCGCCGAAGTTGATGAAGAGCAGTTGCACGCCGCTTTGAGTTTCCTGCGGATAGAGATCGAGCTGGCCGAGCACGTCGTAGATGCGGTCGGCACCGAAGGATATGCCCACGCCGCTGAGGCCCGGCATACCAAAGATGCCCGTCAGGTTGTCATAGCGTCCGCCGCCCGTGATAGAGCCGATTTGCACGTCGAGCGCCTTGACTTCGAAGATGCAGCCCGTGTAGTAGTTGAGGCCGCGGGCCAAGGTGAGGTCGAGCTCGATTTCGTTGTGCAACTGGCTGTTTTTAAGCGTCTCGAGCACGAAGGCCACTTCCTCAACGCCCTTCAGTCCCGTCTCGCTTTCAGCAAGCACGTGGCGCATGGTTTCGAGCTTTTCCTCGTTGCTTCCGGAGAGAGCGATGATGGGCTGCAGTTTTTCCACAGCCTCTTCGCTGAGGCCGACGGCACGCAATTCATCGTTGACCTTGTCGAGGCCAATCTTGTCGAGCTTGTCGATGGCCACCGTGATGTCGACAATCTTGTCGGCTTCACCGATGATTTCGGCGATGCCCGTAAGGATTTTTCGGTTGTTGATTTTGATGCAGACGCGAATGCCGAAACGGGTGAACACCTCATCGACAATCTGCATCAGTTCAACTTCATTCAAGAGCGAGTCGGAGCCGACTACGTCAGCGTCACACTGATAGAACTCGCGGTAGCGTCCCTTCTGCGGACGGTCGGCACGCCAAACCGGCTGAATCTGGAAGCGCTTGAAAGGCATCTGGAGTTCATCGCGGTGTTGCACCACATAGCGTGCGAAAGGCACGGTGAGGTCGTAGCGCAAGCCCTTTTCGCAGAAGCGTGCGGCGAGGCGGGCGGCAGAGTCGCTACTATAGTCTTCAGCGCTGATGCCGCTGCGGAAATCTCCCGAGTTAAGAATCTTGAAGAGCAGCTTGTCGCCTTCTTCTCCATATTTACCCATCAGCGTGGAGAGGTTCTCCATGGCTGGTGTTTCAATTTGGCGGAAGCCGTAGAGGGCATATACTTCGCGGATGGTGTTGAATATATAGTTGCGCTTGGCCATTTCAACGGGGCCGAAGTCGCGTGTTCCCTTTGGGATACTTGGTTTTTGTGCCATTTTTATATGATTGATTGAAAGCAGGTTCCCGAAATAGTGCTTTCTACATTCAAGATACTATCTCCGGGAACCTGCTTTATGCGTTTGTATTACGAAGTGGGCGTTTGACATCTGTTGGCCGTTGCTCTCAGAAAAGTCTGATAAGAAAGCCTTTAGCAAAGTCTGTTGCTCTCATATAAGAAAAGCCATCCTTGTGCCAAGTCAAGCGCCCCTGTGTTGTTCGCTTAATCCGTGGTTATCCCACCTGTGAACCAGGCTTGACGTTGCCGAGGACGGAGGTCACGTTGAGCGTTCCGTCGAAGTTGACAGCCGAGAGGATCATGCCTTGGCTCTCGATGCCCATCATCTTGCGTGGCGCAAAGTTGGCAACGAAGAGAACATCCTTGCCGATGAGCTGTTCTGGTTCATAATAGGCAGCGATGCCGCTGAGGATGGTGCGGTCAACGCCCGAACCGTCATCGATGGTGAACTGGAGGAGCTTCTTCGACTTCTTCACCTTCTGGCAGTCCTTGATGTGGCCAACGCGGATGTCCATCTTTTCAAACGTCTCAAAGTCAACGTTTTCCTTCAATGGCGCGGCAACATAATTGGCAGCTTCGTTGGCCTTCTTGGCGTCGTCAAGCTTCTTGAGCTGAGCCTCGATGGCTTCGTCTTCAATCTTTTCGAAGAGCAGCGACGGTGTGCCGAGCTGGTGTCCCGGCTTGAGAAGTTCGGTTGAACCGAGTTGTTCCCATTCCGTTTCCTTGATGCCCAGCATCTCGCGGAGTTTAGCCGAACTGAAAGGCAGGAAGGGTTCGAAGGCGATTTCGAGGTTGGCAACCAATTGCAGGGAGATGTAGAGGATGGTTTTCACACGCTCCATGTCGGTCTTGGCCACATGCCAGGGTTCGCAGTCGGTGATATACTTATTGCCGAGGCGGGCAAGGTTCATGGCCTCTTTTTGTGCATCGCGGAACTTGAAGACATCGAGGAGGGCTTCCACCTTCTGTTTCACGTCCTTGAATTCTTCAATGGCGTTGCGGTCGATGTCAAGCAGTTCGCCACATTCAGGAACAACACCATTGAAATATTTCTTCGTGAGCTGGAGCGCACGGTTGACGAAGTTGCCGTAAACAGCCACCAGTTCGTTGTTGTTGCGGTCTTGGAAATCCTTCCAGGTGAAGTTGTTGTCTTTCGTTTCTGGAGCGTTAGCCGTGAGCACATAGCGCAAAACGTCTTGCTTGCCAGGGAAATCTTCCAGATATTCGTGAAGCCAGACGGCCCAGTTGCGTGATGTGGAAATCTTGTCGTTCTCCAGATTGAGGAATTCATTGGAAGGCACGTTGTCGGGCAGGATATAGCCGCCGTGGGCCTTGAGCATCGTTGGGAACACGATGCAGTGGAACACGATGTTGTCCTTTCCGATGAAATGCACGAGGCGCGTTGAAGGGTCTTGCCACCACTTCTGCCATGTGCCCCATTTCTCCGTTTGTGCGTCGCAGAGTTCCTTGGTGTTGGAGATATAGCCGATGGGGGCATCAAACCATACGTAGAGCACCTTGCCCTTAGCTCCCTCAACGGGAACAGGGATGCCCCAATCAAGGTCGCGCGTCATGGCGCGTGGCTGGAGATCCATGTCGAGCCATGATTTACACTGGCCATAGACGTTTGGACGCCATTCCTTGTGCTCTTCGAGAATCCACTGCTTGAGCCAGTCTTGATAGTCGTTGAGCGGCAGGTACCAGTTTTTCGTGGCCTTCTTCACCAGTCCGTGTCCCGGATTGTTTTTGTTGGTCGGGTTGATGAGTTCTTCAGGCGAGAGCGTTGCGCCGCATTTCTCACATTGGTCGCCGTATGCGCCTTCAGCGCCGCAGCGCGGGCAGGTGCCGACGATGTTGCGGTCGGTGAGAAATTCGCCTGTTACTTCATCGCAGAATTGCTCCTCGGTTTTCTCCACGAGCTTGTTGTTGTCGTAAAGCGTGCGGAAGAAATCAGAGGCAAACTTGTTGTGGATCTTCGAGGTCGTTCGGCTGTAGATGTCGAATGATATGCCGAAGTCCTCAAATGATTTTTTGATGAGGTTGTGGTAGCGGTCGACCACCTCCTGGGTGGTGATGCCTTCCTTGCGGGCACGGATGGTGACAGGCACGCCGTGCTCGTCGCTTCCGCCGATGAAGAGCACTTCCTGCTTTTTCAGGCGCAGATAGCGCACATAGATGTCAGCCGGCACGTAAACGCCAGCCAAGTGTCCTATATGTACACCTCCGTTGGCATAGGGTAGGGCGGAGGTGACGAGGGTGCGGTTGAATTTCTTTTCCATGGGAAATATATCTTGCTTTTGTTGTCTGATAGGTGGGTGTGGCTGAGCATGTGCAGTTTGCAGATGATGGTCAGCACGGCATCATTTGAAACTATTCCTTCGGCTCCTCGTAGAAAGTGCCGTCGGCATGTCGTTGTCTTTTCCATCGTCTGTGGCTCCACAGCCAGAGATGTGGTTGTCGCTGGATGATTTCTTCCAGTTCTGCCATGTAGCGTTCCGTCAGCTCATAGTTGGGGATGTCTTTGACGTGGTCGGTCATGAGGCGCAATCGCAGGCGGTATTGTCCGCGTCGTTCGCGCTTCACGTCGGCGAAAAACACGGCGGAATCCACTTTCTTTGCAATGCGTTCCGTTCCAGTGAAGACCGGCGTGTCTTGGTGCAGGAAGTCCACCCAGTCGTGGATGCTGTTCCATCCCGGAGCCTGGTCGGCGATGAATCCGATGATGGTGCGTTCCCCCTTCTGTTTGAGTTGGAGAATGTGTCGCATCGACTCGTATTTCGAGATGTTGTCGGCCCCAAAGCGGGTGCGCATCTGATAGAAGAACGAGTCGAACGCTTTGTTTTTGAGCGGGCGGTACAATTGGGCGCAGTGGGTGGTCTCACGCGTGCTCCAAAGCGGCATGGAGGAAATCCATTCCCAGTTGCAGTAGTGCCCCAAATAGATAAACACGAACGGGTGCGTTTCCAGTTCGCGTTCCATTTCTTCCATGCCCTCCACAATCATTCGCCGCTTCATTTCCTCGGGCGAGATGGAGAGCAGTTTGATGGTTTCAACCACATAGTCGCAAAACCATCGGTAGAAACGTTTTTCAATCTGTCTTCTCTCGCTCATGGAACGCTCAGGGAAAGAGCGGTCAATGTTCTTGCGTACCACCTTTCGCCGATACCCCATCACGTAATAGATGACGGGGTAACAAATATCGGCCAGTGCATAAAGCACACGCAAAGGCAGATGTGAAAGCAAGCGTAAAAAGGCAATAGCTATCTTCATGACTGCAAAGTTAGAAAAAATCGTTGACAATCAATGCTGACAAGGCAGGATAAGTGGTTGCTTGGCGCTTATTTTGTGGGAGTGATCAAAAAAAATGGATGCGATATCTTGGAGATCCCCCACTGCCGGATGTTTCACGACGCATCAGGTCGCTCCGTGACAGATTTTTCGAAGGCCGCTTTTACCATAACTTAACCATCCTGAAACAATAGTTATGCCTTGGGGATGGATGCTTTTCGATGAAAAAACTTACCTTTGCAGTTTCATACCAGACAAACAATTCTGACCACCTACTTAGAAGGAATCATCTTATGGAAGAGAATAACAAATTGCAACAGAACCATAGCGGCAACACGCCGCCCCCTGTCCCACAGCCGGCCCCGCCGCCCCCTTTCGTGGCGCCCGATGGCGGCGATGAGACGTGTGGACAGAATGTTCAGAAATCTCAGAAAGAATCGACTCCTCAGGAAGAAGCCCCTGCCGCCCCCACGATGCCCGAGGGAGCCATGCCTTCGCCTGCACAGATGGAACGTCTCATGGAAGAGGCCGACCGCGAACTTGAGGCCTTCGATGCCAAACCCCTGCCCAATGCGGGGCTTCTTGTGCGTGCCTTCTCTTTCAAGGGACGTATCACGCGGGCAGAATACCTCATCTCTCATGCCCTCATTCCTTTCCATTTCATGCTTGTGGCGTATGTGGCCAACGTCGCTTCAGAGATAGCCTCTTTCTCTATCGGCGAGGACGCTGCTGGCAGTCTTTACAATCGCCTCATGCTCTTCTCCGGCCTCTTCATGTTCTGCTGGTTTTATACGGCACAAGGCGTGAAGCGCTGCCATGATGTCGGCTGGAGCGGCTGGTGGTTTTATGTGCCTTTCATCAACATCCCCTTGTTTTTCAAGAAAACCCGTTGGGAGACCAACCGCTATGGCCTTCCCGCCACTCTGCGTGCCACAAACGCCGAAGATGCGGCTGCCGCCACATTGGTGCGCCGTCGTGGCATTTGGTGTGCCGCCACTTGGCTCCTCTGTTCGCCCGTTTACTTGTTCCTAACCTGGCGCTGGAAAATCCAGCGGCTCTTTGCTCGCCTTCTTATGCTGTTGGTGTCGCCCTTCATCATCAGTGTGGGATACACATCGCAGGTGGCCCACAAGCAGGCCAAGATTGCCCGCACCCATGAAGCGCGGGCCATCGGATTCCTTTCGGAGGGCAACCTCGGTGTGGCGCTTCCTGTTGATGAGGCAGAATGGCGCGGCCGCGAGCGTTTCTCGGGGGCTGATACTTACGACATTTCCTTCTCGAAAGCCTTGACGGACAGCGACTATAAGCGCATTGCGGCGCTTGCCGAGAAGAAGGAAAGCGGATGGACGGCCTATCAGAATGAAGCAGAAGCCGACACCGATGACGACTATGGTTATTACCTGGAAGACTATGGCAAGCCAGCCACAGATGCGAAGGCAGAGGCGCCGACATGTTTCCGCTTTGCCAAGACACTGACGGGCAGAAAGAAAAAGGAATTCAATGTGACGCTGACCATTCTCAAACAGGAGAAGGAAGCCAAACTGACAGTTCAGGCTGCGAAGTGACAGACATTTCAGGGGTGCTCCGTATAGGAGCGCCACCTGTTTTCACGACCATCTTATCTTGTAACATCAAATGACATTCAATCATTCCGTTTCCCTCGCCCTCTTCTGTCTGCTGCTCGCATCCCCCTGCCGCGCCGCCCGTTCGGCCGAGGGGCCAGAGAAACCGCAACTCGTCGGCAAGAAAGTTCATTTGAATGACGACGAACAAGAAAAACTGCGCCGCTGGAAAGCTGGTGAGACTGTGTCGCCGCAGGCTGTGCGCCGCTATGGTGAATGGCGCTGCTTTTCGGCCGACACCATCTCCAATGCCGTATTTGCACGCATGTGGGGAAAGAGCTACAAGAAAGGGTGCAGCATTCCACGCAGCAAATTGCGTTACGTCAAAGTGTTGCACATCAACGGCGCGGGGGAGATACAGTTGGGCGAACTGGTCTGCCACGCCGACATCGCTGCCGACCTCGTCAGCATTTTCCGCGACCTCTACCGTGCTTCCTATCCCATCGCACGCATGGTGCTGATTGACAACTATGGGGCGCAAGACCGCCCGTCGATGGAGGCCAATAACACCTCGTGCTTTAATTACCGAACCGTTGCCGGCACCCGCAAACTGTCGGCCCATAGCCGTGGCCGTGCCATTGATATCAATCCGCTCCACAATCCCTGCGTGAAAAGTCGCGCCGACGGCACGCTCCGCGTAGACCCCGAGAAAGGACGCCGCTATGCCGACCGCACCAAGTCCTTCAAATATAAAATCTCACACAGCGACCTCTGCTATCGTCTCTTCAAGCGCCACGGCTTCGTCTGGGGCGGAGATTGGCGTAGCCTAAAAGACTATCAGCATTTCGAAAAGCCCTGAGGCCCAACAAACCGCAGTCCGCAGATTCCAAGCGAAGCTTTTTCAAAGGCAAGGAAATAAGACCCACACAAAACAGGTGGACTTGTTTCCTTGCCTTTGATTTTTCATAGGGTGGTTCTATATTCGAACTTAATATCTAATAATTCGAGATTTATATCTAACAACATACGTTAAATATGATATTTCATAAGCAGTTTTTGTTTGAATCCGCAACCAACGAATATACATTTAAAGTATCTTTGTCAGTAGAAAATCTAAAACATTAGATAATCCCCTCAACCATCTAAAACATGAAAGAATTCAATACCTTGACACGTGCCGAAATGCAGATAATGAATATTCTGTGGGATAAGGGTTGTGGTATGACCACGCACGAGATTATCGACGCATATCCCGAGCCACATCCCGCTTACTCCACTATCGCCACGTTTATGAAGATACTCACCCACAAGCAATACGTCAGTTCGTACAAGCGTGATGGGGGTGGCAAGACATACGTGTTTTCTCCTCTCATAACAAGGGCCGAATACACTCGTCATGCTATGAAGGAAGTAAAGAAATCGTTCTTTGGCGGCAGTCTTCACTCGCTCATTTCGTTCTTTGTGAAAGAAGAGAATATCTCGGATGAGGAACTGGAGGAGATACTTAGTCTGATAGACAAGGGCACGGAGAAAAGAGACATTTCAAAACTATGAGAACTAAGATACAACCTTATTAAGAACCATGATACTACCTTATATTATAAAATCAGCCATGGCATTGGCGCTGCTATATGCTTGCATTATACCATTGCTTGAAAAGGAGACCTTTCATCGGCTCAACCGAATCGTAATCCTTGGATGTTTGGTTATATCGTTTGCTATTCCATTGGTTCACTTCCCCAGTGGTACAAATCCAATAGTAGATAAGGTTCGTCAGGCGGTTCTACTGCCGGAGGTACTGATAAACGGCAATGCAAAAGAACAGTCTGTATGGAGTTGGTCTGACATTATAGTCTGTATATACACAATTGGAGTCGTGGCTATATTCTCGATGACAGTCGTTCAAACCGTGCGTCTGATAAAGCAACTGCGCCAGTGCGAGCATACCACCGACAACAAAGGCAACACCATAATTCTAACCGATGATGCAACGAGTCCGTTCTGTCTCTTTCACTACATCGTGATGAGCCGTGACGACTATGCCAACAACCGCAGTTTCATACTAACACATGAGCAAGAGCATATACGCTTAAGACACTGCATAGACCTCGTCCTTCTTCAGATAGCCACTATCATGCAGTGGTTCAATCCTTTCGTGTGGCTGATAGGCAAGAATCTGAAAGCCATACACGAATTTGAGGTGGATGAAGCAGTATTAAACAAGGGCATTAATGCAACACAATATCAAAAATTTCTTGTAGTCAAGGCGGTCGGCAATCGTCTGCAGCCATTTGCCAACAACCTTAACAATGAGTCACTAAAACGAAGAATCATTATGATGAATCAGAAGAAATCAAACAGATTGATGATGCTCAAGACATTGTTCATTATCCCAGTGGCAACACTGGCAGTCAGTGTATTTGCCAGCAACACAAACGTGAGCACTATGGCAAAAGCAACCACCCTCACTGCAACCACCCTATCAACAATCGATATGCAGACACAACAGCCTGACATAAAAGCCTATAAAAACGTTGAGGTGAAGCCACAATTCAAAGGCGGAGAATCTGCAATGATGGAATTTATCGCTAAGAATGTGAAATACCCTCAAGCTGCTATCGATGCAACACTGCAAGGCAAGACGATCGTAGGTTTTGTTGTAAGAAAAGACGGAATTGTAAGCGACGTGCACATCAAAAAGTCATCAGGCCATGCTGTGCTCGACAAAGAGGCTATGCGTGTGGTGAAGACTATGCCGGCGTGGAAGCCAGGAAAACAAAAGGGCAAGCTTGTAAACGTGAAATGCAATGTGCCGATAAATTTCAGAATCCAATAATTGAGAGGAGGGGATGTAAAAGTGCATGAATTGTATTATTGCTATTTGGTAAAATGACGATCTTTGCATAAGATAAGCTTCGCCTCGGCATAGCGTCCAAGCAAGCTTGACGCTATGCTCTCGACTTGCATTACCTTTATATAAGATAATTCTAAGGGCTGATACCTCGTGTGGGGAGTGTCAGCCCTAATTTTTTTGTTTGAAAAATTTTTACTGCACAGCAATAATAAAAATGTTGGTTTATATTTGCGTATCACAACATAAATATTTAAATTTGCAAACATAGGGGTGGCAAATGTTTATCGTTTGTTTTAAAAACTAAATATGAGCAGGCGGAAAAAACATCCCGTAAAGACAGATCATAGTGTTGAACCTATATAGAAACATCCTTGGAAATCAATTATTTAATCTCAATTGCCCCATCCGTTACCAGTCTCTTTCAACCATTCTCTCGAAAAAGAGATTTAACATTCAACACAGATGTCAACCTCTGCGGAGCCGCCACTGGTTTAAACAGCACTTATTTAACATCATTCAAAGATAAAATCAATAACTTCAAAATTTTATCCTATCAATACTCTGTTAATTCTAACGTAATCGTTTGAAAATGAGGGAGTTAATTAACGTAATATAACTAATAAAATTTGGTTAAGTGGCTGATTATCAGTAACTTTATAGTGATCAAAGCTTAAAGTAACATGACATCAGAACCACTCAACCAATATACGGAAATCTGCAGAGATGCTATCAAAAGTTCATCTGCAAAGGTAAGCAAAACTTTCGAAAACCTTCTCTTGGAAATACTCTTATTGTACATGACGATACAAAGAAAGATAAATTTCACTCAAATGGAGCGCTACGGCACC
>OLRV01001463.1_pt1 | contig 20072 bp, 19 predicted proteins | sample 1672421 | NCBI WGS metagenome assembly OLRV01 (sample SAMEA3136684, study PRJEB25190) | human gut metagenome | biome: human gut; feature: human-associated habitat; material: faeces | place: Austria | collected 2013
CGGAAAGCCCTTTGGTGGGGCGATGGGGCAAAGCCCCATATCCAAAATGCTTAGACATTTGTTTCTTGAAATGTTCGGTTTAAGCCTTACAGCCCCATTCATTGTTCCATTATACCCGATTGCGCCTCAAGATTCAACCCTCGGCGAGCGCTCGGAGAGGTCATACCAGACGGAAACGGCGTTCTCCTGCCCCTTCGGCACGGCGTAAACGCGCAGGGTTTCGCCATCCGGCACGAGCGCGGCGGAAATCGTGTCGCTTTCGCCGTCATCGAGCAGCGTGGTTTCCGTGCCGTCCGCCGCGACGGAGACGAACCGATACTGCGGCGTGACGAGCGTGCCGCGGTTGCAATCGGCGATGTATACGCCTTCGCCGACGCTCAGCCAGACGTTGGTGATGCGGTCGATGGAGGCCAGATACTGCGCCTGATCCGCGTAGAACCAGCCGGAAACATCCTCGCCGCTCGTGTAGGCGTTGAAGAAGCGGGCGAAGAACGCGCTGAACAGATCCGCGCCCGTTCCGTTCATGTGATAGAGGTCGTAATAATATCCGTCGAGGTTTTGCAGATATTCTGCCTTGGCGTATTGGAAATTGAAGCAGGGGATGTCGTTTTCCCGGCAGTAGCGCATCAGGCTTTCGCCGTAGGGCAGAAAGCCCGGCTCGGCCAGCGCGTGCGCCGTCAGGTTGGGGGAGAGGACGACGATCAGATGACTGCCCTTCTCCGTGCAGAGCGCCTTGTAGCGCGCCAGAAACGCTTTGGAAGCGTCGAACAGCTCGCAGGGATAGCCGGGATCCGGCTCGCGCAGCACCGTCTCGCGGATGAGCGTTTCGGCGCTCTCGCCGCTGGTGTGGCGCAGGAAGCCGTCGCCCGCATAGGCGACGGTGGAATCCATCGTCGGCCGCAGGCGCGCGTATTCGCTTTGGGCGTTCAGGCGCAGCGCGACGGTCTTGACCACGTCGGCGGGGGACTGAGCGCCGAATTCCCGGAACAGGAACAGGCGGTTGAGGTAGTCGCCGTCCTCGCGGCAGGCGTCCATGAAATACGTCAGCCGGTTTTGAATGCCGCTGAGGAAGGGCGACAGCTTGAAAAAGGCGTTGGGGTCTTCCTTGGCGGTGTTGAAATTATACGGCTCGACGACCAGCACGGTGTATTCCGGGCTGTTTTGGCGATACAGCTCGCGGGTCAGCGCCAGCTCACCCTGCAAAGAAAGCCCCGGAACGGCGGCGGAAAACGCCTTCCGCCCCGTCTGCTCGCTGATGAGCGCGGCGTTGAAGTGGTCGCGCACGATGGAGGAACCGACGACCGCCAGCTCGATATCCCGGCTGTTTTTCAGCTCGTCCATCATCAGCGCGACGAAGGTATCCGTCTGAATCAGGCAGGTGTTCGCGAGGGCGACCGCCAGCGCGAGCACGAGAAAAAACGCGGCGAACCGAAGGAAAGGGCGAATGTTTGTACGCACGAAAAGAAACCTCCCGAAAATCAAACCTGCAAGCAGGGCTCTTCGTCTATGCCGGGGCGGAAATCAAAGTACAGCGACGGGTCGTCCGCGCCGCCCTGCGCGCGGGCATAGACGCGGATGCATTGCCCCGTCAGCGCGCCCTTGTCGCAGGCGAGAATGCCCTCGGCCTGCCAATCCGTCAGCGGGGTCTCCGCGCCCGTCGCCTCATCCCGCAGGAAGAAGCGGTATTCCGGCGCGACGCTCGGGCCGTGGTTGCAGTTGGCCGCATACACGTCGCGCGCGCCGTTTTCGCTGGCGGCGGCGACGGCCTGACGGCTCTGCTCCCATGCGCCGTTCCATTCCCCATCGGGGAAATAGGTCTGAATCCAGCAGTTGGTGATGAACGAGACGGAGCTGAAATAGGCCCACCTGTCGGCGTAGAACCAGTCGCTCGTGTCCTCCCCGGCGAGATACGCCTTAAAGAATTTGCAGAAGGACGCGCTGAAAATATCCGCGCCCTCGCCGACCATATGATACAGATCGAAATAATATTGATCGGTTTCACGGGGATACAGCTCCGGCTTCGCGTAGGAGAAATTGACGCAGGGCATGTCGTTTTCCCCGCAGAAGCGCGTCAGCGCGTCGGCGTAATCCAGAAAGCCCGGAATGGCGAGGTTGTGCGCCGTCATGTTGGGATAGATGAAGACCAGCAGCTTGGAGCCCTTCTGCGCGACGAGGTCGCGGTATTCCAGCAGCATCTCCCGCGTCTGCGGCAGAAGGTCATAGACGTAACCCGTATATTCGCGGATGATCTGTTGGCGAACCATTTCCGTGGCGCGCTCGTCGGTGTCGCAGCGCGAATAGCCGCTGCCCATGTAGGTCATGCGCGGGTCGAGCGTCGGGCGGATCTTTTCATAGGTTCGGAACGGCCGCAGGTGCATGCCGACGGTCTCCATGAACTCGCCGAACGAATCGACGGCGTAATCGCGGAACATGAACGCGCGATCGACGTACCAGCCGTCCTCCTTGGCGACGCTGTAATAATAGCGGAGCTGCTCAAACGGGGAGGAGAGGAAGGGCAGCAGATCGTATTGCCCCTCGATGCCCTCCCTGGCGCTGTCCACGGTGAACGGCTCGATGACCAGTATCGTCCATTCCGGGCTGTTTTTGCGGTACAGCTCGCGTGTCGAGGCGATGTTGCCCTGCAGCATGCCGCAGGGAATGCCGAGGGCAAAGCAGGTCTTGCCGATTTCCTTTGAAATCATCTCGGCGTTGAAGTGGTCGCGCACGATGGAGGAACCGACGAACGCCACCTCGATGTCGCTGCGTGCCTTGACCTCCGCCATGGTCAGCGCGGCATAGATATCGGTTTTGATGCAGAAGGTATTGGCAAACGCCACGATGAGCGCAAGCCCCAGCAGGAAAGCGGCGAGCCGGAGCAGGCCGCGAAAGGTTGGATGTTTCAATTTGCCGCCTCCACCATCAGAATACCGCGTACATAAAGCCGGAAGCGGCGACGTTCGAGCCGCCGAAGGTTGCCAGCACGAAGAAAATGAACGCATAGAGCACCGCCCAGCGCAGCGCCAGCGGGCGGGAAAGCACAAAATCGCGGATCTTCACGCCGCGCTCCTGCATGAGAGAGACGACAAAGAGAATGATCGTCGCGATGAGCAGGATGCGGTAATCCTTGGCCGCCAGGCCGAGGGTATCCAGCGTGCCGTCAAAGAGCTGCCGCGCGTTGAAGGCGAAGAACGTCTTATGCAGCATGGCAAACGCATCACAGACGCGGACGCAGCGGTCAAAATACCAGCCGATGTTCACGACGAGGAACGTGCGCAAAATCCGGAACACGTGGAAGCCGCCGGAAGCCGTCAGCTGCGGCAGGCGGTCGTTCATCCGCTTATAGACCGGCTCGACCAGCGCGGTGAACGCGAGAATCACGCCGTTATACAGCCCCCAGAGCACATAATTCATCTGCGCGCCGTGCCAGACACCCACCAGCAGAAACACCAGAATGTTGCCCAGCGCGGCGGGCAGGGCGCGGGCGATGTGCGTACCGGCCTTTTTCTTGAGCGCCTTGCTCATGCGGGAAACCGGGCGGGTCAGCGCGAAGGGATAGAACACGTAGTCGCGCATCCACGCGCCCAGACTGATGTGCCAGCGCCGCCAGAAATCGCCGAGGGATACGGAGAAATACGGCCGCTTGAAGTTCGGCGCAAGCTGTATGCCGAAGAGCTGGGCGATGCCCGTCACCAGATCGATGCCGCCGGAAAAATCCGCGTATTGCTGGAGGGAGTAAAACAGCACACCGACGACGATGACCGCGCCGCCGTAGGCGCTCTGGTTGCCGAAAACCGCTTCCACCAGCGACAGGGCACGGTCGGCGATCACCTTTTTCTTGAACCATCCCCAGAGCATCAGCAGCAGGCCACGCTCGATACCGTCAAGGTCGAAGCGGTGCGGCGTGACGAGCTGGTTTTCGAGCTGGTCAAAGCGCGCAATCGGCCCCTGAATCAACTGCGGGAAGAAGGAGACGAACAGCGCGAACTTCGCCGGGTTCTTCTCCGGGGCGTATTTGCCGTTGTAGACGTCGATCAGGTAGCCCATCGACTGAAAGGTATAAAAGCTGATGCCCAGCGGCAGAACCAGCCCCAGCGACGGCGCGCTGCCGCCCAGCAGCGACGCGCCCCACGCCATCACGGGGTTCAGATACTTGAGCACGGCCAGCACGCCGAAATTCAGCAGCAGCACCGCGAAAAACCAGACGCGCTGGCGCGAGCGCGTCCTGGCCTTTTGAGCCTTTTTCGCTTCGGCGGTCAGCTCGGCCTTGTGCGCACGCAGGTAGGCCTTTCCGCTTTCGCCGACGCGGGCGATGACCAGCGCGCCCGCCCATGTCGTCAGCGTCGTCAGGGCGATGAAGGGCAGGGCGGACAGGCCGCAGGTCAGATAAAACCCGTAGCTGAGCAGCAGCAGCAGCACCCAGCGCAGGCGCAGCGGGCAGACGTAATACAGCGCCGCGCCGACAAAGGCGACAGCCAGCAGGACGGTAAGCGACATGACAGTTTCCTCTCTTTATCCAATGAAAAATCAGGGCAAATCAATCCAATTTATAACTATATCATGGGCGATTCGGAGTGTCAAGAAAAGCCGGATAAAAAAATGAATTGTCATCCTCCCTGCGCGATGCTATAATAAAGTAATATGGGACAAAATCATCGGAGGAATCGACATGCTCACAAGGAAATCGCCCTTCGCGCAGGGGGAAAACGACAGAACGATCATGCAGGACGGCTTCAGCGCGCCGGTGGAAAGCGTGCCGCGTCAGCGCTTTTCCTCAGCCTGCGCGATGGTCGGGCGGCGCGTGATGGATTTTTCCGATAACGGGGATGGAACGCTGACCGCCGTGCGCTGCGTCGATCGGCAGGCGGATGATCTGGATATCCAGTTCGAGGCGGGCGCGTGCCCGGTGGTGGCCATCGCGCCGCGCGCGTTCGAGGGCTGCGCCGCACTGCGCCGGGTCATCCTGCCGGAGAGCCTGCGGCAGATCGGCGAAATGGCGTTTTCCGGCTGCTCGCATCTGCGTCTGCTGACCATCCCCGGCGGGGTGCAGCGCGTGGGCACGCTGGCCTTCGCCAAATGCAGCCAGCTCGAACGGGTGCGTATCGAGCCGGGTGTCGTGCAGCTTGGGCCGAGCTGCTTTTCCAAATGCGCGGCGCTCAAGCGGGTGGAAATGCCCGCCAGCGTCACGCAGATCGGCGGCGGCGCGTTCTTCGGGTGCAGCAAGGAGCTGAGGCTCTACGGCGCGGAGGGTGCGCCCGCGGCGCAGTACGCCCGGCTCAACGGGCTGACGTTCGATTTCCAGAGCTGGAAGGACGACGAGGAGCTCGTGCTCCGCGAGGAGGAGGACGGCACGCTGACCGTTTTGGGCGCGCGGCAGACCGCGCCGCACCGCATCGAAATTCCGACGGAAATCTGCGGCAGGCGCGTGGCGGCGATTGCGCCGAAGGCGTTTTTTGCCAGCGGCACGCTGGAGCAGCTCGTTGTGGGCGGCGGCGTTCGCGAAATCGGCGAGAGCGCGTTCTTCGGCTGCCGCCAGCTCGTCAGCGTCAGCTTTGAGCGCGGGCTGGAGCAATTAAAGGACAGCGCTTTCGCCGGGTGCGAGAGCCTGACGCAGGTGACGCTGCCTTGGGGCACGAGCGCGGTCGGGCGCATGGCGTTTTTCGGCTGCACAAGGCTCTCGTTTGTCAAAATGCCGACGACGACGCGCGTTTCGGATTTCGCTTTCGACGGCTGCGCGCCGGGGATTCGGGTGTTCGGCGGCGTTTACGCGGGCAGGATGAACCCGATCAGCGAATAAAGACGAATAAAAAAACGAACGAAAAAAGAATATTGCGACGAGAGGCTGTCAAGCCGATAAGACCGGGATTTTAAGAACGGTCTGAATTGAGCTTGACGGCCTTTTTTGTCGGTTGGAAAGCGGAGGAAAAAGCGTATAGAGAACGCCTTTCGCGCTCAAACTGGTATAAACGGCAGCGGAGGCGAGAGCATGAGGGCGAAATGGACGGATTTGGCCGTGGAGGCGGCGGGCGGCGAGCTGCGCGAGGGCGGTCTGTCGCGCACGGTCGTGAAGGTGGAGGACGAGGCGAGCGCGCGGAGGCTGGGCAGGCCGATGGGCACCTATGTCACGCTGGCCTGCGAGCAGGCGCTGACGGTTTCGCTGGAAACGCGGCGCGCGCTGGCGGCGGAGCTGGCGAAGACCCTTCGCGGCATGCTGCCCGAGGGCATGAAAACGGCGCTGGTCGTCGGGCTGGGCAACCGCAGCGTCACGCCGGATTCCCTCGGCCCGCGCACCGCGGAGCGCGTGCTGGTGACGCGGCACATCGGCGACAGCCTGCCGTGGGGCGCGGAGATGAACAGCGTCTGCGCCGCCGCGCCGGGGGTGCTCGGCGTGACGGGCATGGAGACGGCGGAGATTCTGCGCGGCATGGTCGCCCATGTCAGGCCGGACGCGGTGATCGCCGTGGACGCGCTGGCCGCGCGCAGCTCCAAGCGCATCGCCTCAACGATCCAGATTGCGGATACGGGCATCACGCCGGGCTCGGGCGTGGGCAACCACCGAAAGGCGCTCGACCGGGAGACGCTCGGCGTGCCCGTCGTCGCGGTGGGCGTGCCGCTGGTGGTGTATGCCTCGACCATCGCCGCCGACGCGCTCTGCGCGCTGGGCGAAGGCGAGGTGGAGGAGGAACGCATCGCGGCCTGCGTGGAGCGCGTGGTTTCCGAAAAGCTGGGAGAGATGATCGTCACCCCGCGCGAGGTGGACGCGCTGGTGGAGCGCATGGCCGGCGTGCTGGCCGACGGAATCAATCAGGCGCTGCATCCGCGGCTGAGCCGGGATGAAATCGCGCAGATGATGGCGCAGTAAGGGAGGAGAGCCATGAAAAGAAAAATGGGATGGGCGGCGCTGATGATCTTGTCTTTGCTGCCGGGGCTGGCAAAGGCCGACGACACGCCGATGGAGGCGGAAGCGCCGATTGCGCTGACCAGCCCGAGCGCGATTCTCTGCGAGGCTTCGACCGGGCGGGTCGTCTTTGAAAAGAACGCGGACGAGCGCCGACCGGTCGCCAGCGTCAACAAGGTGATGACGATTCTGCTGACGCTGGAGGCGCTGGACGAGGGGCGCGTGTCCGTGCAGGATCAGGTGACCGTCTCCCCGCGCGCGGCGAGCATGGGCGGCAGTCAGGCGTTTCTCGACGCGGGCGAGCGCTATCCGCTCGGCGAGCTGCTCAAGACCGTGATCGTCGCCAGCGCCAACGATTCGGCCGTCGCCATCGCGGAGCATCTCGCCGGGGCGGAGGAAGCGTTTGTGAAGCTGATGAACGCGCGCGCCGATGAACTGGGGCTCCAAAACACGCATTACGTCAACTGCACCGGCCTGCCCGCGCCCGATCACTACACCACCGCGCGGGACGTGGCGAAGCTGAGCGCGCAGCTTGATCTGCATCCGCTGTATTACCGCTACTCGACGATCTGGATGGATGAGATTCGGCACCGCGGCGGGCGCGTGACCGCGCTGACGAACACGAATCGGCTGGTTCGGTTTTATCCCGGCTGCGACGGCTATAAGACCGGATCGACCAACGAGGCGCGCTACTGCATCAGCGCGACGGCCAAAAAGGACGGCATGCGGCTGATCGCCGTCGTGCTCGGCACACCCGCCGGGCAGACGCGCTTTGACGAGGCGCGCGCCATGCTGGAATACGGCTTTGCGAACGTGAAGCTGACGACGCCCATCGCGCAGGGACAGCCGCTGGATATGACGGTGCCCGTCCGCCTCGGCGGGCGGGATCGGGTTTCGGTGGTCAGCGGCGGCACGTGCAGCCTGCTCGAAAGGCGGGGCGAGAAAAACGCGCTTTCGCTGGAGGCGGCGCTCGTCGAGCGGGTGAACGCGCCGGTTTACGCGGGCGACGTGCTGGGGGAAATCCGCGTCAGGCGGGACGGCGAGGTGGTGGCGGTGGTGCCCGCCGTTGCCGGGGAGGATGTGCAGCTTCCCGGCATGGTGGACGCGCTGATTCGGATTCGCGACCATTTTATGCTGACCGGGGCTTGACAACCGGGGAAGGTCGTGCAATACTCTGAAGTTACGGAGGGAACGTTGAGGCTCTGCCTCAAACTCCGGCAAGAACCTGAGGTTCTTGCATCTCCCGCCTTCGCGGATTGCTTTGCAATCCATGAAGAGAGGGTGCAGGGAAATCATTTCCCTGCCGGGGTTTGGGGCGAAGCCCCAACGTTCTCCCTTAAAAAGCAAAAGAGGGATGGCCATGAATCAAAATGAAAATTCGGCGCCCAAGCGCGAGAACTTCGCTTCTCGATTGGGCTTTCTGCTCGTCAGCGCGGGCTGCGCGATCGGCATCGGCAACGTCTGGCGCTTTCCGACGGTCGCGGGGCAGAACGGCGGCGGCGTATTCGTGCTGTTTTATCTGATCTTCCTGCTGGCGATGGGCGTTCCCGTGCTGACCATGGAGCTGGCTGTCGGCCGCGCGGGTCACGGAACGGCGACGCAGGCGTATCGCGCGCTGGAAAAGCAGGGCGCGAAGTGGCATCTGCACGGCTATCTCTGCCTGTTCGGCTGCTGCATGCTGATGATGTATTACACCACGGTCAGCGGCTGGATGCTCAGCTATTTCTTCAAATTCCTGACCGGCGCGTTCAGCGGCCTGAGCGGCGACGCGGTTTCCGGCGTTTTTGGTCGGATGCTGGAAAGCCCCGGCGAGATGGGCGGCTACATGGCGCTGACCGTCGTGTTCGGCTTTGCGATTTGCAGCTTCGGCCTGCAAAACGGCGTGGAGCGCATCACCAAGGGGATGATGTGCGCGCTGATCGTGCTGATTGCCGTGCTGGCCGTGCACAGCTTCACCCTCTCCGGCGCGAAGGACGGGCTTGCGTTCTTCCTTCTGCCCGATTGGGGGCGCGCCGTGGAGCAGGGAATCGGCAGCGTTCTCGTTTCGGCGATGAATCAGGCGTTCTTCACGCTCAGCCTCGGCATCGGCGCGATGGAAATCTTCGGCAGCTACATGAACCGAGACCATACGCTGACCGGCGAGGCCGTGCGCATCTGCGCGCTGGATACGTTCGTGGCGGTCAGCGCGGGTCTGATTATCTTCCCGGCCTGCTTCTCCTACGGCGTTTCGCCGGATGCGGGGCCGAGCCTCATCTTCATCACCCTGCCGAACGTCTTCACCGGCATGGCGGGCGGCCGCGTGTGGGGCACGCTGTTCTTCCTGTTTATGACGTTCGCCAGCTTCACGACGGTCGTCGCGGTGTTTGAAAACATCATTGCCAGCGCCATGGAGCTGTTTCACATCGAGCGCCGCCGCGCGTGTGTGCTCGGCGCGGCGTTCATCCTGCTGGCGAGTGTGCCGTGCGTGCTGGGCTTCAACCTGTGGAGCGGCTTCCAGCCGCTGGGCGCGGGCAGCACCGTGCTCGACGGCGAGGATTTCATTGTCTCTAACCTGCTGCTCCCGTTCGGCAGTCTGGTGTACCTGCTCTTCTGCGTGACGAAATGGGGCTGGGGCTTTGATCGCTATCTGGAGGAAGCCAACGCGGGCGAGGGGATTCGCCTGCCGCGCGCGCTCAAGCCGCTGCTGCAAATCGTCCTGCCGATTCTGATTGTGCTGATTATCGTGCAGGGATTGATTTAATACTAATTCTTGTTAAAATGGCTTAATCCGCGCACCATCTTTTTCGCTCTGACTTTGCCTCGTTCCGTTCAACGTACCTCCAGTACGCCTCACTTCACTTGGCTTCGTCAGAACAAAAAATCTGATGCGCTCTGTTAAGCATTTTAACTGCGAATTAGTATAAGCGCATAAAAACAGCCATGCGGACAGTTCAAATGAACCCTGCATGGCTGCTTTTTATTGGCGGAAACATTGACTTTTCCGATTAAACATGCTAAGATAAAGACACGACGGAAGGGTTTTTGGATTGGTTAGCCCTTGCGGACCTGCGAGACGATGACGGCAATCATTGTCCCGCTTTTTTCTTTCTCGTCGGCCTTTTTGGATGGACGAGAAGAAGTGATCCGGCTTTCAGGCGAGTACTCAATCTGGATGATTTCTTTTCGGGAAATAATCGTTTCTTGAGTGAAAATCACTTTTAGCTTTGGCATGGGCTTTCCCTCCTTTCTTCTCCGTGGTCAAACGGATTGATCCGAGGTAAACCCTTGCCGTCGTGCCGCCGACGAAAACGTCGGTCTTTTTATTTTACATGAAAATGAAAAGAAAGTAAAGCAACAAAAAAGCGCCCCTCTTGCGAGGAACGCTTGATTTCGCTTTGCTTCTTACTCAGCGGTGTAGGGCAGCAGCGCGATGGCACGGGCGCGCTTGATGGCCTCGGAAAGCTGACGCTGATGCTTGGCGCAGTTGCCGCTCATACGGCGGGGCATGATCTTGCCGCGCTCGTTGATGTTGCGGCGCATACGGGAGTTCACATCACGGAACTCCTTGTAGTCGATGTATTCAATCTTATCGACACAGAACGCACAAACCTTGCGGCGCGGCTTACGGCCGCGCGGACGGCGTGCTCCACGATCTTCAGACATGGAAGTTCTCCTTTCTTCACCAGCAGGGCTGGCTTTGCAAATTGATCTCGGACTTAAAAGGGCAGTTCATCGTCATCCACCTGCGTGAACCCGGCGTCTGCGGGGGCGTAGGCCGGAGCCTGCGCGCGCGGCGCGGCGGGAGCGGCAGGGGCTTGGTGATAATCGCCGGAAGGGGCGCCGCTGCTCTGGTTGGCGGAAAGGAACTCGACCTCGTCGGCGACGATATCAAACGCGCTGCGCTTGCTGCCGTCCTGCGCCTCGTAGGTACGGGTCTGGATGGAGCCGGTTACGGCCACCTTTCTTCCCTTGGTCAGATAGCGGCCGCAGAGCTCGGCAAGCTGGCGCCAGGCGACGATGTTGAGAAAATCCGTTTCCTGCTGGCCGGTCTGCGCGTTGCGAAAGCGGCGATTGACCGCGATGCTGAAGTTGCAAACCGGAACGCCGGACTGGGTAGATCTCATTTCAGGGTCGCGGGTCAGATTGCCGATCAGAAAAACCTTATTCATATGACTCTGTTTCCTCTACTGCTTCACGAAGTTGCCTTCGTTCAGTTGGCGATGTTTCGCTTACGCCTGCTCGGCGGGAGCGGCCTCGACCTGGGTCTCCTCGCTCACGGGAGCGACGCGAACCGGGCGCGGCTTCACGCTGCTCTTCTTCTCAAGCAGCTTGACGATCTGAGAACGGATGACGTTCTCGTTGATGCCGAGATTACGGGAGAGCTCCTTGGGCAGCTCGGAAGCGCCGTTGAAAGCGACATACACGTAATAACCTTCGGTCTTGTAGTCGATGGCGTAGGCCAGGCGGCGCTTGCCCCACTCCTCAACCTTGACAACCTCGCCGCCGTTGGCAGCGATGATACCGTTGAACTTCTCGATCAGCTCCTTGCGGGCAGCCTCCTCGACGGTGGTATCAATGATGTAGATCAGTTCGTACTTATTCATGATCCTTTCACCTCCTTTTGGACTCTGGCTCTGCAATTTTGCATGCAGAACAAGGATGTGCCAGTTATGTATGATAGCACAGGAATCGCGAAAAAGCAAGCGGTTTCCGCGGATTTTTTCCGAAAATGCGGAAATTTGCGCAAAACGCGCCCAACCGGCCGGAATCGGGGAATCCTTTGGGCGGGGCGAAGAAAGCGGCCAAAACCCTTGACGAACCAAGCGATTAAGGGTATAATTGCCCGGATAGTCTGTTTCAACTGATCCCCGTGGGTTTTAAGTAGAGGAAAGTAAAAGAAGTTATGTTTGTCGATCAGGTTAAAATCACCGCGAAGGCCGGCAACGGCGGCAACGGCGCGGTCTCCTTCCATCGCGAAAAATTTGTGCAGAACGGCGGCCCGGACGGCGGCGACGGCGGCAACGGCGGCGACATTGTGCTGCTCGCCGACCCGAACATGCACACGCTGATGGATTTCCGCTATAAGCGCAAATACACCGCCGACAACGGCGAAAACGGCGCGGCGGCGCTCTGCCGCGGCAAGAGCGCCAAGGATCTCATCATCAAGGTGCCGGTGGGCACGACGGTGCGTCTGGTTTCCGACGGCCGTCTGGTGGCCGATATGCACGAGGCGGGGCAGGAGCACATCCTGCTCAAGGGCGGCCGCGGCGGCTGGGGCAACGCGCACTTCGCCACGCCGACCCGTCAGGCGCCGAACTTCGCCAAGCCGGGGCAGAAATGCGAGATCACCGAGTTTGAGCTGGAGCTCAAGAGCATCGCGGACGTCGGCCTTGTCGGCTACCCGAACGTCGGCAAGAGCACGATTCTCTCCGTCGTGACGGCGGCGCGCCCGAAGATTGCGAATTACCATTTCACCACGCTGGCCCCGAATCTGGGCATCTGCCGCCAGTACGGCACGGATTTCGTCATGGCGGATATCCCCGGTCTGGTGGAGGGCGCGAGCGACGGCGTGGGGCTGGGCATCCGCTTCCTGCGCCATGTGGAGCGCACGCGCCTGCTGGTGCATGTGGTGGATATCGCGGGCAGCGAGGGGCGCGACCCGGTCGAGGATTTCGAGCACATCTGCGACGAGCTGGTGGCCTACGGCGATTTGGCCGAGCGGCCGCAGATCGTCGCCGCCAACAAGATGGATCTGCCGGGCGCGGAGGAGAACCTCGAACGCCTCAAAAAGCACCTCAAGGGCACGGATATCGAGGTTTATCCGGTTTCCGCCGCGACGCAGCAGGGCTTTGACGCGCTGATGGGCGCGATTGTGCGCATCCTGCCGACCCTGCCGGAGCGCCGCGTCTTCGAGGAGGAGCTGCCGGTGGAGACCGCCGAGCAGGCGCCGTTCACCATCGAAAAGGACGGCGGCTATTACGTCGTTTCCGGCCCGGCGATGGAGCAGCTCATCGACTCGGTCAACTTCACCGATCAGGAATCGCTCAACTATTTCCATCGCACCCTGCGCAGCCGCGGCGTGATCGACGCGCTGCGCGCGGCGGGCGCGAAGGAAGGCGACAGCGTCGTCATCGGCGATATGGAATTCGACTTTGTGGAATAAACTCCTTCCGTCACGGCTTTATCGTGCCTCCCTCTTCGCGGGAGGCACGATAAAGCATGAAAGGATGCTTTCTTAGAGAAAGCGGGCTGAAGGAAAAAAGAAAGGATAGCTTATGACGAGTAAACAGCGCGCGTATCTGCGCAGTTTGGCCAACACCATGGAGCCGATCATCCATGTCGGCAAGGATGGCGTGAACGAAAACATGATCAAGCAGGCTTCCGACGCGCTCGAAGCGCGGGAGCTGATTAAGGGCACGGTTTTGCAGAACAGCCCGATGAGCGCCCGCGACGCGATTGCCGCCCTCTGCGAGGGCACGAACGCCGAGCCGGTGCAGTGCATCGGCAGCCGCTTCGTGATTTACCGCGCGCGGGAAAAAGACCCGAAGATCGTGCTTCCGTAAGGGAAAACCAAAGACAATAAAAACGAGGGATTGCAAAAGCGGGCAATCCCTCGTTTTTATTGGCAAAGTATTATTTTGGGGCGGACTTTACCGCCGCGACAATGCCTCCGCAGATCATCAGCGCGCCGAGAATAAAGCTGGGGGTGACGGTTTCATGCAGAAACAGCACGCCCAAAATCGCGGAGACAAGCGGCTGCATCGGGTAAAACATGGAGCAAAAGCTCGCGTCCATCACCCGCAGGCTGTAATTCCAGAGCGAATGGGTCACGGCGGTGCCGAAAATGCCCATATACAGCACGGCGAGGACGCTTTGCACCGAAAAGGAGCAGGCGGCGCTTTGCAGCTCGATCAAAGACCATGCGCCGGTCAGGGGCAGGGCGCAGCAAATCGCAATCAGCGCGATCTGCATCGGGTCGTAGCGGCCGCTGATGCGGCGAATGATGATCGAGGCGGTGGACCAGAGGAAGACGCTGACCAGCATCATCAGCACGCCGGCGGCGTCCGCCGTGCCGCCCACGCCGACGATGATCACCACGCCGAGCATGGAGAGCGCAACGCAGGCGATTTTGGACAGGGTGATGCGCTCGTGCAGAAAGAGCGCGGCGAGAATCGGGATGAAGATGGGGTTCATCGCGCCCAGCAGCGAGGAGAGCGAGCCGGTCAGCCGGTCAATCCCCAGCATTTGCAGGCAGAAGCTGGCGAAATACCCGGTGAAGCCGATGGCAAAGAGAATCGGCCAGTCGCGCCTGTCCACGGGCTTCAGCGCTCTGCGCAGGCGCAGGACGAGCAGGAGCGCCGGGATCGAAACCAGATAGCGCAGCGCGAGCAGCGTCACCGGGGGAATGGTGCGCAGCGCGACCTTGGAGACGACGTATTGGCTGCCCCAAAGCACGAAAGCGGTGAACAGGGGAATCAGGCGGCGCTTGTTCATATGAAAGCCTCACTTTGATAAGCGAATCCCGCCGCGCGGCGCTGAGCGCGCGCGCCTTTTCGGAATCCGCGTCTTTCTTCCTATTATAATTGAAGCGGGCGGCGTTGCATAGTTCAGAATGCGCGAAGGAGGGCGGAAAGATCGAAATTTGCAAGCGCCATCAAAAAGAACGGTTTTTTGGTGAAATTGGGCAATGAATTGCAACTGACTGCAAAATAGAAGTCGTAAAATGAAAAACATTCATCGTGAAAGTGAAGAAAACTGAAAGAATTCGCTTGTTTTGACGGGATGATTGCGGTATAATACCACCTATCAACGGCGGGGACAAAAAGCCCCCGGCGAATTTCATCAATCCTGTATAGGGGGAATTGACATGAAGAAGTTGCTTGCTGCGGCCGTTGCCGCCGCGATGACGATGACCGCGACCTTCGCGATGGCGGATGGCGCGATCAAGATTGGCGAAATCGGCCCGCTGACCGGCGCGGCCGCGATTTATGGCACGGCTGTCGCCAACGGCGCGCAGATCGCCATCGACGAGCTGAACGCGCTGGGCGGCCAGCAGTATGAGCTGAACGCGCAGGACGACGAGGCGGACGCGGAGAAATCCGTCAACGCCTACAACAACCTGCTCGACTGGGGCGCGCAGATGATGCTCGCGACCGTCACCACCAACCCCTGCATCGCCGTCGGCGCGCAGGCGCATGAGGATCGCGTCTTCATGCTCACGCCGTCCGCCTCTTCTTCGGACGTTACCGCCGATAAGGACAACGTGTATCAGGTCTGCTTCACCGACCCGGCGCAGGGCACCGCTTCCGCGCAGTACATCGCCGAGCACAAGCTGGCCGAGAAGGTCGCCGTGATCTACAACAACGCCGACGCATATTCCACCGGCATCTACCAGACCTTCGACGCGGAGGCCAAGAAGCTGGGTCTGGAGGTTGTCGCCGTTTCCACCTTCACCGACGACACCACCGATTTCTCCGTGCAGGTGACTGCCGCGAAGGAAGCGGGCGCTGATCTCGTGTTCCTGCCGATCTATTACACCCCGGCTTCCATGATCCTCATGCAGGCCAACGCCATGGGCTACGCGCCGACCTTCTTCGGCTGCGACGGCATGGACGGCATTCTTGCCATCGAGGGCTTTGACACCAGCCTGGCCGAGGGTCTGATGATGCTGACACCGTTCGCCGCGGACGCGAAGGACGAGAAGACGGTCTCCTTTGTCACCAAGTATCAGGAGAAGTTCGGCGGCGTGCCGAACCAGTTCGCTGCGGATGCTTATGACGGCATTTACGCGCTGGCTGCCGCCTGCGAGAAGGCGGGCGTGACCGCCGATACCTCCGTGGAGGACGCCTGCGACATGATTATCGCCGCCATGCAGGAGATTCAGGTGGAAGGTCTGACCGGCACCATGACGTGGGACGCCGCCGGCACCGTCACCAAGACCCCGACTGCCGTTGTCATCAAGGATGGCGCTTACGTCAGCGCGGAGTAAACAGCAATCTCAGCGTACATGGCTTCGGTCAGCCGGAGCCATGTACTTTTGTTGTATCTGCCGCGTTCGTCTATCCCCCCTTTTCTGACGCACTTACGCAAATGAGGTGAATGAAATGACATTGTTTCTTTCCTACCTGATTAACGGAATCAGTCTGGGAAGCGTCTACGCCATCATCGCGCTCGGCTATACGATGGTTTACGGCATTGCCAAAATGCTGAACTTCGCCCACGGCGACGTCATCATGGTCGGCGCGTATGTCTCCTTCTGCGCCATGCAGTACCTCGGTCTGCCGAAGCTGGTTTCCATTGTGCTGGCGATGGTGGTGTGCACCGCGCTGGGCATTGTCATCGAGGGGCTGGCCTATAAGCCGCTGCGGAAAGCGCCGTCGCTCGCCGTGCTGATTACGGCCATCGGCGTGAGCTACTTCCTCCAAAACAGCGCGCTGCTGATCTGGGGCTCCGCGCCGAAGAGCTATCCCTCCGTCATTTCCCTCGGCTCGCTCACGCTGATGGACGGCCAGCTCGTCATCTCCGGCGGCACGATCGTCACGGTGCTGGCCAATATCGTCATCATGGTTGCACTGACGGCGTTCACCGGGCGCACCAAGTTCGGCAAGGCGATGCGCGCCGTGTCCGAAGACAAGGGCGCGGCGGAGCTGATGGGCATCAACGTCAACATGACCATCTCCATGACGTTCGCCATCGGCTCCGCGCTGGCGGCGATTGCGGGCGTGCTGCTCTGTTCCGCCTACCCCACGCTCCAGCCGACCACCGGCTCCATGCCGGGCATCAAGGCGTTCACCGCCGCCGTCTTCGGCGGAATCGGCTCCATTCCGGGCGCGATGATCGGCGGCGTGCTGCTGGGCGTGATCGAGATTCTCGGCAAGGCGTATGTCTCCACCGAGCTGGGCGACGCGCTGGTGTTCGCCGTGCTGATCCTCGTGCTGCTGGTCAAGCCGACCGGCCTGCTGGGCAAGCCCGTGCGCGAGAAAGTGTGAGGTGAAAACCATGAGAAGCAAAAAATTCCGCAGCACCCTGATAACCTTCGGCATTGTGATCGCGGCGTTCATCGCCTGTCAGGTGATGATCTCCACCGGCGCGATGACCCGCTCGCTCAAGGGTCAGCTCGTGCCGATCTGCGCGTATGTCGTCATGGCCGTTTCCCTCAACCTGACGGTCGGCATTTCCGGCGAGCTGAGCCTCGGCCACGCGGGCTTTATGAGCGTCGGCGCGTTTTCCGGCATTGTGATGGCCATGTGGCTGAGCAAGGGCATGGGCGTGGCGAACGAAACGCTCTGCCTGCTGCTGGCGATTCTGACCGGCGGCGCGGCGGCCGGTATCGCGGGCGTGGTCATCGGTATTCCGGTGCTGCGCCTGCGCGGCGACTATCTGGCGATCGTCACGCTGGCGTTCGGTGAAATCATCCGCAACGTCATCAACTGCCTGTATATTTCGCTGGACGGCCAGCGCCTGCATATCGCCTTCAACAACCCGAACGTGGCGGGCAAGCTGCTGGTGAACGGCCCGGCGGGCGCGACCGGCGTGAACAAGATGGCGACGTTCGGCATGGGCTTTGCGCTCACGCTCTTCACCCTGTTCGTGGTGCTCAACCTGATCGACAGCCGATCCGGCCGGGCAATCATGGCCATCCGCGACAACCGCATCGCGGCGGAGGCGATGGGGCTGAACGTGACCAAATACAAGATGATGGCGTTTGTCACCTCCGCCGTGCTGGCGGGCATGGCAGGCGCGCTTTACGGCCTGAATTTCTCCACCGTCGCCGCGTCGAAGTTCAAGTTTGATACGTCGATCCTCGTGCTGGTGTTCGTCGTGCTCGGCGGCATCGGCAACATCCGCGGCTCGATCATCTCCGCGACGCTGCTGACCATCCTGCCCGAGCTGCTGCGCGCGTTCGCGAATTACCGCATGCTCATCTATGCCATCGTGCTGATTCTGGTCATGCTGGCCACGAACAACCCGACGCTGCGCGGCATGGTGGAGCGGATCATCCCGTGCGGGAAAGGGCGGAAGAAGGAGGCTGACGAGGCATGACGGAAAACAAAAAGCGCGCCGCGACCCGAATGGTTCCGGCGCCGAGCCACGGCATCATCCCCGAGCGCGATTTCAACGAGCGCCCCGTGCTGGAGGCGCGGAATCTGGGGATTGACTTCGGCGGCCTGCATGCCGTCGAGGATTTCAACCTGATTATCGGCAAGACGGAAATCGCCGGTCTGATCGGCCCGAACGGCGCGGGCAAGACCACCGTGTTCAACCTGCTGACCAAGGTGTATCAGCCGACGATGGGCACGATCATGCTCAACGGCCGCGACACGGCGGGCATGAATACCGCGCAGGCCAACAAGCTGGGCATTGCCCGCACATTCCAGAACATCCGTCTGTTTGACAACATGTCCGTGGAGGACAACGTGCGCATCGGCCTGCACAATCAGGTGCGCTACGGCATGCTTTCCGGCATTTTCCGCATGCCGGGGTATTGGCGCGGCGAGCGCGAAATGCACGAGCGCGCGCTCGACCTGCTGAGCATTTTCGATATGCAGGATCTGGCCAATCATCAGGCGGGCAGCCTGCCCTACGGCGCGCAGCGCCGCCTTGAAATCGTCCGCGCGCTGGCCACCAATCCGTCGCTGCTGCTGCTGGATGAACCGGCGGCGGGCATGAACCCGCACGAGACGGAGGAGCTGATGGAGAACATCACAAAGATCCGCGATCAGTTCCACATCGCCATCCTGCTCATCGAGCACGACATGAGCCTGGTCATGGGCATCTGCGAGGGCATCTGCGTGCTCAACTACGGCAAGATTATCGCGAAGGGCACGGCGGCGGAAATTCAGAATAACCCGGTGGTCATCGAGGCCTATCTGGGCAAACGGAAGGAGCAATGAGCCATGAGCATGCTGAAGGTTGAGGGGCTTAACGTCTATTACGGCAGCATTCATGCCATCAAGGGCGTCTCCTTCGAGGTGAATCAGGGCGAAATCGTGACGATGATCGGCGCGAACGGCGCGGGCAAATCCACCACGATGAACACGGTCGCGGGGCTGCTCAAGCCCAAGAGCGGCAGCATCACGTTTGAGGGGCACGACATCACGTCCACCCCGGCGAGCAAGGTCGTGTCGCTCGGGCTGGCGCTCTGTCCGGAGGGGCGGCGCGTCTTCCAGCAGATGAGCGTGCGCGAGAACCTCGAAATGGGCGGCTACACGCGCCCGGCGGGCGAGCTGGCCGCGTCGCTGGATCAGGTTTTCGAGCAGTTTCCGCGCCTGAAGGAGCGCCAGCGGCAGATCGCCGGAACGCTCTCCGGCGGCGAACAGCAGATGCTGGCGGTGGCACGCGGTTTGATGAGCCGGCCTAAGATCCTTCTGCTGGATGAGCCTACCAAAGGAATTGATAATTTCTTCAAGCTGGAATTTGCAGAGATCCTGAAGGATCTGAAGAAACAGGGAGTGACGATCATCATGGTTTCTCATGATGTGGAATTCTGTGCAAAATACGCAGATCTGGTAAGTATGTTTTTTGATGGCAGCATCATCACCACAAATACACCAAATCGTTTCTTTTCACAGAACAGTTTCTATACAACGGCAGCAAACAGGATGAGCCGCCATATCTTTGAAAACGCTATTACAAATGAGGATGTGATCGAATTATGCAGACAGAATCTGTAAAATACTGGACTTTAAAAAGGATCCTGGGCTATGTACTGATCCTGATCCTGATGCCGGTGACTCTGATGGTGTCCTGGCATTTCGGAGATCGAAAATATTATCTGTGCAGCCTGATCCTGATCGTTTATTCTATAATCCCGTTTTTGCTCAGTTACGAAAAAAGGAAACCCCAGGCAAGAGAGCTGGTAACGATCGCCGTGATGTGTGCCATTGCAGTGGCTTCCAGAGCTGCGTTTATCATGCTTCCGCATTTTAAGCCCATGCTGGGAATCATTATGATCACAGGAATGGCTTTTGGCGCAGAAGCGGGATTTCTGACAGGAGCTCTTGGAGCTTTTGTGAGCAATTTTATCTTCGGACAGGGACCCTGGACTCCGTGGCAGATGTTTGCCTACGGGATCGGAGGACTTCTGGCAGGGCTTCTTGCAAGAAAAGGGATCATGACAGAGAAAAAGAGGATCCGCACGGCAGTGATCGGTTTTCTGATCATTCTGTGTATTGTGGGACCGCTTCTTGACACCTGC
>OLRV01001478.1_pt1 | contig 19971 bp, 16 predicted proteins | sample 1672421 | NCBI WGS metagenome assembly OLRV01 (sample SAMEA3136684, study PRJEB25190) | human gut metagenome | biome: human gut; feature: human-associated habitat; material: faeces | place: Austria | collected 2013
CCGATTTGATTATATCATAAATTTCCTTCGGACGGAATATGTTATCCGCCTGAACTTCTTTTATATCATTTCGATTTTTAATGTATTCGACAACGTAGCCGTCAAGCGACGGTTTCTCACCCATCAGTTCTGTGATTCTTTTCTCACATTGAACGGTGCGAAAACCGACAATTTTCAGGAAGGTATAAATCTCCTCGGCATTCTCGCCCATTGAACTGAGCGTTGCGTCACCGTCAATTCTGCTGACTGCGGAAATTATATTTCCGTCATCGTCAGTCTGCTTCCAGAATTTTACAAAGTCGTAGTCCGTCGAATAGCAATTATAAAGGCATGCGATCCTCGTGCCGAAAACATCACGCCGACAAAATTCGACAAAATCATTATCGCCCTTTTCGACTGCCTTAAGCATCTGCAAACTCCTCGGCAAGTGCACGGATAATGCGTTCACTCTCGGTTATATCCTCCGACTTCAGCACGCATGACGGAGAATGAAGATATCGGCACGGCATGGAAACCGTGACAGTCTTTATGCCGCCTGCCGTCTTATGGATAACGCCTGCATTGTTGCCGCCTGCAACCGCCGCCTTGACCTGCGCCTTGATTCCGTCACGCTTCGCAAGCTCGAAGGCTTTGTCAAAAAGCTCTCTTGAATAAATCGTGCGTCTGTCCATGAACGAAATAACCGCTCCCTCACCGAGCTTGCAGACCTTTTTGTTCTCGGGCACATCGGCAAGATCCGCCGCAGTAGTTGTTTCAACAACTATCGCATAATCGGGATTAACCCTGTATGCCGCCGTACCCGCCGAGCCGAGGCCTACCTCCTCGCCCGTTGCAAAATTGAAATACATATCATAAGGCAGGTCTGATTTTATCATATTGATAAGTATTGCACAGCCTGCACGATCGTCAAGAGCCTTGCACTTGATGAAGCCGTCGCCGAACTCCGCAAAATCGGAATTGAAATATGCACAGTCTCCGAGCGAAACAAGCTTTGCGGCCTGCTCTGTATTATCAGCTCCGATGTCAATATACATTTTTTCGGGCATGGTCATTTTTTCGTCGCCCTTTGTCATATGAATGGGTTTGAGACCGATAACTCCGTTTATTTTCTTTTCGCCGACGGTTACCGCTCTGCCGAGCATAACACGCTTGTCAATTCCGCCGATTCTCTCAAAGCCGAGTGTTCCGTCGGAATTTATGCTTGTTATCATGAATCCTACCTCGTCCATATGAGCGTCGAGCATAACCTTGTTTTTCGGCGTTTTCTTGCCTTTCTTGAACACGATAAGGTTGCCGAGCGGGTCAACCTCATAGCTTTCGGCACAGTCCTTTATTTCATTTATAATAAACTCTCTTACGTCGTCCTCTCTGCCCGAGGTTCCGTTGAGAAGCGAAAGCTTCTTTACAAGTTCAAGCATTGAGACCACCTCCGAGAATGTATTCCGCAATTAATTTCGCCGTATTTTTCACATCGTCAACGGCGATAATTTCAACACCCGTGTGCATATTTCGCTGAGGGATTGAAACAAGCCCCGTTTTGATTCCGCCCTTTGAAATTGCGATATGGTCGGCGTTTGTTCCTGTCGAATCGCCCATCAATTCAAGCTGATAAGGAATTTTCTTTCCATCGGCAACAGCCTTGAGCTTTTGACTTATCCTATAGTCAAGCACGGGGGCAATGCCAATCATAGGGCCTTTGTTGAGCTTGCCGCACTTTTCGCTCGGCATGTCCGGTGCATCGGCAAAGCTGACATCAACGGCAATGCACTCATCGGCATTGAGATTAAAGCTGCCCGTAATCGCACCGTCACCGCCCGTTTCCTCCTGACCGGAGAAAAGAAGCTTCACACTTGGTCTTTCCTTCTCTTTCGAGACGAGCTCGGCAGCTTTGATTATCGCCGCACAGCCTGCACGGTCGTCGAGAGCGGCGCCGAATATTCTGCCGTTTTCCATCTCGCCATGAGGGCATCTTACGGTTATTCTGTCGCCCTGAGAAATAAGCTTCTCCGCTTCTTCCTTAGTCATTCCCGTATCAATGAGAATCGCATCAAAATCCTTTGCTTTCTTAGCGTCCTCCGGAGTTGAGAGATGCGGAGGAGTCGAGGTAACAACGCCATAAACAGGCTCTTTGCCACAAATTGTAACGTCCTGAGCGGCAAGAACCCTTGCGTCCATCCCGCCGCACTTTGCGACACGCAGGAATCCACCGTTCTCGATACCCGTGACTATCATTCCGATTCTGTCCATATGGGCGTCAAGAAGAATTGTTTTCTCCCCTGCCGGCATTTCAGCTGTCACGTTGCCGAATTTGTCCTTTTTGACATCGGCAAATTTTGATACATATTTTTCAATTATATTTGATATTTCGCTTTCCGCTCCGGGAGTTCCGTTTGCTTCGGAAAGATCGAAAATCATATCTCTTAAAGTGCTCATATTTTCACCTCATTTATATAACTCCTAACAATTTAACTATTATATTATAACCTTTATAAACAAAATGTGCAATAATATTTGATTTTCTTTTTAAAATAGTTTATAATGATAAAAAATCGCATGGAGGTTCAATTCATGGAAGAAAATAAATATCAGGTTATCGACCCCAAGGACGACAGCTACAAGCTTACCGCTGCCGATCTCAAAAAAGAAAAAAAGAAAAAGCGCAAGGGTCTTAAGGCGTTTATCGCCATTATCCTTGTTTTTGCAATACTTGCAGGCGGAGCGGGAATATACGTATACACCTACCTCAACAAGCTCAATTACGGCGATTCGCAGGGAACGGCAAACCCGAACCTTGACAAAGAAGAATCCCTGAACTTTGATAATCAGGCGGACGCCGATGCCGATCTTCGAGCAAGACTTGCCAACAACGTTATTTGGTACGACGACAGAATTGTAAACATTCTTTTGGTCGGCGTTGACTACGGTGACGAGGAAGCAGTCATGTTCAAGGGTGCATATCTCCCCCGTTCCGACTCCATGATTCTTATCTCGATTAACACAATTAATAATGTTATCAACATGGTTTCGCTCTCCCGTGCGGCATATGTCGCAATCCCCGACCACGGCAACAAGCGACTGAACACGGCTCATGCCTACGGCGGAGCAAGCCTGCTTGTTGACACAATTGAGCAGAACTATAAGATAAGAATTGATAAATACATCACCGTTGACATCTCGGGCTTTGCCCAGATTGTTGACGCTCTCGGCGGAGTTACGATTGAAATGACTGCGGCGGAAGCGGGCAAGGTTCTCGGCGTTTCGGCAGCCGGAACATACGACCTTGACGGAGATGAAGCGGTTTACTATTCGAGACTTCGTTCAATCGACACGGACCGTAAGCGTACCGGCAGACAGAGAGCCGTTCTCAACGCTATCGCTTTAAAGCTCAGAAAATCTTCGGCCTCGACAATGGTAGACCTTCTTGACACGGTTCTGCCGCTTGTTACAACCAATTTTTCCAAGGCAGAGCTTCTCGCTCAGGTTGCAAAGGCGCCGAAATATCTTTCGATGAGCATACATGAGGACATCATTCCCCATGTTCCTTATCCGCTTTCGACCCGTGACGGCAAGGAAGTTCTTATCCTCAACTGGGACGAGGAGGATAAATACATTCACGATCTTCTTTATCCCGATATCATTCCCCAGTCGGCAGAAAAAGAATAAAAAAACCGTACCGAAGTCAAAAGCAAGGCTCGGTACGGTTTTTTGATGTGTTGCGGTAAAATTTCTATCTTGGCTCCCTTTTAGGGAAGCTGACTGGGGTTTTATTGAAAATCTGATAAGACCTTGTTTAACCTCCCATGCATGGGAGGCAAGTTAGGTGTCTGCCTCGAAAACAATTTCATCAAAATTTTAAAGGTGCGATGTGGGCATCGCACCCTACGACGAGGTGCAGAAAAGCAAAATTCTGCAAAAGTGTGGTAAGAGAACATTCCGTAGGGGGCGATGCCTACATCGACCCAAGTTGAGAAGAAAATTCTTGGGTGCCCCTACAGTGAAACCAAGAAAAATTTGCAAAAATATAATTTCTCACCGAAAAAACTTCATTTCTTACAAAACTGTAAGATTTGAGCACTGTTTTGTAAGATAATTCTATGGAGATTCGTTCCTTTTTTCTGATATACTAACGTCAGAAAATTGATTGGAGGTCAAAACAATGAGTATTCTGGAAGTCAGAGGACTTAAAAAAATCTATTCAACACGCTTCGGCGGCAATAAGGTCGAAGCACTCAGGAACGTAAACTTCACCGTCGAGGAGGGCGAATATGTCGCCGTCATGGGTGAATCGGGATCGGGTAAAACAACGCTTCTCAACATTCTTGCGGCCCTTGATAAGCCGACGAACGGCAACGTTGTTCTTGACGGCAAGGATCTTTCCAAGATAAAAGAAAAAGACGTTGCTGCATTCCGCCGTGACAATCTCGGCTTCGTATTTCAGGATTTCAACCTGCTTGACACATTCACACTTGAGGACAACATCTATCTTCCCCTTGTTCTTGCAGGCAAGAACTATAAGGAAATGAGCGGCAAGCTTGAAACAGTCGCAAAAAGGCTCGGTATTCTTCCGCTTCTCAAGAAATATCCCTATGAGGTTTCCGGCGGTCAGAAGCAGAGAGCCGCAGTTGCCCGTGCGATAATCACAAATCCGAAGCTTATCCTTGCCGACGAGCCGACAGGTGCGCTTGATTCAAAAGCAACGGACGAATTGCTCCGCCTTTTCTCCGATATCAACAGCACCGGTCAGACCATCGTTATGGTTACTCACTCGCTCAAGGCGGCAAGCTCGGCGAACAGAGTCCTTTTCATTAAGGACGGCGAGGTTTTCCATCAGATTTACAGAGGCAAGGATACCGACGAACAGCTTTATCAGAAGATTTCGGATACCCTTACTCTGCTTGCGACAGGCGGTGAAAAATAATGAAAAAAGGATTTTACCCCAAGCTTGCCTTTGACGGCATTCGCAAGAATAAAAAAATGTATCTGCCCTATATTCTCACTTCTATAGGCATGGTAATGATGTACTATATCATTATTTTCCTACAGTTTTCACAGAGTATTAAGGACGCGGTGCAAAGCTCGACAGTCTCCGAAATTCTCGGTCTCGGCTCATGGGTCATCGCAATTTTCTCATGCATCTTCCTTTTTTACACAAATTCATTTCTTATCAAACGGCGCAAAAAGGAATTCGGACTTTATAACATTCTCGGAATGGACAAACACAATCTCGGCATAATACTTTTCTGGGAAACACTCATAATAACGGTTATTTCCCTCGTCATAGGTCTTGCTGCAGGTATCGCTTTCTCGAAGCTTGCCGAGCTTGTATTTCTCATTTTGTTAAAAAGTGACGTAACATTTGACCTTACGGTTTCAAGTCAGGGCATCGGACTTTGTGCAATAATTTTTACGGTAATTAACATTCTCCTTTTCTTCAATTCACTTCGTCAGGTTCGGTCCTCAAGCGCCATTTCGCTTGTTAAGAGCGAGCAAACGGGTGAAAAACCGCCAAAGGGCAATTGGATTTTCGGTATTCTCGGAGTACTTCTGCTCGGCGGTGCATATTACATTTCGCTCAGCATTAAAGAGCCGCTCCAGGCATTGACGCTCTTCTTTGTAGCCGTCATTATGGTTATCATCGGAACGTATCTCGTCATGATTTCCGGCTCGGTTCTTTTCTGCCGCCTTTTGCAGAAGAACAAGAAGTATTACTACAAACCGAACCACTTTGTATCCGTTTCCTCAATGGTTTACAGAATGAAGCGCAACGGTGCAGGCCTTGCTTCGATCTGTATTCTCGCAACAATGGTTCTCGTTATGATCTCATCAACGACAAGCCTTTATTTCGGTGCGGAGGACGCTCTTTCAATCCGTTATCCCAGGGAGATAAACATTGACATTTCGACTCTTGATACCGATCTTGAGAAAAACGGACAGATGGATAATATAATATCTGACATTAAAAACATATGCAAAAATCACGATGTTAAAGGAACTGACGCCTATACGTATCTCAACGGCATGATCAGCGGAATGATAACCGACGATGGCAAGGTTGAAACGGACATAAACAGAATTGATAACTTCTCCAATATAGCTCTCGGAGATTTCAGCAGTGTTTATTCATTCATATTCATCCCGGTCGATGATTACAATAAAATCATGGGCACAAGCTACACGCTTAAGGACGATGAGGCAATTATCTATAATTATCGTAACGATTCACGCTATAAAAACAACGTAATATCCTTTAATCGGGGTCAGAGCTTTAAAATAGTCAAAGAGACGGATGAGTTTGTTATTGATACCAATGCGGCAATATCCGTTACTCCCTCAATGGCACTGATTGTAAACGATATTGACAACGCAACAAAAGGACTTACTTATAATGCTACCACGGCTCAAAAAATTGAAAATACCGGAATAAACTTTCACAGGTATTATTGCTTTGACACAGGAGTTTCTCCGCAGCACCAAATCGAGCTTTCCAAGGATATCGCAAATTATCTGGACGGAAATATAGAAAAATACAGAGCCGATACATCGAGCCGTATGTTTCGCTCGTCTGTTGAAAGCCGAGAGCAGAACCGATTGGATTTCTTCGGCCTGTACGGTGGGCTTTTCGGACTCGGAATCATTCTCAGCATAGTATTCATCTTCGCCGCCGTCCTCATAATCTACTACAAGCAGATTTCCGAGGGCTACGAGGATCAGTCGAGATTCGAGATCATGCAAAAGGTCGGCATGACAAAAAACGAAATCAGAAAGAGCATCAATTCACAGCTCCTAACTGTATTCTTCCTCCCCCTCATCTTTGCGGGAATGCACCTTGCTTTCGCAGCACCGATAATTAAAAAGCTGCTGCTTTTATTCAACCTGACAAACCTTAATCTTTTCATTGTGACAATCCTGATTAGCTTTGCGGCATTCGCACTGTTCTACATGATTGTTTACAAGATTACCTCAAGCGCCTATTACAAGATAGTAAGCGGTGCAAAGGAGGGCTGACAATGAAAAAGCTGCTTGCAATTTTCATCGCAGCCGTTATCATTCTCGGTGCAGTCGAGGTCGTCAGAAAGCCGTCGGCACAGCAGATTGTCGATGATTTTGACAGCATAGTTCACGTTATCAGCCTCACGCAGATAACAAGAGATTCAAAGCTCATCGGAAAGAGAGAAAATGTCGGCAAGGATACCTATATCGGCAGCTATTCATCCTCCTGCATTTCGGAGAACGGACGTGACGTGGTGTTCGGCGGAGCATCGGTCAAGGACAGAAAAATCAAGCTCAAAGTGAAAATTCTTACGGAAAGCGGAGCCGCCTCTCTCAGGGTCAGAACAGGCTCGGACGTCAAGGAATATTCCGTTGATGAGAATGGAATTATTGAAAAGACATTTGATTTTGACAGCGGCGGAAACTATGCAATGATAATTTACAACAACTTCACCGGAACGGTCGAAATGACATCGGAATATGCGAAATGAAAAAGCTGAAACATATTTTTTCAAAGTTTGTATTCTTCGGCGGGCTCGCCGCAATAGGCGTACTCACCGTCCCTGCCGCAATACTTTTCGGAATGATAGCACTGATTCGTGCCGCAACCGATCTGATAACACAAAAACTCGAAAAATAAAAATTAACTGCCGCATTTAGCACTGTTTCTAAATGCGGCAGTTTTGTTTCGGTTAAAAATCAAAAACTGTAATTATTTTATAACTCTTACTCTGATAACACCGTCAATTGCTTCAAGAGCGGCAACATCTGCTTCGGCATCAACAACCGAGTAGCCGTATGCTCCTCTTACTGCACTCTTTGCGTCTGCACCAAGCACAGCCTTAACTGCGTCTGCGGCATCAGCTTTATGGATAACGCAGGTTCTTACACTGTCAACCTTATCGAGAGGCATTCTCGGCATATTTACCGAGTTAACGATTTCGCCCTTTTCGATGTAAGCGATAAGCTCATCCGCAGCCATAACCGCACAGTTGTCCTCACTCTCGGGAGTTGATGCGCCGAGATGCGGAATAGCGACAACGCCGTCAACACCGATAACCTCATCCGACGGGAAATCTGTAACATAAGCAGCAGCCTTACCGCTTTCGAGTGCGGCAATCATGTCTGCACTGTTTACAAGTCCGCCACGGGCAAAGTTGAGAATTCTTACTCCGTCCTTGCAAAGTGCAAGAGTATCCTTGTTGACCGTATCCTTAGTTCCGTCATTGAGAGGAACATGAATTGTTATGTAATCGCTCTTTTTAAAGATGTCGTTGATGTCCTCAACAACCTCTGTCTCAGCCGAAAGAGCAGCCTTAACACCCTCCGAAAGGAACGGGTCGTAGCCGACAATTTTCATGCCGAGAGCTTCGGCGGCCTGAGCGACCTTAAAGCCGATTGCTCCGAGGCCTATAACGCCGAGAGTTTTGCCCATGATTTCCGGGCCTGCGAACTGTGACTTACCTTTTTCAACAAGCTTGCCGACATTGTCGCCCTCGCCCTTAAGACCCTTACACCAGTCGTAAGCGGCGGTAACCTTTCTCGAAGCGAGAAGAAGTCCGCAGATAACAAGCTCTTTAACGGCATTTGCATTTGCACCGGGAGTGTTGAAAACAACGATTCCCTGCTCTGCACACTTGTCAACCGGGATATTGTTAGTGCCTGCACCGGCACGGGCGATTGCAAGAGTTTCCGGAGCGAATACTGTCTCGTGCATTGAAGCCGAACGAACCATAACGGCGGTCGGATTCTCACAGCTGTCCGAGCAAGCGTACTTTCCGTCGAAACGGTCTGTACCGCAGGCAGCAATCTTATTGAGAGTAAGAATATTATACATAAAACTGTCTCCTTTTATAAAATAAGGCTGTTCCGTTAAAGGCGGCACAAGTCTTCCCCATCAAAGGGAAGACTGTTTTGTGCCATCTGACTTTAAGATAACAGCCTGTGTGTTTTTATTTATGAATTAGCTTCCTCGAACTTCTTCATGAACTCGACGAGCTTTTCAACACCCTCGATAGGCATTGCGTTGTAGATAGAAGCTCTCATACCGCCAACGGTCTTGTGACCCTTGAGGTTGATAAAGCCTGCCTCTGTTGCCTCGGCAATGAACTTTGCTTCCATGTCCTTGTCGCCGATAACGAACGGAACGTTCATAAGAGAACGATCCTCCTTAACAACAGTGCCCTTGAAGAGCTTGCTTGAATCAAGGTAATCGTAAAGAATCTTAGCTTTAGCTTCGTTTCTTGCCTTCATAGCGTCAAGACCGCCGATACTCTTGATCCACTCAAGAACAAGCTTGCACATATAAATTGTGTAGCACGGCGGAGTGTTGTACATTGAACCGTTATCTGCGTGAATCTTATAGTCAAGCATTGTCGGTGTGTAATCACGGGCATGACCGAGCATATCTTCACGAATGATAGCGATTACAAGACCTGCCGGAGCAACGTTCTTCTGAGCGCCGCCGTAAACCATTGCAAACTTGGAAATATCAAGCGGCTCCGAGAAGAAGCAGGATGAAACGTCTGCAATAAGAGGAATATCGCCTGTGTCCGGGATATACTTGAATGTTGTACCGTAAATCGTATTGTTCATGCAATAGTAAACATAGTCAATATCATCACGGAAGCTCTCACGGGTCGTCTTGGGGATATAAGTGTATGTCTTATCCTCCGATGAAGCTGCGGCAACAACATCGCCGTACTTCTTAGCCTCTTTGAAAGCCTGGTTTGCCCAACGGCCTGTGATGATGTAATCAGCCTTGCCTGTGCCGTTCATGAAGTTGAGCGGAATAGCTGCGAACTGAGTTGATGCGCCGCCCTGAAGGAAAAGAACCTTGTAGTTATCCGGAACCTTGTAAATCTCACGGACAAGAGCCTCTGCGGAATCAATGATTCCCTGGAAAGCCTTTGAACGGTGAGACATCTCCATAACGGATGTGCCTGTGCCCTCATAGTCCAGCATCTCTGCGGCTGCCTTGTTCAGAACCGACTCGGGAAGCATGGACGGACCTGCTGAAAAGTTATATACTCTACCCATAATAAAACCTCCGATAGAATTTTTGCAATACCGCATGATTACGACATACGTTATCGCCTTAAATATTTTACTGAAATATTATACCTTTATGTTAATTCTTTGTCAATAAAGAATGCAATTATTTTCCGTCTTTTCTGCGATTTTGCAGTCTTTCAAATGCTTTCCCGCTTGAAGAATCAAAACGAACGGAATCAATAACACGATTAAGCTTTTTATCATACACAACATAATTTATTCCGTCGTGTCCGTAGGAATACGTTACTCCGTCAATTTTAATTCTGTTTCCGTCAGAAAAATCAAAAAGGACTTCCTTACCTCGATACTCTCGACCGCCGCAATAAACATCGAAACTGTTTTCATCGGACGTTTTGCCAACCTTGCGAACAGCGTAAATATATCTTTCATCTTTAAGCAGCTCCATATAGCTTGTTATATTATCACAGCTTTTCAACGAAGATTTTTCAATATCAAAAACCGAATAATCAAAATTCACTGCCATTTTCTTGATTTTTTCCAGTCTATCGTTGCAATTATCCTTTGTCAACAGATTTTCGCCTTTACAAATATCTTCCAAAATCTTATCCGAAACGTTGGAGGAAAAATGCTGAGTATCACAATAATTATAAAGGTTTTCGACTGTTTGTTCGTCGTCCTGGAACATAAACATTCTGCAATTATCATATGAAGAAAACGTTTCGAATGTTTCTTTGATTATATTGCAATAGAAGTCAAGGTATGAATTGAAGCTCATGGTTTTAAGCTCCAAAATCGATTTTGGCGGAATAAAGAAACTGAATTCAACGCCGGGGTTTTTCTCCACAACATCTTCAAGCGAACTTACTCCCGATTTGAATTTTTCATAAAGCTCTTTTTCATTGAAATCAATCGGGTCATTTGACGCCGATTGTACCGCCGAATACTCGGAAAAGTAAAAGTCTTTTTCGCTCGAGAAGGCCACGTCCATATTTACCCGATCGATTTTCCTTATCGTCCTGTTCAAAACATTCAGATTTTCCGAAAATAAAACACTTTTATTAAGCAAATAATTCACATCGTTGAAGATGTTGTTATCATACATATAGCTCGGAAAGCTTGCATCCTCAGAATCATTAAAGAACAATGTCGGGTCGATATTCATAATTATACTTTTCAATTTCTCGTTCTTTTCTAAAGCTAAATTGCAGGCATCCAGAATGAACGGGAAGCCTATTCCGCAAAGAGGAACCTTCACAGTTTTTGATCGGAACAGTTTTTCGGCATAGGTCGGGCGCATATTTTGAGTCAACGACGAGCCGATAATTAAGGTTTCGTAATCAAAATTCTTTATTATTCCCGCTCCCTGGTACATTATGCTGTCATATTCATAATTCAAATTTTTAATTGGTTTATGATATTGAAAAAACGGATCAATAATTACATTTACAGTTATCGAAACAACAAGTATCAGCAATATAAAAAATGCAGAAAGAAATGTCCATCGTTTGAATATATTTTTCTTCAAATTAAACATCCTTTCTTAAAAATTGAAATAAAGGAAAGAGCTGATCCCCGAAAATGATAATATGCTTACACCGATAAAAGCAACCGTTGCCAATCCGCTTCTCTTATTTGGGGTAAAGCATTCCAGCTTTTCGTTTGTGTTTTTGCACTTCACACACATAAACAGAGCCAAAGCCATAAGTGCAATGCCGAAAGCATATTTTAGCCACGGTAAGCCAAATAACGAATCTATATACTGCATATTATCATCATACAGCAATGAAACAAGATTACCGTCCAACGGTTTGAAATTCATCATCAACAATCGTTTCATAATAAAAAGAAATTGATGAACGTTATCCGCTCTGAAAATAACCCATGTTACATTTAAAAATCCGAATGTAATTACCCACCTTATAATTTTCGGGATTTTAGAAATCGGTTTTGAAAGAGCTTTTGAAAAAATATCCGCAGCACCGTGAACAATACCCCAAAGAATAAAGGTCCAATTTGCGCCGTGCCATATTCCGCTGACAACAAAAACTATAAATGTGTTCAGATACATTCTGGCTTTTCCCTTTCGGTTGCCGCCCAGCGGAATATATATGTATTGAGTAAAAAATCTCGTGAGTGTAATATGCCATCTTTTCCAAAAATCATAGTCATCCAAAGCTCTGTACGGAGAATTGAAATTCATGGGAATCTCGATATTAAACATCCAGCCGAGGCCTGTTGACATATCGCAATATCCGCTGAAATCAAAATAAATTTGGAATGTGTATGCCATTATTATAAAAATACCGTTTGTCGAATTAAGAAAATAATCCGTATCGGCATATGCGGCATCAACTACCCTGCCGAAAGTATCGGCAATCAGAACCTTTTTTGCAAGTCCGTAAGCCATTGCATACATTCCTTTTGAAAAATTCCGAAAATCAAAAGCCTTTTTTGTCTCGTCGGCAAACTGAGGAACGATCTCGTTGTGTAAAACAATCGGGCCTGCAATAAGCTGAGGGAAAAAAGTTACGAAAATGGCATAATCAAAAAAATTATATAGCGGAATGTTCCCCTTATACGAATCAATAACAAATGAAAGCTGCTGAAAAGTAAAGAAGCTTATTCCGAGCGGCAAAACAATGTGTCTAAGTGCAAAATCAGCCGAAAAGACAGCATTTATATTCGAGATAAAGAAATCCAAATACTTAAAATAGAATAACATGCCGATATTAAAAAGCAACGATAAAGCTAACACAAGTTTTTTCAGCTTTATTTTTTCTTTGTTTTTCAGCATAATTCGACTCATAAGATAATTAAGCACGATGCTGGAGAAAATAATGAAAAAATACGATATATTAAAATATGCATAAAAAATCAACGACATTATAATTAAAAATGCCTTTGACAAATTATATTTTTTTATTCTGTTAAGGGAATAATATCCCAGTAAGGTCACCGGCAGAAACAAAAGCATGAAAATATAAGAATTGAAAAGCATATTTTATCTCCTTTTGCACAATTAAGTGTATTATATCATACTTTCTTCTGTTTTCAATAAATTTTTGTTTTCTGTGTCAAATCTCATCCTGCTTTATTCCTTCTTTGAACAAAATGGTGAATAAACGAAAAAAATATGCTAATTTTATGTATATACTGATATATTGTTAAATTTTTGGCTATTGGTACTTGAAAAATTTCCCGTAATGTTGTAAAATAAGTCGGATTGAAAATAAATAGGCAATGCCGCACAAATATGGCTTGCGAATTGTCTAAAACTATTTCTGAAAGGAAGATCAATAATGGAAGCTCTTAACAAAAAGACTGTTGAGGATATTGACGTAAACGGCAAGAAGGTTCTTGTACGCTGCGACTTCAACGTTCCTCTCAAGGACGGCGTTATTACAAGCGACAAGCGTATTGTTGCTTCGCTCCCGACAATCAAATATCTTATCGACCATAATGCAAAGGTTATCCTTTGCTCACATCTCGGCAGACCCAAGGGTGAATTCAAGCCTGAGTTTTCTCTTGCTCCCGTTGCCGCTCGCCTTTCCGAGCTCCTCGGTAAGGAAGTTAAGATGGCAAAGGACGTTGTAGGCGAAAGCGCACAGTCACTCGCCGCTTCGCTTCAGGACGGAGACGTAATGCTTCTTGAAAACGTTCGTTTCCACAAGGAGGAGACAAAGAACGATCCCGAATTCTCAAAGAAGCTTGCTTCTCTTGCAGATATCTTTGTAAACGATGCCTTCGGTTCTGCTCACAGAGCACACAGCTCAACAACAGGTGTTGCCGACTATCTTCCCGCGGTCTGCGGATTCCTCATTCAGAAGGAAATTAAATTCATCGGCGGTGCCCTTGCTAACCCGAAGCGTCCGCTTGTTGCTATTCTCGGCGGTGCCAAGGTATCCGACAAGATCGGCGTTATTACAAACCTCCTCGACAAGTGCGATACAATCATCGTCGGCGGCGGTATGGCTTACACCTTCATGAAGGCTCTCGGCTACAGCATCGGTAACTCTCTTCTTGAGGAAGACAGAATCGAAGATGCTTTGAACATGATGAACACAGCTAAGGAGAAGGGCGTTAAGTTCCTTATTCCGGTTGACAATAAGGTAGGTAAGGAGTACAAGCCCGACACAGAGGCTATGATTATCGACAGTGATATCATCCCCGACGGCTGGATGGGTCTTGACATCGGTCCTAAGACACAGGCTCTCTTCGCTGACGCTATCAAGGGCAGCGGAACAGTAATTTGGAACGGACCTATGGGCGTTTCCGAGTGGGATAACTTCGCAGCAGGTACAATCGCTGTTGCAACTGCCGTTGCAGATTCCGGCGCTATCTCAATCATCGGCGGCGGCGACTCTGCCGCAGCTGTTCAGAAGCTCGGTTTTGCCGACAAGATGTCTCACATCTCAACAGGCGGCGGTGCATCTCTTGAATTCCTTGAGGGCAAGGAGCTTCCGGGCATCGTAGCTCTCAATGATAAATAATCGGAGGTAGTTAAAATGAACAAGTCACTTCGTAAAGCAGTTATCGCAGGTAACTGGAAAATGAATAAAACCCCTGCTGAGACAACAGCTCTCATCAACGAGATCAAGCCCCTCGTTGCAGACGCAGGTTGCGACGTAGTTTGCTGCGTTCCTTATGTTGACCTTTTCGCAGCTCTCGAAGCAGCTAAAGGCTCAAACATCAAAATCGGTGCAGAGAACTGCCACTGGGCAAAGAGCGGCGCATTCACAGGTGAGGTTTCCGCTGAAATGCTCAAGGCTTGCGGCGTTGATATCGTTATCACAGGCCACAGCGAGAGAAGAACATACTTCGGTGACACAGACGTTACGGTTCATGACCGCACAAGGGCAGCTCTTGACAACGGTATGACAGTTATCCTCTGCGTAGGCGAGTATCTCGAGCAGCGTGAGCAGAACATCACAATGGAGGTTGTTTCCTCTCAGGTTAAAATCGCTCTTGCAGGCGTAAGCAAGGAAGAACTTGACAGAATTATCATCGCATATGAGCCGGTTTGGGCTATCGGAACAGGCAAGACTGCAACAGCCGATCAGGCCGAGGAGGTTTGCAAGGCTATCCGTGAGCTTATCGCCGAGCTTTATGATAAGGAAGCTGCCGACAAGTTTGTTGTTCAGTACGGCGGATCAATGAACGCCAAGAATGCAGACGAGCTTCTCGGCAAGGAGGATGTTGACGGCGGTCTTATCGGCGGCGCATCTCTTAAAGCTCCCGACTTTGCGGCTATTGTTAAGGCGGCAAGTAAATAATTTATATCAGATATAATTTTCGCGGGACTGACGCATTTTGATGCAGAAAGCGTTTTCTTACACCGAAGCTGTATACAGATACTGCGAGAGTGTAAAAGACGCCTAAAAGAGCCTCAAGCTCTTTGGTCTGCGCAAAATGCGCCGGTCTTCTGATTTTGAAAGTGGTGACTAATATGAAAAGACCCGTTGTATTATGTATCATGGACGGCTTCGGAATCAATCCCGGTGCAAAGGGCAATGCGATTGAAGCTGCAAATACTCCCAATCTTACAAGACTTTTTAAAGAAAATCCGTTCACTACCATCGGTGCTTCCGGACTTGACGTAGGTCTGCCGGACGGTCAGATGGGCAACAGTGAGGTTGGCCATACAAATATCGGCGCAGGCCGTGTTGTTTATCAGATGCTTGTTAAGATTTCAAAGTCCATTCAGGACGGCGATTTCTTCAAGAACGAGGCTTTGCTCAAGGCTTGCGAAAACTGCAAGAAGAATGGCACAGCTCTCCACCTTGTAGGACTTCTTTCCGACGGCGGCGTTCACAGCCACATTGAGCACCTTTACGGCTTGCTTGAAATGGCAAAGCGTGAGGGTCTCGACAAGGTATATGTTCATTGCATCATGGACGGCCGTGACGTTTCCGTAACTTCCGGCGTAGGCTTCATCAAGGATGTTTATGCTAAGACAAAGGAGCTTGGCGTCGGCGAAATCGCAACGGTTATGGGCCGTTACTACGCTATGGACCGTGACTTCGCTTGGGACAGAGTTGAGAAAGCTTATGCCGCAATGGTTTACGGCGAGGGAATTCAGGCAGACTGTGCAGTTGACAGCATGAATGAGTCCTATGCAAACGGCGTTACGGACGAGTTTATCGTTCCGACCGTTATCAACAAAAACGGCATGATCAAAGCAAACGACAGCGTTGTATTCTTCAACTTCCGCCCAGACCGTGCAAGACAGATCACAAGAACCTTCGTTGACGAGAAGTTTGACGGCTTTGAGAGAAAGAACGGTTTCTTCCCGCTCACATATGTCTGCATGACTCAGTATGATGAGACAATGCCGAACGTAAGCGTTGCTTTCCCGCCGGAGGAGCTTAAAATGACTATGGGCGAGTATCTTGCTTCAAAGGGCAAGACTCAGCTCAGAATCGCCGAAACGCAGAAGTACGCTCATGTAACATTCTTCTTCAACGGCGGCGAAGAGAAGACATTCAAGGGTGAGGACAGAATTCTTATCCACTCCCCCGATGTTCCGACCTTCGACCTCAAGCCGGAGATGAGCGCATACGAGGTTTGCGACGCAGTTTGCGAGCAGATCAAGTCCGACAAGTATGACGTTGTTATCCTCAACTTTGCTAACTGCGACATGGTTGGCCACACAGGCGTATTTGAGGCCGCCGTTAAGGCTGTTGAAGCTGTTGACGAGTGCGTAGGCAGAGTTTGCGATGCAGCTCTGAGCATGGGCGGCGCGGTTCTCATAACTGCCGACCACGGCAACGCCGACAAAATGATCGGCGACGACGGCAAGCCGTTTACACCTCATTCAACCAATCCGGTTCCGCTCTGCGTCGTAGGCTATGACTGCGAGCTTAAGGAAACAGGTAAGCTTTGCGACCTTGCACCGACAATGCTCCAGATCATGGATCTTCCTCAGCCGAAGGAAATGACCGGCGAATCAATGATTAAGTCGGTTAAATAAGATATTATATAATCAACAGCTCTTTACCTCGGTAAGGGGCTGTTTTTTCTGCCGGCTTCTTGTTATTTCCCCGCTGCTGTGATATAATAAAATCCTATAATTTTACAGAGGTGAGGTTATGTATAAACTCCTCATAGTCGAGGACGACCCGGGCATTGCCGAGGGAATAAAGGCTCAGACCGAGGCGTGGGGCCTTGAGGTTCGCACTGTTGAAAATTTTCGCAATGTTCTTGCGGAATTCAGCGAATATCAGCCGCACATCGTTCTCCTTGATATAATGCTCCCGTTCTTCAACGGCTATCATTGGTGCAGCGAAATTCGCAAGATTTCAAAAGTGCCGATAATTTTCATTTCTTCCGCTTCCGACAATATGAACATAGTCATGGCAATGAATATGGGTGCAGACGATTTTATCTCAAAGCCATTTGACGAGAATGTTTTGACGGCAAAAATCCGGGCTCTTCTGCGCAGAACATACGACTTCGGCTCGTCCGTTCCCGTTATTGAGCATCGTGGGGCAATCCTCAACACGGGCGACGGTACGCTTACCTTCGGCACGGAGCAAATCTCACTTTCAAAAAACGAATTCAGGATTTTGCAATGCCTTATGGAGAACAAGGGCAAAATCGTCAGCCGTGAAAAGCTGATGGAAAAGCTCTGGAAAACCGATGTTTTCGTTGACGAAAACACGCTGACGGTAAACATCAACCGCCTGCGTAAAAGGCTTGACGCCGCAGGGCTTGACAGCTTCATCACGACCAGGTTCGGCATGGGTTACATTATTGAATAAGGGTGCTGAATATGAAATTGTTTTTCGAATATCTCAGGCAGCGGCGAAACGGCATAATTCTTTTTTTGCTGTTCACTCTCGTTTTCGCCTTGGTTTTTATCCTTTACAAAATATCATTTACGGCGGTTCTGTACCCTTTTCTTCTTTGCATAATAATCGGAATAATATTTTTTATATTTGATTTTCGTTCTGTGAAGAAAAAGCACGAAAAACTTTGCGAAATCCGACAGCTCACCTCGGCAATGATAGACACTCTCCCTAAAATCGAGAGCATTGACGAAGCGGACTATCAAAAGCTTATCAGAAGTCTGACCGAGGAAATCTCGGATATCGAATACAAAAGCTCGATGAAATACCGTGATATGATCGATTATTACACCGTGTGGGCACATCAGATCAAGACACCGATTGCCTCCATGCACATTACGCTTCAAAACGAGGATACTCCCCTTTCACGTCGGCTCTCCTCGGAGCTTTTTCGCATTGAACAGTATGTTGAAATGGTGCTCGCCTTTCTTCGGCTTGATTCAACCTCAACAGATTACGTTTTTAAGGAGCATGATTTGGACGAAATTGTAAGGGAATCTATCAAACGCTTTTCAACAGAATTTATCGAAAGAAAAATCAAGCTTCAATATTCACCGTCCGACAAAAAAATAATAACAGACGAAAAATGGCTTTCGTTTGTTATTGAACAGCTGCTTTCCAATGCACTCAAATACACCCGTGAGGGCAGCATTAAGATTTATTCGGACAAGCAATATCTTTGCATTGAGGACACGGGAATCGGCATTGCGCCCGAGGATTTACCGAGGATTTTTGAAAAGGGCTACACAGGCGGCAACGGCAGAATTAATTCAAAGGCAAGCGGTCTCGGGCTTTACCTTTGCAAGCGCATTTGCGACAACCTCGGAATCGGCATCATCGCCCGCTCTGAGATTGACAACGGCACGGTTATTCTGCTTGACCTTGAGCAGTATAAATTGAGAACAGAATAAACGAATTTTTTCGTAGGACGGCCTCGGTCGTCCTTTTTATTTTCTGCAGACTTTAGAGGACGTACACGCCCATACTGACTATGTCTAAGTTTCTTCTGCCCTTGGGTCGATGTGGGCATCGACCCCTACGAATTGTGCTCTAACCGTACCTCTGCGTAACATTACTTTTCTGCACTTATCGCAAGGTGCGATGACCGCGGAATGTGACTTTATCGAACCTCGTCGTAGGGTGCGATGACCACATCGCACCTTGAAAATTTACCGACCTTGAAATCTTCTGATGAATATTGCTTTCCGTGCAAAAACTTCGCTACCCTAAAGGGGCGTCCACGCTTAAATAAACATTTTCAAAAAAAGACTGCACCATAGTTCAAGTGAACCATGATACAGCCTCAATTATTGCTTATTGATTATTTGTGGTCTCTTTCTTTTCTTCCGCCTCTCGGGCCGCCTCTGCGGCGGTCGCCTGACGGACGTCTCGGAGCGTCGGAAATCTCGTTCTCGGGAACAAGACCCTCTACCTCGATAAGAGCCTCACGGCGTGAAAGATTGATTCTGCCCTGATCGTCAATCTCACGAACCTTAACGATAACCTCGTCGCCAACATTAACAACGTCTGTTACCTTGTCAACTCTCTTGACATCAAGATGGCTGATGTGAACAAGACCCTCTTTGCCCGGAGCAATCTCAACGAATGCACCGAAGTCCATAATTCTTGTTACAACGCCCTTATAAATAGCACCGACCTCGGGGTCGTTGGCGATAGTCTCAATCATGAAGATAGCACGCTTTGCGTTCTCAATATCCTGAGAGCATACAAATACGCTGCCGTCCTCCTCAACGTCAACCTTACAATCGCACTCTGCACAAATCTTCTGGATAACCTTACCCTGCTTACCGATAACCTCGGCGATCTTATCAACGGGAACCTTGGTTGAAAGCATCTTCGGAGCATACTTTGAAAGCTCTTTTCTCGGCTCGGGGATAACCGGAAGCATGATCTCGTCAAGGATGTAGCAACGAGCCTTGTATGTCTTCTCAAGAGCTTCCTTGATGATTTCCGGAGTAAGTCCGTGAACCTTGAGGTCCATCTGAATAGCTGTTATACCCTTCTTTGTACCTGCAACCTTGAAGTCCATGTCGCCGAAGAAGTCCTCAAGACCCTGAATATCAACCATTGTCATGAAGCGGTCGCCCTCGGTGATAAG
>OLRV01001479.1_pt1 | contig 19957 bp, 21 predicted proteins | sample 1672421 | NCBI WGS metagenome assembly OLRV01 (sample SAMEA3136684, study PRJEB25190) | human gut metagenome | biome: human gut; feature: human-associated habitat; material: faeces | place: Austria | collected 2013
CTTGGAGGTTTGCGACTATCTCAGCGAAAATGGCAAATACATCTGGCTGGGCAATCCTCTGGACATCAAGCGCAGCATGGGGCTTGTCAGAGGAAAGGACGATGTAATTGATTCACGCCGAATCGCGACCTTCGCTGCCGAAAAACATCATAAGGCTGTTTTGTACATGCGCCCAGAAGACTCAACAAGAACACTCAAATACTTGCTGAGTATCAGGAATACTCTTATTGAGCAAAAGAAAGCACTTAGCTGCCAGATAAAGGAGAATTTCCCTAAATTGCATGATGCTGCCTTGCTTTGTAAGATTGAGAATGAATTAAAGCATGCTCTTGATTTCATCAAAGCTGAAATCAAGAAAATTGAGAAAATGATGCTTGACATCATCCTCAGCAACAAGGAATACAAAAATACATTTGACATATTGACCTCCATGAAAGGAGTAGCACTAATAAATGCTGCTGCAATCATCGTTTTTACGGACAATTTCAAGAGGTTCTCATTCAATTCCAGAAAGATATGCACCTATTGGGGTGTTACGCCTTTCAGAAACGAATCAGGAGACAGTATCAGACGCGGTACACACACAAGCAGTTTCCACAACAATTGGCTCAAAGCCATCTTGTCAGAGGCTGTTCTATGTGCCATCAGATACAATGAACGATTGAAGACTTACTTCCTCCGGCTTTTAGCCAAAGGAAAGCACAGGAATATTGCACTCAACAATACCAAGAACAAATTACTAAAAACCTTGGTTGCAATGGTACGAGACTGTAAAACTTATGATGAGAATTACGTATCGGTTCCTCCGACCTGTGCAATTTAATAATTACATATATTAACGCAAAAAGTACGCGTAAAATTTGGTGGGTAACATAGGATGCCCAGGGCAACGCCCTGGGTACCATGTCCCCATTCCCTACGCCCTGTAAGGGCAAAAGTAAAAGCCAACCATTTGCCCATACTTTTGCCCTTACAGGGCGTAGGCGTTTATGCACTGATACCCAGGGCGTTGCCCTGGGCTATGGAGGTGTTGCCCTTTCAGGGCGCCATATTCCGCATAAGATTCGCCACTTGGCGGCGGAACTTTGTAACGAACCCTGCGGCGCCAGCACTGTAGCTCACTTTGCTTGCAAAGTGAGGGGGACGAACCTATGGCGAATAATGCAACGAATTCAGTTTTCGCCGCACTTTCATCTTCGCGCCCCTCACTTTGCAAGCAAAGTGAGCTACAGTGCTTCGCCCCAGTTGGCGACCATGCTGCGCTGCTTCGCCCCATCCCTAATCTCTGTCAGCGAACGCGGGTCGTGCGAAAACCGCCTCTGGGGCGTGCGACGACCGTCTCTGGGCCGTGCAACGACCGTCTCTGGGCCGTGCGACGACCGCCTCTGGGACGTGCGACGACCGAACACCGTCCCGCGTTCGCTATCAAACCGTAGCTTCGTGCCGAAGCATCCCTTTTCCGTGCTTTCCCCTCGCCGCGCCGCCCTCTTTTTTTACTTTTATCCCGCAGAAAATATAAGTGAAGATGGCAAATCAAATGTGAACGGCTCTTTTAACACAATCTTCACACCATTTCGCTTGACAATCGATAAATAAAGGCGTAACTTTGTCGCACACCACATGGAGAGGCGTCGTGAAAATTCCCCACAGGATTTCCAGCCGCCCCCTCTTGAATCATACACTCCAATAACACACCGCTTTATATCCTTGTGTACGTTCCTTAGAAAACAATAAATCAAAATACAAATTATTATGAAACAAACATTACACACATCTCGCAGAGCCTTTAAATTGGCGCTGCTCTGCCTCATGGCTTTCGTAACATGGGGGGGTAATTATTGTATTGCGCAGGAGGTTACGCTTAACTTTAAACAGAATGGTTGGAAATTGCCAACGAGCAAGAAACCTGCTACAAAAGGTGAATACACTTATAATGGTTTTACTATTTCTATTGATGCTTCAAAGAATTTTTACTATAATTCTGGCTATTTAATGCTGAAGAGTACTAAAACTGCCGTAGGAAAATTAACTCTTCCAGCCTTTAATTTTGCAGTTGAGAAAATAGAGGTTGTCGGTAATACTGGCGCATCAGGCAGCACAAAAGAAAATATTTACGTTGGCAATACTGCTGTCAGTACAGAAAAAACAGGGTCAGAAAATACAAATACATTTGTTATAAACAAGCAATATCAAGCAGCTGGCACTATTTATACATTGCAAGTATCGGCAGCTAATGCTCAGATTACCTATATAAAAATATACAAGAGGGCTGTAGATTTAACGGCAACTACTTTGACTTTAAGTGCTGTACCGACAGAGCCAATTGCCATTGGTGGAACATTTTCAAGCACTCCGACCTTAAAGGCTGGCGAACAAACATTATCTGATAAAACTATCACTTGGTCATCTGACAACAAGGACGTTGCTACCGTAGATGCAAATGGTACAGTTACAGGTGTGGGCTTAGGTAAAGCCAAAATTACCGCTACGTTTGCTGGCGATGAAGTATATGAAGGTTCAACGGCTTCTTATGAAATTAAAGTGAAGGGTGCTCCTGAGCTTTCTTTCCCGCAAACATCTTATGATATTTTCGCAAATGCGCCTTTCACAGCACCTGAACTTACGAAATCGCCAGCAGATGTTGTCGTTACGTATTCTTCTTCTAACGATAAAGTGGCAATTGTGGATGCTTCAACAGGCGAGGTTACTATCGTAGGTGCTGGAACAGCAAAGATTACGGCAACTTCGCAAGTGACAGATGTTTATGAGGAAGCTCAGGCTTCTTATGATTTGGTCGTAACGAAATTTACTCCTAAACTCTCTTTCCCGCAAACATCTTATACGATTGAGATGGGTGACGCTTTTGCACCCAAACTTGAAGGACTTCCAGAAGACGTTACGCCAGCGTACACTTCTTCCAAAGAAGAGGTCGCCACTGTTGATGCGGCAACTGGTGAGGTCAAGATTGTAGGCGTAGGAACGACAACCATTACTGTTACTTCTCCTAATACTGATATTTATGAAGAGGCAACGGCTTCTTATGTGTTGACGGTTAATCGGGCTACTTCGAAGGAGGTGACTATTGATTTTTCAGGATATAAAAACGGGGATGAGGTTAAGAATGAGAATGTTAATGGTATAACAATGACATTTGATGCGAATGGTGGAATATCCCCAAAGTGGTATACCACAGGTAATGCTGTTCGCCTTTATGCTAAAAATATATTAACCATTAGTTCTGTTAGCAGAATTAAGAGTGTTGAATTCATTTTCTCGCCTGACAAAGAAACCGATAAGATAAAATATATCACATCTGAAAACACTGCATTATCCGCTGGTGTCTACAATGCCAAAAACAATACTTGGGACTTGTCAGGTGCAAATGAAAAAGTAGTAACTCTCAAAAATACCTTATCAACTGGACATTTCCGTATCCAAAAAATAATCGTCACCACCGACGTCTCCGTCGGCACCATCTCCATCGCCACTCCAGAAGGCTTCGGCACCTACTACAATTCAAACAGCTACATCCTTCCAGAAGGCTTGACGGCATTTGGATATAAGGATGCCAATACAAACGGCACGCTCGTCAAGACTGACGTATTTAATGCTGGCGATGTCGTTCCTGCAGGGGCTGCACTCGTCGTAAAGGGTAACGAGGGCGAATATGAATGCTATGCTACTGACAAAGAAGCTATGAAGACACTTGAAGGTAATCTCTTGAAGGGCGTGGCAACAGAAACGGCTATTACAAAAACTGAGGGCTTCAAGCGCTACGTACTCACCACAGTAAATGGTGTGCTCGGTTTTTACCAGACTAAGAGCGGCAATATCAAGGTGCCAGCCAACCGCGCATATTTGGAATTGACGGAAGCACAGGCTCAGGCCGTTTCTTTCTTCCAGCTCGACGGCGAAACCACGGGCATTGCCACTGCCACAACCACAACTAAGGAAGCACCCAAGGCCATCTATACGCTCTCTGGCGTGCGCCTCAAAGCCACGACAACGCAGGGACTCCCAGCTGGAGCGTATGTCGTTAACGGCAAAGTGGTCATCGTTAAATAATGTTCAACAGAAAATAGCATATCCATAAGTCATGAAAAAGATATATTTGAAACCGGAAACAACGGTCGTTGAGTATAAACTCGAAGGGATGATTGCCCAGAGCAGCGGCGATCTCAGATTCTACGATGAAGAGAGAGCTGACGACGATTGCGTTGTGAGATCTAACAAGCAGGGCTGGAACTCAAGCTTGTGGAGCGAATAAAATCGCCTGTTCGCATGAAAGGTGAATATTAAATACACCTTATAAGTAATCCCCCAGTTCAGAATGAATGAACTGGGGGATTTTTCGTATTTGAGCGTCAGCAGGGGCGCTCATTGCGGCGCCAGCATTGTAGTTCAATTTACGGCGCCAGCACTGTAGCTCACTTTGCTTGCAAAGTGAGGGGGACGTATTTATGGCGAAAAATGTAACGCTTTTAGCTGTCGCCGCAGGACCATCTTCGCGCCCCTCACTTTGCGAGCAAAGTGAGCTACAGTGCTTCGCCGCAGAGAGCGACCATGCTCCGCATTCTTTCAACGAAAAAAGGGTGTTCCAAACGCTCCACCGCGATGGAGAGTTTGGAACACCCTGAGGCATCTATCTGATGATGCTTATTCTTCGCCAGCGAAGAGAGGATCCCATGCTGGAAGGAGCGTAGGCTTCTGCTCGAAGAGCTTCAAAGTGGCGGCAGGAACGAAGCGCTTTTCAACCACGAGGCGGAACATGTATTCGTCAAACCATTCGTCGGTCATGATGAGGTGGCCCTGATAGCCCGAGGTGGCGCCCCATGAGTTCTCAACCATCCATTTGTTGAATTTGCCGTCGGCGGCGATGTCAACCGCCATGAGCGTCATGGCATGGCTGGAAGCCGAGGCGAAGGTGCGGATGCGGTCGGCCTTGTTCATCGGGAAAGTGGTGTTGAAGAGGCTGCCATAGTCATAGTTCTGGAGACTCTCCACGCCAGTTTTCGGGTTGATGAACTTGTTGACGTCACACGACATATACATCATCGTTGAATCCTTGATGGAAGCAGCGGCCATCGCCTTGATTTCTTCCATCGGCAGGTTGAGGTAGGTCCACTGCGCACCGTCGTAAGAATGGCGGTCGAGGTCGATGGTGTATGTCTTGTGGTATGGACGAGAAGGGTCGTTCATAAACATGAGGTAGTTGTTCTTCAAGTCGGCACCGATGTACGTCTGATAGAACGAGAGCGGTGTGAACTTCTTCGTTTCCACCGGTTTGCCGTTGGCGTCCTTGCGCGTCCAGGTGAATTCCGTTGGCGGTTCGCCGAGGCAGATGGCGAGCATGTGGTAGACCGTGGCGAGCATCTGCGTCTTTTCTTTCTTCAGTGCGTCTTTCTTGCTGCCTTTGGCGACCATGTCGCGGAGCTTGAGGCCGTATTCGCGGAGCTTGAGGGCGATGAGCTGCGACATGCGCGACGTGTTGTTGGCCGCGTAGCTTTCAGGCATCACCTCTGCCGGCACGAGTCCGTATTTCATCACCACGTCCTGCACACCGCAGAACGTGCCGCCATCGCTGAGTGGGTTTTTGAAGAGCCATTCAACGGTCTTGTCGCTCATGGGCTTAGAGGCGTTGTCGATGACAGCCTGGAGGAAGAGGTTTGACTTCTCGAGCTGGTCGTAGAAGAAGCAGTACGACTGTGAGAACTGGAAGGAGCCAAGGTTATATTTCTTGATCATCTTGGCACGCATCACGTTGAGGCCCGTGAAGAGCCAGCAGCGTCCAGAGCTTTGCTGGTCGGTGATGCCCTTCGACTCCACTTTGTTGGAGAAGTAGCGGTCGGTGTTCATCGGGTTGTTGGCCACCGTTGCCAGTTGTGCGATACTGGTGTTTGCCAGTGCGTTGCGCATGGCCGTGGTGTTTTGCGGCTGTGCGGCCTTGATGTTTTTGAGCATGTCGGCGCTAATGCCGCCTCCAGCGGTCTGTGCCTGCGCCATCATGGCGGGGGCAGCGAGGAGGATTGCGAGGATTGCTTTTCTCATGTGTTTGTATTGTTTTTATTTTGTGTTGAAAATTCGTGTGGTTGAAAATATGCGGCGGAGGTTTGCGGCGCCAGCATTGTAGCTCACTTTGCTCGCAAAGTGAGGGGGACGAATATATGGCGTAGTTTGCACGGGCTGAAAGCCCCCAACAGGAGTATAATCGTTTACTGTGGCGAATATATGGCGGAGTTTGCACGGGCTGAAAGCCCAACAAGTCCCTAGCCCAGGGCAACACCCTGGGTACCATGTCCCCATCCCCTACGCCCTGTAAGGGCAAAAGTAAAAATCAACCGTTCGCCCATACTTTTGCCCTTACAGGGCGTAGGCGTTTATACACTGATACCCAGGGCGTTGCCCTGGGCTGCGAACTGGTTGCCCTTTCAGGGCGCTCCTTCTCGCGCTTTGTTCGTTTATCATGTGCGCATGCTTCGCCACTTGTTATTTAGCCCAAAACCGCGCAGAGATTTTTCTGGATTTCCCCCCCTCCCCTACACCCCACTCAGAAGACGATTGATGTCGGCCTCCAGTGTTTCATCGTCCGCATTGTGCAGGAGGAAATCGCTCAACTGCGCCTTTTCGCTTTCTGGCATTTGCAGGGCAATCCATGCGCGTGCCTTTTCCGCCGTCACGTGGTCGCGCATCATGATGCGTTTCAGGCGCGTTTCCTCGTCAACGACCACGAGGCCCGAGAGGTTGACCAACGCGTTGAAGTGCGACTCGTAAAGCAAGGCGCATTCCATAAAGACAACAGGTGCCGTCTGCGCTTCACACCAATGCAGAAAACGCTCAGCCACACAGGGATGCACAATGCTGTCGACCTCCGCCGCGTGTTGCTTGGAGGAACAGATATACGCCGCAAGCACTGGCTTTTGAAGCTGTCCGGCATCATCATAGACGTCGGGACCGATGAGCGCGGTGAGACGGTCATGCACGAAGGACGACGTGCGGATGATGTGTTTCGCCTCATCGTCGCAATAGAAGACGGGGTAGCCCCGTTGTGCGATTTTGGCACACACGTAGCTCTTCCCGCTGCCAATGCCACCTGTTATGCCAATGCGCAACGGCGTTTTCGGGAAGACGAGATGACTATAGTTGAGGAGGTCTGTCATGGACTGGTGGGGATTTTGTGTTTTTGTCTGTAGTGGTACCACTACTCTACAGAAGGAGAGGTGTTAGTTTGTCTTCTCCAATATATATTCCACTTCATTTTCCGCCAAGCGCACATGGCTCACCACACTCGGATATTTGAGAACCACCAGGCGGCATTTGGCGCTTTCCGGAGTGTCTTCGTTGGGGGATGCCTGCGAATGGTCGGCCACCACCGTGAAGTGGGATGGCTGGATTGAGCGATAGAGCGACATGGGGACTTGGAAAATCACTTCCGTTTGCGACGGAAACGTGCGCAGCAACTGTCTTTCTGGCACATGGATGCTGCCGATGGGCACAGTGAGGCGTTTTTCCACTAAGCGGTCGACAACGAAAGAGATTTTCACCCGACTGGGCGTGATTTTCACGCCACGAATGGCATGCAGATTGGCAACGATGCTGCTGGAATTTTTAAACGCGGGCAAAAGGGCAGCGCGGATATAGACGGCACTGATGGTGTCGAGAACGGCTTGCGTGGCAAACACGGTTGCCGAATCAGGTGTCAGGCGCTCTTTGCCGATAATGGTGTATCCGTTTGCCGTGGAGATGTCGCCAAGCAAGCGGACGGGAACGCGCTTTGAGCGTCCGTGGTTATAATAGATGTCGAGCGTGTCGGGCTTAATGCTCGTGACTTGCGAACTGGCAGAGAGCGAGGGGCGAATCTGCTTGACAAGTTCAGACGTCAGAATCCGTATGTGGCCCTCCTGCGCTGTAAAGAGCGACGGGTCGAGCGTGAGGTCGGGCAACGTACGATTGTATTTGTAGTTAAGCAACGTGGCGCCACGATCTTTTATGCTCACGCGAAGAGACGCTGGAAGGTCGCTGGTGATGACGATGCCCTTCGGCAGGTTTTTCTGGTCGATGCGTAGGTCGAACTCCTCCTCATGCACCTCGTTGAGCACCTGGAGAAACCAAAATGCCGTTGAGAGCGAGAGGAAGAACAGGAAGATGAGCGTTTGCTTGTTGCAAAGCTTCTTGAGAATGAAACTTGAATATTTGGGGATGCGCCTCATGGTTTGCAGTTTTTCACGAGTAGGTGGCAAGCGCAAACGGCCGCCGAGCTGGTTGCTCTGGTTTTTTGATTGCGCGTTGGATAAGCAGGTGGACAAAATCGTTTCACCATTACAATAATGGCAACTACCATTACTTAAAAAAATTGGTACAACCAGAGCCTCCGTATGGCATGACTCTGATTGTACCAATTCTTAGCAGGTCTCTGACGATGGCCTTGCCACGAGAATCCATTGCGAAACGGAAACAGGATGTTCCCCGTGTCACACGTTCCTCCGGCAAAAGGCAACGTTCACCCGCCTGTTTTTAGGGATATTCTGGCATTTGGCTGATGCGTGATACGCACCAAACAAAGATTGCCAGTGCCCTTATTTGTTTTCAGTCACACCATTGGGCATGATGGCACTCTTCTCGAATTTCATTTTGACACCAGTGGCAACTTCGAGCGTCACGACGCCGTTGTCGGCTATGTCTTTGATTGTGCCGTGGAGACCACCGATGGTCACAACTTCCTGTCCGTTCTTCAAGCCATTGCGAAATTCCTGAATTTTCTTCTGCTTCTTGTTTTGCGGACGGATCATGAAGAAATAGATGATGGCGAACATGAGAACCAACATACCGATGGTTGACATCATTTCATTCGACCCAGGAGCAGCCTCCAAAAGGGAAAATAAGAGATTTGTCATTTTTCAGTTTCTAATTATGTTGTTGAATATATTTTTTTATTTGTTGATCTTCCCCTCATGCTTGAGCTGCTTGACGATATGGTCGAGCAGACCGTTGAGATAGGAAGCGCTTCGCGGCGTGCTGTAGACCTTGGCAATGTCGAGGTATTCGTTGAACGTCACGTTGAGCGGAATGGTCGGGAAATACAAGATTTCCGTCAAAGCGATTTGCGCGATGATGGTGTCCATGAAAGCCAGGCGATTGAATTCCCAATTCTTGCTATTCTTGCGGATATATTCACGCGTTTCTGCGCCCTGTTCCAGACTGTTGGAGAAGAGTTGCACGGCAAAGACGCGATCATCATCGGAAGCAAACGGCGGCAGGAGCGGCTGCTCGTCGGTTGAGTCTTCCTTGAAGCGCTTGATGGTTTTGATGACGAAGGAGTCGATGATTTCCTTGTCATCGTTCCAATAAAGGCTGTGGTCTTCGAGCAGCGACGTGAAGTCGTCGTTGTTGCAGATAACAGTTTTATAGAGCTTTCTCACCAACTCACGGTCGGCCTCATAGGAGAAATCTTCCTTCGTGAGGTAGAACTGGAACACTTCGCTTTCCAAAAACTTGGTGAGGAGTTTCTTTACGAACGGCTCTTCCTCCAGCCATTCCTTCTTTACATTCTCGCGATATTCGGTAAGCTGCTTGTTGGCGGCAAGCTGTTTCAGCAGCGCATTGGATGCCAATCGTCCTTCGGGCGTTTCGCCTTTGAGTTCTGTTCCCAAACGCTTATTGCGAGCCCGGCTACTCTCATCCTTTTGGGCAGCCATTTCCTGAATTTCAACCAAGAGCGTCAGCAGATACTCATATAAATCGAATGCCTTGTTGAGGCTGAACATGAGTTCTTTCTCGGCGACCTCTATCGTCTTGCCTTCATTCTGATAATAGGCATATACTAACTGAACTACCTTCAGTCGAATCAATTCTCTGTTTATCATAAATCTATATTGCTACAGGCTTTTGGTGAGTAGGTGTTCAGAATACTAATTTTGAACATCTATTATATGCTGCAAAAATACAAAAAAAAGGTCGGCCGTGCGATTTTTTCCATTTATTTTTTGGTACTTTGCAAAAATGCTTGCAAATTTGTATGACAAAGGCTGGCGATAAACAGCATGGATGTCTTGTGGCCTTTGCTTTTTCACCATACATTTGTACCCTCCGTCGGGAAGCGTATCAAACGACATTGGATTTAATCTACATAACCATTTTTATATCTACATGAACGATTCATTTAAAGGAAGAGCTGACAACGAGATTGTATTTTCTCGCTCAGTCAAAGCAGGGAAGCGCATTTATTATATAGATGTGAAGCAAGACAGAAACAGCGAACTCTATCTCTCTATCACTGAGAGCAAACGCATCAAGGATGGCGACGAAGAATCACGCCCAGTTTTTGAAAAGCATAAGATTTTTCTTTACCGCGAGGACTTGAACAAATTCCTCACGGCCCTTCAAGCCGCAGCCGACTATGCTCAGGAGAAGGGCGGTCCCATCCCCCACTACGACCGTCACAACGACGATTTCATCGTGGACGGACAGTTGTCGTCAGGACAGAGCGAGGCAATCCTTCGCAAGGCGGAGCGTGACTATGATTCTGCCCGCAAAATTCTTGAAGATTTCAAATTGGATATGGATTTCTAATCTAAGTAATGTTGAAAGCGGAGCGGAAGTTTTCTGCCCATTTGGAGCAGGGCGTTTTTGCCCGATAAATCTGTAGCAAACTGATTGAGAATAACTTTTCAGAGGGGCGTCGTTTTCCTTTGTCGGACAACAACGGTGCCCCATCAACCATGAACGACAAACAAAAAACAGCAAATGGCTAAACTAAACACCATCTCAAACGGAGAAATCAGCATCACGGTCAGCACGGCTGGCGCAGAAATGCAGAATCTCAAGGTTTTGGCTGGAGAACGGGAAATGCTTTGGCAGGGAATACCTGAATATTGGCACGGACGCTCGCCGATTCTCTTCCCCGCAGTGGGCGGACTCTGGAACGGCACTTACCGGCTGAACGGCAAGTCTTACTGCATGCCGAAACACGGTTTTATGCGCGAAAAGGAATGGACGCTTGAAGAGGAAACAGCCGACAGCCTGACCTATGTTTATAAAGACTGCGGAGAAAACCGCGAAGCGTTTCCGTGGCCCTACGAAGTGCGCGTCAAATATACCTTGGAAGGTCGCAGGGTGAAGGCCACCATGACGGTTCTGAACTTGGGCAACAGCACCATGTTCTTCCAAATGGGCGGACACCCTGGCTTCGTACTCCCCGATTTCGACGAAGACGCTGCCGTTGACGGCTACTTGAAACTCGAAGGCAAAAATATCTCGCATGTGCTTCGCGCCACAGAGCAGGGATGCACAGAGCCTCAACATTTTGACTTCCCGAAAGAGGCCGACGGACTGGTGCCGCTTGGCGTTGACACCTTTGCCAACGAGGCTTTGATTTTCGATGAACACCAGATTGAACGTGCCATTGTGCTCGACAAGGCAAAGCGTCCTTTGGCAGCCGTAAAGAGTTCGGCTCCCGTTTGGCTGTTCTGGTCGCCGCAAGGTGTGCACGCGCCATTCATCTGCGCCGAACCGTGGTATGGTCTTTGCGACCCCATCGGCTTTGAAGGCCCCGTGGAGAAACGCCCTTACATCAACACGGCCGAACCAGGACAGACTTGGACTGGTTTTTATGAGATTGAAGTGCTCATTTGAGCAGGCGGAAACTGATGACGGGCCAACGCTGACATATCATCGGTTTTCATACAACGGTCTCTCTATGGCCAAGCAGCCTCAACAGGAAAAGGCCGCGACGACACTCCATAAGAAAAAGCACAAGATGCCCCATTGCAAGGCGCATCTTGTGCTTTTCTTTTATTCCGACATCCTTCTTTGCAATGGTGAAAGAATAAGTTAACCATTACCAGACAGAGATATAGGGTGCAAACGTCACAACGTTTTCTTTGGTATCTTTGATTTCATACAAGGGGACACCGTCTTCGCTCTCCGTCTCTTTCAAGCCCACATTAGGACTGAGGCGGAAGTCTTTGCCTGACTGTTGCGGCACGTATTCCAACACACCCCTGAAGAGATGGCAGGCGGCAACCGACGCACTGCCCTTCCCCACTTCCTTAACAAAATAGGGCAGCATGGGAAATTCAACCATGACTTCGTCTCCAGAATTCCACGTGCGGTCAATAACAAAATATCCGTTCTCCACAACGGAGGTGAGGCTCTCACGCCCGTTGATGTAGAATGTCGGTGTCTTTGTCCTGGGAGATGTGGCTTCCGTCTCCACGCCGTCAAGCTTTGCATCGTTGGAAAACACATACTTCTCCTTAGGTTCAAAACGCCCTACGGCCCATCCGGGAATGCGCACATGCAGGCGGACATGAAAACGGCCACGCGAATAGCCCGTCAAACGGATTTTCACCCGTCCTTCAAGGGGCATACCCGTCATCTGGTCGACAATAACGTTGAGCTCATCCGACAGGACGTGCGTCGTGCTATTGGTGAACAGGTTCACCCAAAGGTCTTCACCCGACGTGGCATAAATCATCCCTGTGGCATCCACCAATGCTTGAGACGCCGTATGCTTCTCAAAAGACACTGGCGACGGAGAAATCACCTCGCGCATCAAATCGCCCCAAAGAACGCGCTCAGAGAGATCCATGAAGCGGCTGTCGGCTGATTCGAGAAACAATCCTCCAGCCTGCTCTATGAGAAGAGCGTTCCGAAGCATGCGCTCGCTCAGCCCTTTCTCGCAAGCTCCTGTCAGTGTGGCTGTCGGCAGCGTTTCTTCCTTCCACGCCTTCAAGGCTTTTTTGTATGCCTTGCCAACAGGCTTGACCGCTCTTGCCTGCAATGTTTTGTTAACACGAAGCGCCATGCCGCGCAAGTCGTTATAACTTTCGCCCCACAAAACGACACTGTCGGCAGGCACGAAGGCAAGCGGCGTTTTCAGGCGCTTTTGGGCCGTTGACAGGATGCAGGCAGACAACAGAATAATCAATAAGGTATAGCGTTTCAGTGATATCATTTTTTTAGAAATGGAATGTGAGGGATTTAGGATGCAGGACATAAAAGATGCAGGACATAAAAAAGACGGGGAGGAAACCGTTGGAATACTTTATCGCGCTGAACTTCCCTAAACAGGTCGTTGCCGAAACGGGCCAATGACACGATTAAATCAAAAGAATTGCCCAACTCATGCTTCTGTCTTTATTTAGCCCGCTTCTCAAAACGCAAAAACCGAAGCTAACGACTGATAAACAGCTTGTTAGCCTCGGCTTTGTCGGAAAGAGGCGACTCGAACGCCCGACCCCTACGTCCCGAACGTAGTGCGCTACCAACTGCGCTACTTTCCGATTTTGCGATGCAAAGTTAAGTAATAAATTCCAAGTGGCGAAATTTATTTGTCTATTTTTTTATGATAATGTCAATAATTATTTTCGGGTTGACCGGGTCGTTGGTGATGAGAAGCACTCTTCTGCGGCCTTTAAATCCCTGGTTGGTCGGACTGGTAGAGATTTTCAGTTTGTCGCTCTGCCCCGGTTTGAGTGTGCGTTTTCCGATGCTGACGCTGAGGCCGGGGTTGTACACCTGCAAAGCGGTGACCACCAGGGGCGACTGTCCGGCATTGGTGAGTTTCACCTCGCGCTTCTGGCGCTTCGTACTGCCGTTGAAATTGAAATGGATGGTGGTGCTATCTATCACGGCCGATGGAGCCGTCGACAACTGTTCGTCGGTGTATTCCTGTTCTGGCAACAGCGTGGCGGAGATATTTAGCTCGTTGTCACGACTGACGCGGTCGCCGGCAAAGCGACTGACGTAGACGCTGGTCTGTGTCAGTCCGTAGTTGCGCAGGAGTTCGCTATTAAGCGTCAGATAGAGGCGTCCGCTGCGTCCCGGGCGTATGACTTCTGGTTCCGAAACCACTTTGAGATACTTCGGCAGGTGCATGAGCTGCGGCGTAATCGACTGGCGCCCGCTGTTGTACACTCTGACTTCCTTCACGGGGTTGTCGCCTCTATAAACGTCGTCAAACTCGACATTGTCGGTCTCCAGATATAAATCTCCGACATGGTAGGGCAAATCTGTCTTTCCGCTGTTGAGCGTTTGCGCAACACTGCCGCTGAGGGTGAGATAGAAGGGCTTTTCCTTGAGATTGGTGTAAACGGCCACCTGCTTCTCAAAATGACCAAGCAATTCGGCGTCGAATGTTGCCGAAATGAGGCCGTACTCACCGGGCTGAATGGGATTCTTTGTCCAGTCAACGAGCGTACAACCGCAGTCGGGATGCACGTCTTTGATGGTCAACGGTTCCTTGGAATCGTTGAAGATTTTGAATGTGGCCTTGCCCGGGGCGTGCCAAAGGAGTGTGCCAAATTCATGGCGCACATTGTCGAAGCGCACTTGCGCCGAGACGCTCGCCGTTGCAGACAAACCGCAGATGGCGGCGGCGATTATGTATTGTTTGATGCGTTGCATAAATAAACTGAAAGTCTTGCTTTTTGAAAAGGAACCTCCCGCTGAACCATCCGTCTCTGATGCTTCAACGGGAATACTTATGGCAAAGTTAGGAAAAAAATCGGAATACTTTTGGTGTTTCGGCAGATGTTGCCTACTTTTGCCTTACAGATTTAACGTGCGTTGAAAGTTTGAGGCTTTCAGCGTACATTTTGACATGAACAGTCATGCCAACGTAAACATTGGCATCACCAGCCAATGAGTCTTAACAAACGGTCTGGGATATCCCCAAGCCACACATAACAGAAAACATCACAATGACAAAATTCATATCTTGGAATGTCAACGGGCTGAGAGCCTGTAACGGCAAAGGTTTTAGCGAAGCCTTCAAGGCCCTTGATGCCGATTTCTTCTGCTTGCAGGAAACGAAGTTGCAGGCCGGACAACTCGACCTTCAGTTTGAAGGCTATAAGAGCTATTGGTCGTATGCCGACAAGAAGGGCTATTCTGGAACTGCCATCTATACGCGCCATGAACCCTTGGCCGTCAGCTACGGCCTCGGCATCGACGAACACGACCACGAAGGACGCGTCATCACGTTGGAGATGCCGGAATATTTTGTGGTTACGGCCTATGTTCCCAATTCGCAAGATGGCTTGCGCCGCCTGGACTACCGCATGAAATGGGACGAGGACTTCCGCAACTACCTCACGGAGCTCCGGAAGAAGAAACCCGTCATTGCCTGCGGCGACTTCAACGTGGCACACCAGGAAATCGACCTGAAAAATCCGAAGTCCAACCGCCGCAATGCCGGCTTCACCGACGAGGAGCGCGAGCAGTTCACCCATCTCCTCAATGCGGGCTTCACCGACACTTTCCGCTTCTTCCACCCCGACGAAACGGGCATCTACTCTTGGTGGTCCTACCGTTTCAAGGCGCGAGAGAAAAACGCTGGATGGCGCATTGACTATTTCATCGTGTCGGACGATCTCAACGACCAACTAGCCGATGCGAAAATCCATACGGAAATCTTCGGCTCAGACCATTGCCCGGTCGAAGTGACACTGAAATAACAGAGGGAAGAAACGGCAAGAAGTTGTAAACATCTGCTGGCAGCGGCCTTACGTTTGTTTTGCCACGCCTGCTTCTCCAAAGCCTCCCCACCCCATTCCGATAGACATCAACTCAATCCAATAGAATCTAATGAAAACGTTTTTCAAGCAAGTGCTGGCCGTTGTGGTCGGCATGCTGATTGTTTCTGCCTTCACCTTCTTGATGGGCTTTATCATGCTGGGCGCCATGCTGAGTGCGGGCGACAGCAAACCGGTCATCAAAAATGGAAGTGTTTTACGCATCGACCTCTCTGGCAATCTGCAGGAACGCGTACAGGAGAATCCCGTCAGCGCGTTCCTCGGCATGTCTGGCACGGAAGAGCAAGGACTTGACAACATTCTGAAATCCATCAAAATCGCTGCCACCGACGACAAAATCTCTGGCATCTACCTTGAAAGCGGCATATTCAGTGCCGACATGGCCTCGTTGGAAGAAATACGTAAGGCACTGACCGACTTCAAAAAAAGCGGTAAGTTCATCATTGCCTATGGCGACAGCTATTTGCAAGGGGCCTACTATGTGGCCAGCGTGGCCGACAGTCTCTACATCAATCCGAGCGGCATGCTCGACTGGCACGGCATCGCTTCCCAGCCCATGTTCTATAAGGAACTCCTGGAGAAGGTCGGCGTGAAGATGCAGGTGTTCCGCGTGGGCACTTTCAAAAGTGCCGTCGAACCGTTCATCCGCACTGACATGAGCGATGCCAACCGCGCTATGGTTCAGTCGTTCATCAACGACATCTGGACAGTGGCCTGCAAGGATGTCTCTGCCTCGCGAAAAATCTCTGTCGACAGTTTGAACGCTCTGGCCGACAATTATATGGCGCTCACGGATGCCAATGATTATGTGCGTACACGTCTCGTTGACCGCACCGCCTATATCGACGAAGTCAGAGAGACTTTGCGCCGCCTGACAAAAACGGAACACCTGAACATGGTGTCGCCCGCAGAATTGGCCGCCTATGATGAAAGCGCCAACGGGGCAAACGGACAGATTGCCGTTTATTATGCCCAGGGCGACATCGTCGGCAGCGAAGTCGAAGGCGTGATATCAAGCGGACAGCAGATTCTTGGCCCGAAAGTTGTTGACGACCTCGACCGTCTTTGCAACGATGAAAACGTGAAGGCCGTGGTGCTCCGCATCAATTCTGGCGGCGGAAGTGCCTATGCCTCCGAACAGATGTGGCGCGCGGTACAGTTGCTTAAGAAGAAAAAGCCCGTTGTCGTGTCGATGAGCGGCATGGCGGCTTCTGGCGGCTATTATATGTCTTGCGGTGCTGGCTACATCGTTGCCGAACCGATGACGCTGACTGGCAGCATCGGCATCTTCGGCATGGTGCCAGACGCTACTGGCTTGCTGACGGAAAAACTCGGCCTGCACTTCGACGTCGTGAAAACCAACGAAGCCTCGGATTTCGGCGCTATGGGACGCGGCATCAATGCTGGAGAGGCAGCGGCCATGCAGCGCTATGTGGAGCGTGGCTATGCCTTGTTCCTCCGCCGTGTGGCCGACGGCCGAAACATGACGACGGCACAGGTGGACAGCATTGCACAAGGACGTGTATGGACGGGCCGCCAAGCGCTGAACCTCAAGCTTGTTGACAAACTCGGAACGCTTGAAGATGCCATTCGCGAAGCTGCACGCCGCGCCAAAGTGGCCGACTATGGCATCGTGGCTTATCCGGCACCTGCGGACTGGTACACGCAACTCTTCAGCGACGTGAAGGACGACTATATGGAAAACCGCGTCAAAGGTATGCTGGGAGTTTACTATAAGCCGATGCAATTTGTCTATACGCTTCAAGGCACCGACTGCCTGCAAGCCCGTATGCCGTTTGACCCTAATCTCAGATGATGCACAAGAAAATGTCTGCCGCCCAGCGCTTCCAAAGCCTGCTGTGGCCTTTGGCCTGTCTTTACGACCTCGTCATGAGTTTGCGCAACGCCGCCTTCAACCGCGGCTGGTTGCCCTCTCGGCGTTTTCCATGCGCCACCATCGCCATCGGCAATCTGGCCGTTGGCGGCACAGGCAAAACGCCACACGCGGAATATCTCCTGCGCCTGCTTTCCCCACAACACCGCGTGGCGCTCCTAAGCCGTGGCTACGGACGCCGAACGCACGGTTTTGTCATGGCCAACGCGGAGAGCACGGCCTCTGACATCGGCGACGAACCGCTGCAAATGCAACGCAAATTCCCGCAGGTGCAGGTGGCGGTCGACGAGAAACGTTGTGAAGGGATGGAACACCTGTTGGCGCAAGCCAAGCGCCCAGAGGTCGTGGTGCTCGACGATGCCTATCAGCATCGCTACGTCTGTGCTGGTCTCTATATTCTCCTGACGGACTTCAGCCGCCTTTACGTTGATGATTTCGTGCTGCCAGCAGGCCGCTTGCGCGAATCGAAACGAGGGGCGCGACGGGCGCAGATTGTCATCGTCACGAAATGCCCCGAAGGGCTCAACGAAGCGCAACGCTCCGACATCAGACAGCGCCTCCGCCTTTCTCCGTCGCAAAAACTCTTCTTCACCACGTTTCGCTATGGCGAGCGTCGCCCCCTGTTTGCAGAGGGTAAGCAGTGTGCCACGTCTGGCTCCGTCTTGGCGCTGACCGGCATCGCACGTCCGGAACCTCTCTACGAACATTTGCGCCGAAAGCGGTTTCAAGTCACGCCATTGCGCTTCCCCGACCACCATGCGTTCACGCCTTCCAGCATTGCCTTGATGAACCGCACCTTCTCGGATATGCCCGAAGACACGATGGTGGTGACAACGGAGAAAGACGCCGCCCGCCTGCGCTCCATTGCCAATCAGCTCTGCCCTTCACTGCGCCGCCAACTTTTGGTGCAACCCATCGAAGTGGCCTTCCTGAAAGAAAACGGGAAACCAACCGAAGAATTATTCACCCAAATCATTAATAACTATGTTACAAGCAATCAAACAAACGGCTGAGTGGATCAAGCAACACACTGCCTCTCGTCCGAAAACAGCCATCATATTAGGCACAGGTCTCGGACGCCTGGCCGCCGAAATCGAAATCATCGACGAATTTCCTTACGCCGACATCCCCAACTTCCCGGTTTCAACCGTTGAGGGCCACAGCGGCCGTCTGCTCTTCGGTCGCTTGGGCGGCAAGGAAGTCATGGCGCTTGAAGGACGTTTCCATTATTATGAAGGCTACAACATGAAGCAGGTCACCTTCCCTGTCCGTGTCATGTATGAATTGGGCATCAAAAACCTCTTCGTCAGCAACGCCTCTGGAGGTGTGAATCCGGAATTTGAAATTGGCGACCTCATGCTCATCACCGACCACATCAACTTCCTGCCTGAACATCCGCTCCACGGGCCAAACTTCCCGACGGGTCCCCGTTTCCCGGATATGCACGAAGCCTACGACAAGGCATTTTTGCAGCAGGCCCGCGACATCGCCAAGGAAAAAGGCATCAAGGTGGTTGAAGGCGTTTACCTCGCCACGCAAGGCCCAACTTACGAAACACCGGCAGAATATCGCATGTATCGCACTTTCGGTGCCGACGCCGTGGGCATGAGCACTGTGCCTGAAGTCATCGTTGCCCACCATTGTGGCATCCGCACTTTCGGCGTGAGCATCATCACGGACTTGGGAGTTCCCGGAAAAATCGTTGAGGTGAGCCACGAAGAAGTGCAGCGTGCTGCCAACGCCGTACAACCGCTCATGGCGGAAATCTTCCGTTCTCTCATTGCCAAATTGGAAGAATAAACCAACTGGGGGTTCCCCATGCCTGTTTCCGAACGGAAAGGGAATGGAGAAGGAACGAGCAATCATAACTTGGAATCCAACGCCCTCATCTGTAAATAAGTAAAGATGGAAAATATTTTTTATTTAGACGCCAACCGCCAAAAGAACGGTCCGCTGAAAGACAGCGAACTCTTGGGACGCGGCGTGACGGCCTCCACCCTGGTGTGGATGCCAGGACTGACGCAATGGACGCCAGCCGGACAGGTGCCGCAACTTGCATACTTGTTTAACGGACAGCCAAGTCCAGTCGCAGCCGAACAGCCAGCTGCCGAACAACCTGTTTACCACACTGAAACAACTGAAGCTGGCACGGAGCCAGCCTACGCCGCCACAGAGCAGAGCGGGGCCGCCGTGCAGCAGGTGGTGGTCAACACGGAGTCGCCAACGAATGTCTGCGGTGCCATCGGCATGACCTTGGCCATTCTGCTTTTCGTTCTTTGGATTCCAGGCGTCGGCCTGGCCATCGCATGGCTTGTCGCCCTGATATTCTCAATCATCGGCGTCTGCCGTCCGAAGAAAGGCATGGCCATTGCTGGCCTCATCATCACGGTTCTCCTGCTCCTCGCTGGAATCGTTTCTCTGATATTCGGCTTCACCTTGTTGAAGAGCCTCTTCTGATAAGTAATGGTGAAAGAATAAGTAATGTTCAAAAAATAACTTCCGCAGAAAATCTGCGATCAAGAGCATCTGA
>OLRV01001481.1_pt1 | contig 19940 bp, 7 predicted proteins | sample 1672421 | NCBI WGS metagenome assembly OLRV01 (sample SAMEA3136684, study PRJEB25190) | human gut metagenome | biome: human gut; feature: human-associated habitat; material: faeces | place: Austria | collected 2013
AAGGCGCGGGCGTGCAGCTCGCGCGCGCCTTCATCAGGCTCACTCAGATAGTAGAGGGTGGCGTCGATTCTGTCCAGCGGCACGTGCTCGATGTACGACAGCAGCAGCCGATACCAGTCGAGCTGCACGAGCTTGTGTTCGATGTCCTGCGGCTTGCGTGGCTTGCGCCCGGTCTTCCAGTCGACGATGGTGTATTGCTTCGTCGGATCGTTCGCGTCCAGTCCGCCGTGGAACACCGCATCGAGTTTGCCGTTGACGATGACGTCACCGAGCTGGGGAATCGACACGACGATCTGGCGTTCCGCCCACGCCGGGCGACGCTCCGACCACGTCGATTCGGCGAGTCGACGCTGCCATACGGTGAGCTGTCGTTCCTTCGCCGTCAGTGTGTCGGATTTCATTTCCAGTTCGGACAGATCGTGCAGCAGGGATTCGCGGGTCACCGGCTCGCGGCAGGTGCCGGCCGTACCGGTTTCGATGCTGCTGGAATCGTATGCGCCGATGCCGTCTGCATCTATTGATTGGCCGTCGCCGTAGGCGTTGATGAATTGTTCCGCCCATGCGTGGAACAGGGTGCCCGCCTCAGCGGCGGGGGATGCGACGCGCGGGATGGGCCGGATCAGGCCACGCCAATAGCCGCGTTCCTCGCGCTGGGTCATATGCCCCGCTCTCACCTGCAACGCGGTGACGTTCTGCCGTCCGTGCTCCAGCAGGTGCTCCGCCTGACGGCGGACATAGCGGTCGATCTCGCGCTCGCCTCGGCCGAAGGACCATGGCATCAGATCGGGGTCTTCAACGAGCATTCGGGCACGTGCCAGCAGGGAGTCCGGATCGTCGGTCACAAGCCCGGAATCGCCGGACATCCCGCCGGTGAGCTTCGACAGGGTTTCCTCGGACAACTTGGCCGGCCATGTCGGGCCGCCGCCCTGTTCGCGTTCCTCCAATGGGGCGTTCCATGCCTCTTCGACGACATCCCGCTCATATTCGGTGGCGTGGTCGCCGACGAAGAACCCCTGCGGCCTGTCCACACCCAGCTGGTCCAGCGATGGGTGCGCAGACGCACCTGATGCCGCACCGGCCACCGCCAAGTCAGGGCTACTGTCGGCAATGGCATCCGCATTTTCGGAGTATCCCGCGCTCCCGCTCTTGCACGCGGATACCAGACCGCTCTCATGGCATAGCGAGTCCTGCATCTCCGTCCAGAATACCGACGGCTTCGAGGCGCTCGGTCTTTTGCCGGGACGGTTCAGGTACTGGCTCGGGTCTCGATCCAGAATCGAATACTGGCTGTAGGTGAGCAGCGCGTCTTTCTTGGCCCGTGTCAGCGCCACATATGCGAGTCGCCGTTCGTCAGCCAGCAGACGTCGGCCATATTCCTCTTCCTGGGTGAGATACCAGCTGGACGGGTCGGCGACATCCATATCGTCTCCGATGTCCTTGCTGCGCAGGTCTCCGTAGAACTCGTCGTCGATGACTTCGACATCGTCCAGGGCACGCAGCGTTTCGACCGGGGCGTCATCTGGATTCGCGTCGTGCGGGAAACGTGGCAGGATACCGGCGTCGACGCGCACGGGCGCAGGTACCGCGGCCGGGTCGTCCGCCCATGAACGAACCGTCGCCTTGTATTCCGGGGGAGTCCACGATTCGCCGGCACCGCCGCCGGGATGCTCCGCGTCCAGCTCGACATGCAAACCGCCCTGATTGCTGGGGAACACTCCTGATTGCATGGACACCACGGCGACGGCGTCCCATTCCAATCCCTTGGCCTGATGGATGGTCATCAGCACCACGTCCGCAGGAGTGTCGGGCACCGCCGCGGTATCCTCCTCTATCTGGCCAAGCGAGTCAACCCATGACATGAATCCACGTAAAGTCGGATTCACGCCTTCGACGATTTCCTGCGTATAGGTGTCGACCAGTGCGGCGACCGACTGCAGAGGCGAACGCGCCTGCGTGGGGTTCACCGGCTGGGAGGGGTTTTTGACCGCCTGGGCGACGATTGTGTCGATGTCGAGGTTCAAGGCCCGCACCGCGGCGTCAATCACTTCCTTCAGCGGGTGATTAGTCACGGCATGCACACGCTGCAGTACTTCGCCCGCCTGTATGATACGGCGTGATGTCGTCTCGTCGAATCCGCCGCGACGCGACAGCAGCGACGGCAGGTCATCCCGCATCATCATGTCGATGAGGAACACCGCATGCGGCACTCGATCCCGGTATTGCTTAACGATGGCCTTCACCTGCGGGTCGGCGAACGTCGCGATGTCGGAGCCGCCATCCGCTTCCGAAACGAGACCGGAATCAATGGACGTGGGGACTGTTGCCTCATCATGACCATCATCGGCACGAGCGCCATCGGAACCTGAACCTATGATGCCGGATTCGACCAGTGCACGGTAGCGGCATTGGCTGTCGAGATCTTCGGCCATGCCGGCGAGGCGGGTGAGCGATTCGGATCCCAAACCGAATCGCGGCGTAGCCAGCAGCCTCATCAACGACGCTGAATCGGTGTGGTCGGCGGCCGCATGCAGCAATGCGATCAGATCCTGGACTTCCGGCCTCTCCAGCAGCGCGGAGTAGCCGACGACCAACGTCGTCAGGCCCGCCCGTTCGAGTTCTTGGGCGAATTGCGCCATGTGCGTCTTGCCTCGGAACAGCACCGCCACATGCGGGGTATCGGAGGCGGCCGTGGCGGCGTCGTCCTTCCGGTACCGTGCGATGGCCTGTTTGGCGAAGCGTGCCACGGCATCGGCTTCCTGGCCGAAGGTGGCAAATCCCAGCACGCCGATCGTACCTTCCGCGGCGTTGTCCATCGCGGACAGGTTCGCGACGTCCACTTCGCGCATCAGGGAGCTGCCGGCCCGCCGTGGCGGTATGCGCAGCGGCTCGGTGAGGTTGTTGGCGGCTCTGAGCACGACGCAGGTGTTGCGTCGCGTGACGCTGAGCGGGTATGGTTTCGCGTCGGCGGGCATGCCGAAGTCCTTTTGGAACATGCGGAACGCTCCGGGACTGGCACCACGCCACGCATAGATCGACTGGAACGGGTCTCCCACCGCGTTCACCGCGGATCGCGACAGCCCGACGCCATCCTTGGACCACCCTCCGGCGCTGCGCGCCGCCTCCCGCCAGCGGGAGGAAGACCTATCAGCATCGGCATCAGACTGGGGGTGGAACAGGGTGGCGAGGAGCATCGCCTGCGTGGTGGAGGTGTCCTGGTATTCGTCAAGCAGCACGTGCGTGTAACGGCGACGGTACCGCTCCCCGATGGAGGGGAATCGCGCGACGAGCTGGTAGGCGGCAATGGTGAAATCGCTGAATTCCTCCATGTTCTGAACCCGCTTTTCCCGCTCGTATTCCTCGACGAGCGTCAGCAGCGTCTCCCGACGCCGGGTCACGTCGCGCAGCTGTGCACACTTGTACACGCATATGTCACGAAGTTGCGCCCGGTATTCCTCCTGTTTGGCCGCGAAGGTCTCCTCCGTGTCCTTCTTGTTTTTTGTCGGAACCTTGGCCTTCGGCGCTTCGTCAGGAACCGGCGTATCGCCAATGGCGATATCGAGTTGCGCGAGGAATGCCTGGTCCCAAGCCCGCACACGGCCGATGGCCTCGTCCATCGTTGTTGTGCTGCCACCGATCATGGCGTTGCCTATGGCATGCGACAACCCCAGTACCCCATTCACCACGGTCTTGAACGCCCCGAGATCCTGCTCGAAGAGGATGTCCATGTGACGGCCGACCACGGTGGTCGCCAGCTGTATGGCACCGGCCTGGCTGAGCGGCTGCGTGTTCTGGTCGAAGCCGACAAGCAGGCCGTATTGCCGCACGATGGTCTGGAAGAACGCATCGTACGTCGACACCTCCGGCTTGAGGAACGCCCGGTTCGCAAAGCGCTCGTCTCCCCCGTCCGCCAGCACGGCGGCGGACACGCGCGACAGCAGTTCCGACGCGGCCTTGCGCGTGAATGTGAGGCCGAGGATGCGCTCGGCCGGCACGCCCTGTGCGATGAGGTTGATGATGCGGCGGGTCATCGTATAGGTCTTGCCGCTGCCCGCTCCGGCCACGACGAGCACGTCATCGCCGGTGGGCGCGTTGACGACTTTTGCCTGCTCGGGGCTGTCGGTAAATCGTGGTGCGTTCATGACTGCCTCGTTTCGAAGACGGTGTTGATTTCGCCGGCGCATGCCGGGCATGCCGCTTTCATGCGGCAATACTGGAGATGATCCGGTTTCGGCCTTGCCTGTATATGGGTCGACCGACTCGCCGCGGCGGCGTAGAACACTCTCGCGATCATGGAGAGCGACCATACGGCCTGCGTGCCGCGCATGCCGAGGAACTGTCGCCATGCCGCTGCGCTTACACCGGTCGGAGGCTCTTCAATCAAATCGGGAGCATCCGAAAGCTTATCGAGGGTCTTGTAGCGGTTCCGCGGCATGAACGATGACGTGTTCAGACTGCCATCGGCGAACAGCGCCGGCTGGTACATTCCCTCCTGCGCGTTGCTGGTTCCGGACGTCGCGGGCGCATCCTTCTGTGCGACATGGAACAGACCACTTTGCGCGATGTCCGGCATGACTTGCAGCGCTTCGGCTCCGCGCGGCCCGTTTTCCGGGAATGCGAGTCCCAGTTGGTAGCAGACCAGCTGAAGATCGTTGAATATGGCCTTGGTCGAAGGCACCTTCCCGGTCTTGTAGTCGATCAGGCGAACGTGACGCTTCCCGTCGGGCATGATTCTGGTCTCCATACGGTCGATGCGCCCGGACAGACGCACGGTCAGCCGGTCGTTCATGGCTTCGGGCCACCCGCCAACCAGCGATCCCATGATGGCGGCGAGTTCATCGCGGCCGATCGGGTCGACGCCGTCCATCGCGTTATAGGCGGCAAGAATGTCGTCCAAGCCGAATACCGCAATGAACGAACGCTCGCATTGTGCGCTTTCCAATGTACCGATCTGGAAGTTCTTGACGTTGTTTACCGGGTATTCGTCGGTGTTGGACATGACGAAGTAGCTGGCGATGTGGCCCAGTACGTCATGCGCGGTATTGTCCTTGCGCGTCGCGTTGTATTGATCGGCCGGGTTGGTGTTGGCCGTCGGATCGTCGCGCAGCTCCTCATAGATGGCGATCATACGGTCCCGTACCGTGCTGACGCGTTCCGGAATCGGCAGGTCATCGCGCCAGTCCGCCGCGTCCAGGCCCTCGTTGCTGGCGGTTTCGGCGACGGCGTGGATCAGCGAGCCGAACGAGGTCGCCACACTGCCGGCGCGCGGACCAGTGAACCGGTTTTCCATCATCCAACAGACGGGACATCCCCAGATGCTGTCCACGGCGGATGGCGACAATGTTGCGATCCGCGGCACCGATGATTGGCCGGTTCCCTCCGCGGCCTTGTCCGGTTCCGGAGCCGCCGCCCGCGATCCCACCGTGCGGGAGCCGGAAGACGCATCCTCGACCTCGTCGAGGAACGGCCAACGCGTGATGTCAGCGGCTTCGACGCCATTGCTTGCCAGCAGTCGCAGCGCATCCACGGCATCTTGAGATTCCTTGGAACCTCGTGGGTGTACGGCGAGCGCCACGCGGGCGGCGGCGACCAGGCCGCGAGGATCGGCGTCCAGACCTTGGAGCCGTCCGGCTTCACCGACCTGGGTATATTCCCGCCCTTCGGCCGACGCATGCCGTTCGCGGTTGAATCGTTCCGGCATGTATCCGTACAGGAAGTCAGACGGGGTCAGATCGTCGTTGTACACCGCACTTGCCGTGACCTGCTCCGATGCGCGGGTCAGCGCGACCAGCAGGCTTTTCTGCTCCGCATACAGCACGGATTCCAGTTTGTTGTCGCCATGCTCTCCGGAATCATCGGACAGCCCTCCATACAGCATGACATCAGCCAGATCCTCACCACCGAACATCGTGTTTCGGGCTGCCAGGTTCGGCCATATGCCTTGCTGGATGGCCGGAATCCACACCAACGGCCAGTGTCTCCCCGATGAGCCCGCCGGTGTGGTCAGCGTCACGGCATCGTCGATGGGGGCCACTTTGGCCAGGGAATCCGCTTCGATGCGCATCGCCCTCACCTGCGCAAAGAATTCGGGCAGATCCCGGCTTGCGGCCGAGCCGGATGCATAGTCGAACAGCCGCATGGCCGTATCCAGACGGTCGTTGGCGGCACGTCCGGCATCCGTGTTGTTCAGGGCCTCGCGCTGCCAACGGGAGGCGACGTCGCACGCGTTCCAAGCCACGGACAACGCATACTGTGGTTCCTTCGCCGGCAGTTGTCTCAGGCCTTGGGCCACCGTCCCCACCAGATTCCACAGGTGGGCAAACACGCGGGAATGCGGGTCTCCCCGCCCGCACACCTCCTGAACGGCGGCGAGCACGTCATCGGCGGTTATACCGGACGCGCCCTTCGTGCCTGCCCCGGCAGCGGAACCGGCATCGTCGACAACGTCACCTGTACCGCCTAGACCGGCGACACCGCCATGCATCGCATGCGCGTCATCCGCGAATTCCAGCAACAGGTACATGGCATCGACGCCGAACTGGAGTTCGTCGCCTTGCGGTGCTTTGACATCGATGATCGTGTCGTCGGTGATGGTCTTCCGATCGCGCCCGGAGACGACCCATTCGCGCCATTGCTCCCATCCGTGCATGAGCCTGCCCAAGGCATGCATTCGAGCGGTGTCACCAGCAATTCCAGCGTCCCCGGTCTTCCCCGCATCGTCGGCGGCACCGCCAGGCACATCGTCGGACGCATCCCCCTTGCATATGTCCTCGCACGTGACGATCTTGCCGAGTGATGCCAACGCGTTCATGGCGGCGTCCACCGGCTCCAGCCTGGCCGGGTATCCCTCATGATCCCGTCCGCCGCCGACGCTGACCAGCGGGCATCCCATCACCGTGGCAACCCGAGAGCGCACATACAGTGCGGTCTGCTGCAGATTCATGCCCAGCGCGGGCACCGTCTGGTTCCTGAGCATCGCCAATTCGAGCAGCGCGAACAATCCCTGCACGAACGGCTCGTCCTTCAACGGTCGTGTGACCGATGAATACCGTACAGGCACGCCGTCATGACGCAGCCGTTCGCCGATCGTGCGCACGGTGGCGTTGTCGTGCGCGATGACAGCCATGTCGTTCCAGTTGCGTCCTTCAAGGATGTGGGCTTGCTTGATGCGCCATACGACGTCTTCCGTCTCTTCGTCGGCCGAGCGGTACAGCGCGGTTTTCAGACTGCCATCGCCCGGCAGCGGATCGGCCTGGGGCAATGCGACAATCGGCAGGCTCGCCGGCAGCTGCGGCAATTTGCCCGGCCTCTGCGGCAGAGGAACCGTCTCGTCCTGCGTGGATCGGATGGACAGGGAGATACGGGATGCGACCAGATCGCGATACGTATAACCGTCGACGTGGTCCACCGCACGCTCCTCAACTCGGCCATTTCCGGCACCGCCAGCCGACAGACGAACCATGTCGGCGCCAAGCTGACGACGAATCTGGTCGAACAGGTATTCCGGATATGACCCGCGGAAGGTCTGCACGGCCTCGTCCGGATTGCCGACCAGCAGCAGCCGCGTCCCCGCACCGCGCAGCGCCTTCAGGAACGTGAACCCGGCGAAGGTGAGGTCCTGACAGTCGTCGACGACCAGCAGACGCGGCAGATCGTCATCGCCGACCATCCCGACCGCCTTGGCCCCCTCGACCAGCAGACGCGACGAGTCCAACCGGTACTCGCCCGAGTACATACGACTCACCGCGGTCTCGTATTCGCGGCGCAACGCGAACGCGAGACGCCACTGCACATGCAAACGCTCGACGCGCGGCGACCAATGCCTCAACGCCGACAGGGCCGTTCCTTCACGATCCTCGGAGACGCCCAGCTCATCCATGCGGGCCAACATGTCGCGCAGCTGCATGACGAAGGCGGCATTGACGCCTACGCCGGAATCCGCATCACCACCCTCGCCGTCGTTCCCGGCCACGGCATCGGCCAGCACGCCGTCCCAATCATCCCTGGCGAAGTATTCGCGCAGCAACGAACACGTGCCGCATGGATCCCCCGCCCGCACATGAGCCACATGGACGGAGCACACCGAACGCAGCAGCGCATCCTGCTCGGCGCCGTTCAGCAACCTCGGCAGCGGCTCGCCCGACCTCGAACGCATGACGGTGATCAGCCGGAACGCGATGGCCGACAGCGTCGTGACCGGTCGCGCCTGGGAGGTCGCCCCCAGCTCGCGAATCACCTGATCGCCTATCACATCGGCGATCTGACGCCCGGATACCGTCATTATCGCTCCGGATTCGCCGAACCGTCGCAGCCCGGCCATCAAGGCATCACGGGCCAGCGTGCTCTTGCCCACGCAAGGAGCACCAACCACCAGCAGCGCCTTGCCGGATTCCCCCTCAAGCAGTGCTTCAACCGCCTTCATGGCACCTCCATTCCCGTCGCCGGCCCCGTCGTCCGTCAGACAGTTCCTCCATCATATGCCAACAATCGAAAACCGAACCATATGTTCCGTTTTTATATCAGTTTTATTCTGGACTAACTGCGTCATCGCACGGCAGCTCCTGCCTGCGGCGAGCACTCCTCAGCGCTCCCCATCAAGGGTTGTGCGTGGGAACACCTCGGAATAGAGTAAGAAGAAGAGATGTCGTAAGGGGGATAGCCAAATGCCGGCACAGCCAACACCGCCGCGGATATCCGGCTATGATTTCATCCAGCCACTCGGCACCGGCGCCACAGCCAGCGTATACCGGTACCATCAGCGCGTCCCCAGCCGCGACGTCGCCATCAAGGTCAGCAGCGCCACCCTCGACCCCCGCGCAGCCGCCCGATTCCGCAATGAGGCGAACTACATGGCGGAGCTTTCCGCGCACCCCTACATCCTTTCCATCCACGACGCCGGCGTGACCAGCACCGGACTTGGCTACATCGTGCTGGAATACGCGCCCGGCGGCTCCTATAAGGAGCTGATCCGCAAGCGACCACTCACCGCCGACCAGATGCTCGACCTGGGCATCAAACTTTGCAGCGCCCTGTTCACCGCGCACTGCAAAGGCATCCTGCACCGCGACATCAAGCCCGCGAACATCCTCATCACCCCGCAGGGACTGCCGGTGCTCGCCGATTTCGGCATCTCCACGAACGTGTATCAGGCGGGAACCCAGACCGGTTTCTCCGTGCCATGGGCCGCGCCGGAAGTGCTGACCGGACGCAGCGGCGGCACCGAAGCCGCCGACATCTACTCCTTGGCGGCGACCCTGTACGCCACACTGACCGGCCGTTCGCCGTATGAGCACGGTTATCAGGCGCATACGCAGCAGGAACTCGCGCAGGTCATCGTCAGTCGCCGCCTGCCGCCAATCGGCCGCCCTGATGTGCCCGCGGACGTCGAACGTGTACTCGTCAGGGGGCTCGACAAGAACCCGGACAACCGTTACGGCACGGCGCTGGAATTCGCCCGCGCGATGCAGCAGGTGCAACAGGCCTACTACGGCCATGCCACGCCCGTCACCGTGGAAGGCGTCCCCGAATATCCCAGCAGCATGACCGGCAAGCGCCGCGTCGCGCCCGGCCCCGCGAACGTGACGCGAATGGACGCTCCCACCGGTGCGTGGAAGAAGCCGCTGGCCATCACGGCCGTGGTCGTGGCTGCGCTGACGGCGGTCGTCCTGACGTTCGTCTTCGTCGTAATGCCGCACATGGATGACACCGCGACGCGCAACCGCACATCGGTCTCCACGCCGGGCGCCACCGGCGACTCCAACGGAACGGACGGCAATCCCGACGACATCACGGGAGCCGAAGTGGTGCCGACGCCCGAAAACCTGAACGGAACCTACGACGGCACCACCGTCACGTTCACCTGGACGAACCCGCAGCCCAAGGACGGCGACATGTACGCATGGTCGCCGGTACAGGGCAATTCTGCCACTTCCGGACCCAGTACCAGCACCAACATCGTGGCCGACCGCAAAGTCGAGCTGCATGACGTGACCGACAAACAGACCTGCATCGAAGTGAAGATCGTGCGCAGTGACAAGCAGATGTCCCAGAATCCGGCCATCGCATGCGCGGTGAGGCAATAGGAACGCACTATATGAAGGACTGCACCATGCGGCACGGCATTGCACGAGAAGCGAGCGAACGAGAGAGAAGAGGATGCCATGAGCAAGCAGCCTAACCAGCGCCAACGCGAGCGGGCATTCCGCTCCTCCATGCGCCGCCTGGTCTCGCCTGACGCGCACCGTTGGGCGATGCCCGTCATCGCGCTCGTCATGCTGATCGGCATCATCGCCGGCGCCATCTGGGTGAGCTCCATCACCCGCCAACACGTGCATCTCGACGACGGCACCGTTTGGGTCACCTCGCTCAAGAACCGCAAGGCGGCCCGCTTCAACGTCAAGCTCAAGGAACCGGATTCGGCGGTGGCCTCGTCTGCAGCCCGTTTCGACATCGTCCAGCACGACAGCGACACGGTGCTCACCGAAGGCGCGAAGGCCACCGGCATCTCCTCCGCCACGCTGGGTACCACCGGCAGGACGGAGACCAAGGGAGACACGACCGCGGTGACCGGCGGCGGCACCATCGCCTTCCTGAACACGAAAAACGGCAACGTGTGGATCGGCCGCAGCTCCGACCTCAATTCCGTCAACCCCGCCACCAGCGACCCGTCCATGCGGCTGGGCACCGGAGGCAAGATCGCGGTCACCCATGACGGCACCGTGTACGGATACCGGCCCTCCGACGGTACCGTGCTCACGATGCAGGATCCGACAGGCAAGGCCGTGCAGGGTGGCTCCCTCACCGAAGGGAAGACCGTATCCGCCGACGATTTCACCGTGGTGGACGGCACCGCGGTCGTCACATCCGAGGGCAGACTGTACTGGCACAAGGGCAGCGCCGACACCGGCGCCAACAGCCCGTTGACGCTGCAATACCCCGACACGGACGGCCGTCAGGAGTCCTGGGTCGCGGCCGCCGGCAAGAACGGCCTGTACCTGGTCGAACTGGGCAAGGGAGAGAAGAAAGTCAACACGCTCACCTCCGGCGGTGCCGGAGACGCAGCCAAACCGGTCTCCACCGACGGCTGCGTGTCGGCCGCGTGGGCGCAAAGCGCGAACAATTACGTGCGTGTATGCTCGCCGAACGTCAGCAACCCGGAATTCGGCTCGCTGCAATCGGTCAGCGCCACGTCGGATTTGGTGTTCCGCACCAACCACCGCCTGACCGTACTCAACGACGTGGTCGACGGCAACGTGTGGAACCCTTCGGACTCCACCAAGGTCATCAAGATACAGTGGAACACCATCCAGACCGAGCAGACCGCCCAGCAGAAGCAGAACGACCAGTCCGCCAACAACCAGCGCAACTTCAACAAGACCTGTTCCGCGCAATCCGGGCAGATCAAGGCGCAGGACGACGAGATCGGCGCCCGCGCGGGCGGACAACAGATCCTCGACGTGCTGCGCAACGACGAGCAGACAGACTGCTCCGTGCTGCAGATCACCAAAGTCGGGGCCCCGGCGGGCGGCGATATGACCGTATCGCCGGTGTACGACGGCCGGTACCTGCAGCTGGACGCCTCGGCGGCCTCGGCCGGCACGGTGACGTTCACCTATGACATCAGCGACGGGCGCGGCCAGACCTCGACGGCCAAGGTGACGGTCACGCTGACCGGCTCGTCCGCCAATCACGCTCCCAAGCAGGCCGACACGCCGCCCGAATACGACGTGGAGCAGGGTGCCACGTACACGACGAACGCACTCGGCAGTTTCCAGGATCCCGACGGCGATCCGATGACATTGGTGTCGGCGGTCCCGCAGAACAGCGACCAGGTCGTCGTCTCCACCCGCGCAGACGGGCAGCTCGTGTTCAACACCGGTTCCGCCACCTCGGGGCGAGTGGGCGTGCAGGTCACCGTCTCCGACGGGCAGAACACCGGCACCGGACTCGTGTACTTCTCCATCCGCCCGGCAAACACGCTGCCGGCGACCATCGACGCCGTGGTCAAGCAGACCACACCGAACACCGAGACCACGGTCAACCTCAAGCCGTACGTGCATGGCACATCGGCGCAGCCCGCGCAGCTGTCCACCGTGGAACCGCCCGCGAAAACCAGCGCGACCATGAACGCGGCGGACCTGTCCTTCACATTCAAGGCCACCGCCACAGGCACGTATTACGTGCCTTACACCGTCACCCAAGGCTCCATCCCGTCCACCGGCCTCGCACGTCTTGAGGTGCAGCCGGCCGCGGGCAAATCCGCCAAGCCAGTCGCGGCCAACGATGTGGCGCTGCTCGGTTCGAACAACACCGCCATCGTCGAACCGCTCGCCAACGACGTGGATCCGATGGGTGGCGTGCTGTCGGTCACGTCGGTCGATGCCGACCCGTCGTTGGGCATCAAGACCGGCTTGGTGAGCCACAAGCGCGTGTATCTGACCGCACGGCAGGTGCCGACCAAGCCCGTGGAGATCACGTACACCGTCGCCAACGCGGCCGGCTCATCCACCGGCACGATAGTGCTGCAGCCGCCGGCACTGACCGCCGGCAACTCCGCGCCCAAGGCGTCGAACGTCAACACGCAGGTGCGCACCGACGGCATCGTGTCGGTGAACGTGCTCGACCATGTCTCGCATTCCGACGGCACCACGGTGACGCTGCAGCAGAAGCTGCAGTACGACAAGGACACGTTCAAGGGACTGGTGTTCGTTTCCGGCGACACCGTGCGTTATCAGGCTTCCAAACAGACGGGCGTGTTCCCGGTGACCTACACCGTCAAGGACAATCTCGGCAACTCGGCCTCCGGCACAATCACCATCACCGTGCATCAGAAGGACGCCAAGAACAAGGCCGCCCCCACTCCGCAGGACGTCGAGGCGCAGGTGGCCGCGGGTCAGAAAGTGCGCATACCGATCACACTGACCGGCATCGACGTGGACGGCGACGACGACCAGCTGCTCGGCCTGGGCAACAAGGCCCCGCAACTGGGACGCATCACCGAGGTCGGCGCGAACTACATGATCTACGAGGCGTACGAGGACTCGTCGGGCACCGACACGTTCTCCTACGCGGTGGAGGATTGGACCGGCCAGCGCGCACAGGCACAGGTCAGGGTGGGCGTGTTCCAGGGCGCGTCCGACTCCGGCGTGTACGCGCGGGACGACGAGATCACGCTGCGCCCGCACACGGCGGCCACGGTGCCGGTGACGCTCAACGACATTTCCGGGGACAACACCGATCTGACCGTTTCGAAGAAACTGGAGTCACAGGGTATCTCCGGGGCGAGCGTGAAGGACAACATGATCTCGTTCACCACGCCCGACCAGGCGGGAACGTTCTACATCATGCACACGGTCGCCGATAAGGCCGGCCTGAGCGACACCGCGACGTTGACGGTCAACGTCGACCCGAATGCGACCATCGAGCCGCCCACCGCCTATGACTACCGCGTACCGTCCGCCGCGACCATCGACAAGCGGACCGTCGAGGTCGATGTCTCGCAGTGGATCGCCAACCCGTCCGGCACCGCGAACGAACTGAAGGTCGGCGTCGACCCGTCCGCCACCGACCACGCGAAGGTCAAGGGCGGCGAGAAGTCGACCGTCATCTCCGTGGATCTGACCGACGAGGCCCGTTCGGTGCCGTACACGGTAACGAACACGACGTACGGCATCACCTCCACCGCGTTCATCCAAGTGCCCGCATACGGCGTGTTCCCGCCGACGCTGCGTCCGAAGGCGCCGCCGCTGAAGGTGAACTCGCGCGAGACCATCACCATCAACATCGCCGACTATGTGCGTGTGGGCGCCGGCAAGACCGCTTACGTGCAGTCCCCCGAATCGGTCAGCGCCACCAAATCGGATGGCGGCGACCTCTACGTGAACGACACGACGCTGAAATTCACCGCGCCGAAGGATTACAGCGGTCCCGCCTCGATCACGTTCACCGCGGCGGACGGCAAGGGCAACGACAAGACGCAGATCATCAACTCCGCAGTGCTGACCCTGCCGATCACGGTCATCGGCCGCGAAGTGCCACCGCCGACCTTCTCGTCGTCCACGATCGACGTGGTGGCAGGTGAGGATGCGAAGATCATCGACCTGACCGCGCTGACCCACTCCCCCGCCGGCACATACGAAGATGAGAAGCAGTACACATATTCCGGCGGCAGCGAATCGGGCGGCATCACCGCGCGCGTCAGCGCCTCCGGCCAGTTGACCGTCAGCGCCCCCAAGGACGCTACCGTGGGATCGCTGGCCAGCATCCCCGTGACCATCATCTATTCGGGCGGCACGGTCAAGGCCGGCATGACCGCCCGCGTGGTGCAGTCGAACCGCCCGCTTGCCCGTATCGGCGCGAAGACGGTGAAGCTCAAGGCCGGTTCGACCGAACGGGTGGACCTGTTCTCCGACGCCTACAATCCGTTCCCGGATTCGTCGCTGACCGCCGTCAGCTGCAAGTCCGACGATTCGGCGAAGCTGACCGTGAACTGCTCTTCGAACGGCAACATCAGCATCACCGCCGGAACCGATATCGGCGCATCCTCGAACACCGTGCTCGTCACCGTGCAGGACGGCACCCGTTCGCGCGACCGACAGGTGACCGTCACCATCACCGTCTCCGTGGTGGACAAGCCCGGCGCGCCGCTGCTCTCCCCCGTCTCCGGGCAGCCGGCTGACGGTTCGGTGAACCTCTCGTGGACCGCAGGCGCGGCCAACGGCAGCCCGATCACCGACTACGAGGTCGATTGGGACGGCGGCAGCAAGTCGTGCGGCGCGGTCACCACCTGCCAGATCACCGGGCTGACCAACGGCAAGGAATACTCGTTCACCGTCAAGGCGAAGAACGAGGTCGGCTGGTCGAAGCCGTCTACCTCGGTCAAAGCCATGCCCGACAAGGTGCCCGATCCACCGAAGAAGGTCACCACCGAGGCCGGCTACCAGCGTGTGACGGTCAAGTGGGATGTTCCGGATTATGTCGGTACGAAGCCGGACAGCTACACGGTGACGCTGACCGGTTCGGGCGGCGGTTCCGTCACCAAGGAGACCTCCGGCAATTCCCTAGTGTTCCCAATCGACAACAGCGCCACCGGCGATGGCACCTCATACACCGCCACCGTCAAAGGAAAGAACCGTGCCGGCGAAGGCCAGCCCAGTGCCGCCAGCAACGCGGCGACGCCCTGGGGCGACCCGGACGCGCCGACGGTCAGCCTATCGGTAATAAAGGGCAATACATTGAAGGCCACGCTGACGCTCGGCAACATGCACAACGCGGGATGTTCCAGCGTGGAACTGAGCGGCGCAATCTCCATGTCGGCCCCCTGCGGCACCCACACCTTCACCGATACGATCAGCCGCGATCAGTGGTATGAGGAGCTCAGTGTCAAGGCGACCGTGAACCCGCAGCAAAGCGGCGCCAAACCAGCTTCGGCTGACTCGAACAAGGTGACGCCGCAGTACAAGATACAGCCTCCGAAAAACCTGCAGGTGACGCTCAAAGGTAACGAGTGCTCCGTGTCAGTTGGCGGTAATGGCGAGCATGACGGACTCTCCATTTTCGCCAACGGTCAGGAGTACAGAGGCAACGGCGATTCAGCCGCCGCATCTTACCGCATCAACCCGTGGGAAACCTGCGGCACTGTATCAGCTACGCAGTCGTTCAAGGGGCACTCCAGCGAAGCCATCATATTTGACGGTAAGGGCCTTGTATACAAGACCCCAGCGAAGATCGAACCGCCTACGCTGGCGTGGAGCACGACAGACCGTAACCGCATCACGGTGTCCGGCGGCAGCGTGAACCTCTACGGCCAGCCGGCAACGGTCCTTGTCGCGTTCTCCACTACCAGCGGCAAGCCGACCGGTGAAAGTGATTGGAACGTCACATGGAGCACAGCTTCGAAGCAGGGGTACATCGATATCTCATCGTTCAGGATCGACACGGAGAAGCTGTATTGGTACATCAGCGTGACCGGTGCCGACTCCGCGCTGAACACCGCCGACGACATCAGGGAAGTCCAAGGAATGCGCAAACCGGCAGAGGGATCCGGAACGGTCACGGAAGGCGTAGACCCGAGCCGCATCCGACGCCGGTCGTTCGGTTCCATGCCATCCATCAGCACACTGGCCTCAAACCGACCATGATTTATCAACCATCCATCAACCGATACGACAACACCGTCCACCACACACATCAAGGAGTATCACGATGAGCGAGAGCAACGAACTCGACGACGCCACGCAACTGTCCGACAGGACGGTGTTGTCGGACAAGACCGTCCTGTCGTCCGGCAACACGGCTCAGTCCGCCGAGGCCACGACGAATGCAGCCGCACCGAGCACAGTGAAAAACAGTGCCGGGGAAAACGCAGCCGAGAAAAACGACACCGCGGAAGGCAACGCGGAAAAGAGCACAGTAGCGCAGTCCGCCTCATCAGCGAGCGGCGATGGGACTGAGGTCTCCGATGAAACGGTGTTGTCCGACGGCACCGTGATTTCCGAGACACCGCATGCCAGGGGCGGTGCCGCGGTTGGTGAGGCCGACAAGTCGAAGGGGGCACCGACCGTGGCCATTCCTACGTTGCCGAAGCGCCGCGGAGGTGCTGCTGCCGGCAAGGCAATCCGAGGCAAAAAGTCGGCACAAGCCAAGCCGTCACAAGCCAAGAGTGTACAGAACAAGTCGGCGCAGTCCCCGGTGCAGAACAAGACGAACGGCGAGGCCGTCTCGCCCGTCAGTGACACCGGCGACAACACCACGAACAACGGCCCGGCCAAGACCGGCGTCGATCTCGATGCGACGCAGCTGAGCTCCATACAGCACCCGACCACCGCACCCGCGGCCAAGATTCCGAACGTCGCCTTTCCCAAAGCCAGAACCGCGAACACTCCCGTGGCGGCAGCCGCGCGCCCAGTGACCGCGAACCCGGCCGTCGCGAACACCAACCCGCAGACCCCGGCCAGCGCCGACGACATCGCCTACTTCAAGCAGGCGTTCGACGCGCTGCTCGCGAACGTCTCCACCGTCGTGGTCGGCAAGGCACATCCGATCCGTCTATGCCTGACCGCCCTGCTCGTCGGTGGCCATGTCCTGCTCGAAGACAACCCAGGCACCGGCAAGACTCAGCTGGCACGAGGCATCGCGAGCTCGATCAGCGCGTCGTTCAAGCGCATCCAGTTCACGCCCGACCTGCTGCCGTCCGACGTGGTCGGCATCACCTTCTACGACCAGAAGCACGGCGAGTTCGAGTTCCGCGAGGGCCCGGTATTCGCGTCCATCGTGCTCGCCGACGAGATCAACCGAGCCTCGCCGAAGACCCAGTCCGCACTGCTGGAGGTCATGGAGGAACAGAAAGTCACCGTGGACGGCGTCACGCACGACGTGCCGCAGCCGTTCATCGTGATCGCCACGCAGAACCCGATCGAACAGCTCGGCACATACAAGCTGCCCGAAGCCCAGATGGACCGTTTCCTCATCAAGACCATCAGGTAAGCGTCGACCTCCTGCGGCAGGTCAACATCCGCGACCGCGCGCAGACCGTCTCCCCCGTGCTCGCCGGCGATGACATCCTCGCGCTGCGCGGCATCGGAGAGCGCATCCACATCGACGACAACATCCTCGAATACATCGTGCGCATCGTCGAGGCGACCCGTCATGACGAGAACATCGCCATCGGCTCGTCCATGCGAGGCGCGTTGGCGCTGACCCGCTGCGCGCGCATCTGGGCGGCCTCCGACGGGCGCGGATACGTGGTGCCGGACGATGTCAAGGATCTGGCGGTCGCCGTGCTGTCGCACCGCATCAAGCTCACCGCCGAAGCCACCTTCGCCGGTCTGACGACGGACGAGGCCATCAGCCGGATGCTGGAGACCGTGCCGGCGCCGTCGCTCGGCGCGTGAAAGGCGTTCCATGCGCAGGCACAACGACAGTTCATCATTCGAAGCAAGGCCGCAGAAGCCGCGGAAACCGCGCAAGCCGAAACCACGGAACGAGCGAGGCCAACAGGCATCGGGCAAGTCGGCGCGCCACAGGCGACGGCTTAGCTCGGCACGCCTGTGGCGCCGCTGCAAGCGCGCGGTCAGGCGATTCTTCACCTCGTTCATATCCCCACTGGGCTGGACCGTGGTCGTCATCGGCATCGTATGCGCGGCCGGATTCCCGTTGGTTCGCTGGCATGAGCTGCTCGCCATCGCCGCGGTGGCGCTGATGATGATCCTCTGCGCCATCGTGCTCTCGCTTGGCAATACCGGGTTCAAGGCGTCCATCGCCGTGTCGCGTCGCCGCGTCACCGTCGGCGACGACGTCCATGTGACCGTGGACATCGACAATCCCGGGCGCACCCCCACCACGACCGCACGCGGCGACCTGCCGTTGGGCGAGGCTCACGAGCGGTTCGGCATCCCCATGCTGGCGCCGGGCCAGTCCAAGCAGACCGATATCGAGTTCACCACCGTCTCCCGCGCCGTCCTGACCGTCGGACCGTTGAACATCCGCAAGGGAGACCCGTTCGGGCTGGTGCGCCACGAGAAGGCGCTGGCCGAACGCATCACCGTCTATATCCATCCGAACATCGTGCGGCTCAACACGCTCAACGCCGGCGTCGCACGGGATCTGGAAGGCCAGCCCAGCGGTCAGATCGTCGACGACGACCTCGACTTCTACGGGCTGCGCGAATACGAGCCGGGCGACGACGTGCGCAACGTGCACTGGCTCAGCTCGGCGAAGACCAGCACGCTGATGATCCGCCAGTACGAGGCGACGCGGCGGACCGACACGAGTATGACGCTCGACGTGAACCCGCAGGATTACGTCAGTCAAGAGGAGTTCGAGATGGCCGTGCACGCTGACCGGATTCGATCATGTGGCGGCGGCGCGGGTCATGGCCTCGCTGGGCGTGCAGTGCCTCAAACAGGACCGTCCGCTGCAGACGCATGCCGGCAGCGCGCATGACACGCCGAAATTCCCGATGGGGTTCCTGGACGATTGCAGCGCCATCACCCCGCGGACCGACGACAACCCGAATCTGGTGGAGAGCACGCTGCGACACTCGCCCGACAGCTCGTTCTACTTCTTCACCGTCGGCTCGCTCAAGCAGCTCGACCATATCAAGCGCATGGTGCTCGCGCTGCCGAAATCCGCCACGTGCCTCGTGCTGCAGACCTCGCCGGGCGACGTGCGCGCAATCAAGCATTTCACGGACTTCACGCTGGCCACCGTCGGCTCGCTTGACGACCTGCCGCTCATCATGGAGGTGCTCGCATGAACGATGTGATCGACAGCTCACTCGGCTCGGACTCCGCCACGTCAGCCGTGGACGCCCTGCCCGGCCAGGTCGGGCAGACCAGGCGTCCGTTCTCCGGTCTCGGCTCGACCATGACCGGCACGGGCACCACCACCGGCTCATGGGCGGAATCCACTCATTCAGTGATCTGGCTGACACGCGGCGGCAACCGTCTGCCGCTCGCCCGCGTCGGACGCCGCTCCTGGGGCACGAACCTCATCAGCGTGGCCGTCATCGCGCTGACGTCGCTGATTGCCGCATCCAATCTTCTCGACGTGTACGGATCAGCCGCCATGTGGGCCGTCGCCGCTGTACCGGCCACCCTGCTCGGCGCCCTCATCGCCTATGCAGGGACCGCACCCGCGCTGCGCCTGTGGTGGCAGATCGTGTTCCTGATCGTTGCGCAGGGCGTCATCGGCCCGGTCATCGCGCTGAACGACACCGCCATCAGCCATGTGATTCCCTCTGTGGAAACGCTGTCACAGGGGTTCGTCAGCACCTTCGGCGCGTTCAAATACCTTATCGCCGTACCGCCGCCGACCGGTTCCGGCGATGGCAGCCTGATGGCGGCATGGACGATATGCCTATGGCTGTCATTCCTCGCCGGCGTGTTCGCCATCGGCGACAAACGGCAGCTCAGCGTGCTGAGCCTGCTGCCGATCGCCATCGA
>OLRV01001484.1_pt1 | contig 19929 bp, 17 predicted proteins | sample 1672421 | NCBI WGS metagenome assembly OLRV01 (sample SAMEA3136684, study PRJEB25190) | human gut metagenome | biome: human gut; feature: human-associated habitat; material: faeces | place: Austria | collected 2013
CCGGTCATTTAGCCCCTATAATATATATTAAATATTTTAATATTATATTATAGCTCTTTTTTCGCCCCCCGAAAACCTTAATGACCGAAAATGACCGGGCATTAATGACCGGATTCTGAGGCTTTAATTAATACTCTTTTATGCTAGTATTGTACTTGTAATTTGTTTTGTATTAATGATTTATAATAAGACATTTATTTTTTTGTCTGTATATAAATGTATGGGAATAAACTACATATGTCAGCGTCCTTTCCTACAATATCGTTGCTTCTTTGCCCCATTTTTCGCCTTCCCTTCGCTCTCATTTCTGCCATAAATGCCCTTTCTTTGGAGCATGAATTGATGTGAGGAAGAGCATTTTTGCGTTTTTCCCTTTGGAAATCTATAAAACCACTTTGATATCAGTTCTTTTGCTTCTTTATATAGAAGAGTAAAAATATCGAACATAGCTATCCTAAGTATTTTTTATGTTATTATCCTTTGAATAGTTTCTTCCTTTAATATTGCTCTGTTTTGGGGCGGTAAGCATTATTTACATAATCAGCTTTTATACTCATTTCCTTGTATAAAAGGTAAAATCCCTAGGTAAGTCTTTTTCTACATTTTTGTGTTAATATTTATAATAAAATGTAGATGTTTCGCAATTATTTTGTACCTTTGAAGGCAATTCTGCTATAAAAAGCAGGCTATAAATATAAAATTTAATATATAAGGAAATGACAGAACAGCAAAAACAAGCAATTATAGAAAGTGGAAAGCAATATTTCCGTTCTATTATCATTCCTAATCATTTGAAGAATCTGAATAAGCTTCATCTGAGTAGCTTTGATATAAATCCGTTTCTAATCAACTATCTTGCAGCATTCTTATGTGGCAATACTCAACCAACTAGTTTGGCAAAGGCTCTAGTTTATCCACGTATTCTTGGAACAAGCCTCAATACTAGTTTCGGACAAAATGTCCAGGTGTTTATTTCCCAGCTTCAGGAAGTTGTTGGTGGTGCTTCTGGTATTGATGGTATAGATATTGAATTTATTGATGCAATCGATGGACGCCGCAAATACTGTCAGTGTAAGGCGGGTCCAAAAACAATAAACAAGGATGATATTACTACCATTCTAAGTCACTTCAAATACCTCATGAACAAGTCTAGACTAGATAGAATGGGATTGCAGTTTGATGATCTTGTTGTAGGCGTTTTATATGGTGCAAAAGAAAACTTATCAGCTTTTTACAAGGCAATAGATACACATTATCCTGTTTTGTGTGGTTCTGAATTTTGGATGCATCTTACTGGTGATAAAGACTTTTATCATCGATTAGCAAAGGCTTTTGGTGAGGTTGTGGACGAAGATGGAATTGATGGAAGTGCTCTTATCCTTGCCAAAGTAGAAGAAATTGCAGAAGAAATTAGACAGAAAGGTAGTTTATAACAATGGCATTTATATCAGAGAATAATTTAGCAGCCCTTATTGGAACCTCCAATCGTACGGTTCAAACATGGGGTAAAAATGGACTTTATCCGCTTCATCAACAAAATGGTGCTTGGGGATTTGACATGGAAGAACTCAAGTCAATTCCTGAAGTGGAAGCCATGCTCCAAAGTAATTGGGAGGCAGAATCTGCTGTGACACCAGTACGCCAATTCAATTCTATTGAACTTTTTGCTGGTGGAGGCGGACTGGCTTTGGGAATGTCGTTGGCTGGTTTCCACCACGTATTGCTGAATGAGTTTGAAACTGCAGCCTGCAAAACTCTAAAAACAAATAAACCCGAATGGAATGTGATTGAGGGTGATGTTCGCCATATTGACTTTACTCCTTTAAGGGGTAAAATTGATTTTCTTTCAGGTGGTTTTCCATGTCAGGCATTTTCGTATGCAGGAAAGGGGGCAGGATTCAACGATACTAGAGGTACTTTATTCTTTGAACTAGCCCGAGCCGTAAAAGAAATTCAGCCGAAAGTCTTTATGGGAGAAAATGTTAAAGGTTTAATCTCTCATGAAAATGGGCGAACATTTGAAACAATAAAAAATACAATTGCAGAATTAGGTTACACACTTGTTGAGCCTCGTGTCTTGCGTGCTATTATGTATCAAGTACCCCAGAAACGTGAGAGATTGATTCTTATAGCTATTCGTAATGATATTGCACAAAATGTAGAGTTTCATTGGCCTACTCCTTATCATGAAGTGTTAACTCTTCGTGATGCTCTCTATAAAAGTGTGATTTATGAGAATGATGTTCCTGTTTCTGAGGGTGCCCAATATCCTGAGAAGAAAAAGCGTGTTTTGGCAATGGTTCCCCAAGGTGGTGATTGGAGAAATCTGCCAGAAGAAGTTGCCAAAGATTATATGGGTGGAAGTTGGTTGCTTGGTGGCGGAAAAACGGGTATGGCTAGAAGACTGTCACTTGATGAGCCTTCTTTAACACTAACATGCTCTCCATGCCAAAAACAAACAGAGCGTTGCCATCCTTTAGAAACACGCCCATTAAGCGTTCGTGAATATGCACGTATTCAAACATTCCCTGATAATTGGGCTTTCCAGGGGAGTATGAGTGATAAATACAAGCAGATAGGCAATGCTGTTCCTGTAAATTTGGCGTGGGCAGTAGGTCGTTCTCTAATCCGACTCTTCAATGATATTCAGAGAATCATGCCTGAGAATACACAGAATTGTACTGAAGCTGTTAGGGAGATTATGCACAAACAGTCACTATTAGAAGTTGTGAAAGATCGCAACACGCAGACTTCTACAGTTACTAATAAGTATCACGAGCTCAACTTCCTCGATCTTTTCGACCAGTATGCACTCAATAGTATTACTGACAATAGTATGGTGCACGATGATATTAATTGGGAGAAATATGGTGGAAAGCCGCAGCAGGCAGCTATGGTGGATGAAACCAAGAATGTACTTATCTCGCTTGTAAAGAAAGACAACGAGAAGATGTTTCTTGACGGCTCTGCCACCATCTACTATACAGGCAAGAAGTTCCCTACATCGGTGGCTCTCAACAAGCTTTTCTACTTTATGCCTTATATTAAGGGCAAGGGTGTGCGTGACCTCTTCTTTATCAGAATAGCACGTCTCGGCTATCGCAAGGAGGGAACACCGGAAGAAGATAAAAACGATCTCCGACTGGTATTTGAGGTGCAGTTCGTAAATCAGCTCTTTGATGACTACAAGCCTGTGGAATTGAAGATCTGGCGAACTTTTACGGATACTACCATAGGTAAACTTATCAAGCAGGCTTATGCTTAGCGCAGTTTTACTTCTATATATAATAATGGATTATACTCTAAAAGCGGATTAGGCTTATAAAGAGTTTGGCACAAGAAAGAGTCAAGAGAATTATAATTTTAGTTTAGTAAAAGTTATATTCTCTTGACTATTTAATACTTATTGAAGCAATCTTATAATGATTACTTCAAAACTCAGACTAAAATAAGAAAAATATGGATGATTATGAACTGCTATTATGTCAAAACGAAAACAAGAGGTTGCGTGGCATAATAGAAAGACTTGAAGATAAAGTGCGTGACTCTTCAATAAGATTTGCAACATATTGTGCTGATTATGAAGCTAAAATAGCTCAACTGAAGGGCAGGTATATTATTAAAGAGTTAGATAACTATAAAAGTGCTTACCACTATATAAATGATCAGTATAGAACTTTGATTAAAACACAAGAAGAACTGACAAAATATATAGAATCATCTCTTAGATTGTTAGAAATAGAACAGTCTAAATATAAGGATTATATTGCCGCATCTAAAAGAGGATTGTTACAGCCTGTATTTCTTATCGAAGCATCTAAAGCAATAGACTTTTTGAACCTATTAAATGCTAAATTAAATGCATTTAAAGAATATCCTATAGCAGAAGAACTTGATAAGATGTTGAAAAAAAATGCAGAAGAAAAAGATGCAGGAGTTACGGGCTTCCGTAGCCTAATAAATCCACGATACAAGGCAGAGGAATTTCTAAAAGAACTACACAAGCTTATTGATGGACATAAGTGTAAGGAACATGTTCCTTATATTCTTATCTTATTGGAAGAAAAAGCTCTTAGTAGAAAACCAACATGGAAGGAGATGCGGGAAGAATTTAAAGATATAGGAGCATCATCTAATTCCAATTACTGTAAGTTTATGAAATTCAAACTCACACCTGTAAAAACAGGCGAATGCTTTGATGAAGAAGAGGTTTTGAGCAAGCGTTCTATCATAGAAGATATTCTTGAAAAGTATAATACTCATTTCATATCTGATTTCCCGTTTTAACGGACTCTAGCGGACAACTTTTCTGTCCGTCCGTTTTCTTTGGTATTCCCAATACCTTATTGTATTTTTGCACTCGACAAAAGATGTCGGGTGTTTTTTTTTTGCACTTAAGTTAATAACCTGAGCGGAGGCGGGGAACCTCACAACGTGATTGAAGATGGCCATCGGGAATCCACGGCTTCTCTCGCAAACCGATCAGGAATCATGGCAGATAATAAGAAGCATGAGAAAACGGCGCTGGGCATTGCCTATGCTGCCGTAGTGGAACTGGGCTATACGCATAGCCAGCTGGTAAAGCTCAATGAGGGCGTAAACTTTCCTACTCTGAGAAGTATCAGAGACGGGAAGGAACTGAAGAAAGCAACGGAACGATTCTATCTGAAACTTTTCTTTGATTTGATGAATGAGGAATATGAGCAACGAATGGCCTGTGGTGGAGTAGGAGCCTGCAGCCTGCTCATCGTGATGAAAAACATTCTTGAAGCTGAGTTGAAATAGGCTGGAATGAAAGGCTGAAAACAATCAGAAAACAGTCAGGAAATAGGCTCGAAAAGAAAAGTGGTGAAAAGATGAGGGGGCATTCTTTCACCAACTATTCCGCCGCATCGAAAGTGTTGCTATCTTTGCACCAGCTTTAGCAAGGTTGGGCGGATTAAAGAAAACCTTAAAGGAAGGTTAGACCTTGCGGTTTATAGATTATGAACGGAATGTTTATGAGAGTGGTGCAGCAGGGCGAGACCTTCGCTGTACAGAGTCAGAAAAGTGAGAACGGACAGATGATGAAATGCAACATCGTTCTCCAGGAGATGGGCGGCAAGTATGAGAACCAGTATGCTGCGGCAATGCTCGGCAATATTGCCCAGTGTAAGTTCGCTCCGGGAACATTGGTGGCGGTTACGCTCCGATTCACGACTCGTGAGTATAATGGTCAGGTTTACCAAGACATCCTCGTTACAGACATTGAGAAACTTGGCAAGTAATTAATCTTGAATTGAAATAGGTGGCGTGAGAATTGTCCCGGGATAATTTGCGCAAACTGAAACTTACGACACTTCTTTCGTTCATCTTCAATTTTAATTTAAGATTTTATGAGTGCAAAGAAAAATAATAAGGTTCAGAATAATGTTCAGAACCAGCAGGTGAATAATAACGGCTGCCAGCATGTGCAGCTCGGTGGAATGGCTTACTATGATGATAAGCAGTATTTCCTCTTCAGTCCTGATTCTGTAAATCAGGGGGTTGTAGAAGCTTTTCGCCGTCATGGTGTGGCTCAGCAAATGCAAGATGGAACATTTGATTTCGTAGCAGTTTCTAAGCCGAAAAGCCAGTCGGAACTGATTAAGAAACTGGCGCATGGTCGTGTGAGCAAGACCAAGGATGGGGCTATTCAGCTCACGCTGAAGGTGTTCTTCCATGAGGGACTCAACATCGCCCAAACGCTGACTGTTGAGTCAGCAGAAGGGGCTGATGCTTTAGTGGATTATCAATTAAAACGATAAGTAATAAGATAGATGAGTTGTTATTTAATTAAGGTGGAGAACGGGCACAAGGTTGCCCGCTCCATCACTTCGGAAGAGGAGTATAAGCAGTTGCGTGGAAGCAATGAGCAGAAGGCGAATCTTCGCCTGGCTCGTGCCGGAAACGATGCTGCGAAAAGAAGACTGGTACAGTTTAACTACTCCGGCCATTATCCGCAAGGCGTGGTGAAGGGAATGAAACTGCCAAGCGGTGCATTCGGGTTTGATATGGATGAGCCGGGGGCTTTCGCCAAGGCTGCCAAACTGCTGCTGAAGGAACCGGACAAGTACGGACTGCTGATGCTGGAACGCAGCGCACGACAAGGCGGACATGCGGTGTTTGAACGCGAAAAGGGCAAGACTATCTTGGAGAATCAGGTGAGGATTGCTACGATGCTGAAATGCGAAATGGATACTTCAGCTCACGACATCAATCGGGTTTATTTCACGACCACATCGGATGACGAAGATTTGCTCTTCCTTTCGCCACGACTCTTCAAGGATGAATATGATGAGGCTTCTGCGGCTGCTGAAGGGAAAGTCCTGGAAGAAAGAGAACGGTATGGGAAGGAGGAACTGCCGGAAGGGGCGCACAAGGCAAACAAGCATTATGAGCCTTGGAAGGAAGAATTCAAGAAGGATTCGCAAGGGGCTTTAAAGAGTCAAGAATTTAAGAATTCGAGAATTTCTACTTCTGCTGCTTCATCCGCTTCGACTCCCTCCGTCTCTCAGGACAATTATCTCGGGATTCCTTATGGCGAAATCATTAAGAAGTGGTGGCAGATGTATAATGATGGGCAGGAGCCGATGCGCTCCAACCGCAATACGCTGACCTTTGAACTGGCTGTGAACCTGCGCCACATCTGTGGTTTTGACCGCAATCTGCTGGCTCAGATTATTCCCTGCTACGATGGGTTTCCTGAACAGGAAAAGATGGCTTGCATCAACTCGGCATTGAACGAGAAAATCACGCAAATGCCTAAGCGACTGAAGGATGTGCTGGCTGCGCTGAGGCAGGAGAAACTGAAACTGGGGTCTTCGAACGGGAATGCAGATGAAGACAGCGAGGCGCTGGTAAATGCCTTGGACGAAGCTAACGCCAAGGATGATCTGTTCTATTACGATGCTTTACCCAAGATGCCACAAGGCGTGCGTGATTCCATCAGTGCTGTTGGGCCGGCTCTGGCAATGCCAGTGATTACAGCCATCTGTCCTGCAATCGGAATGCTTGCTACTGGCGTGAAGGTTTCCGTTCACGGCAAGATGAACTCGCTGAACCTTATCTCCTACATTGCCGGTGATTTCGCCTCGGGTAAAGGAAGTATTGACCCCGTAGTTGATACCTGGACTTCGGAAGTTAAACAGATGGACAAAATGTACCAGCAGCAGGAGGATGAATGGAGAGCCAAGAAGCGTGCGGCTAAGAATAAGAAGGAGCAGCCGGAAGAACCAAAGCTGCCTGTAAGATGTCTTACTTTAAATAATACGGTGGCGAATCTTGCAGAACGACTGGCTAATACTGAAGGCAAGCACGCCTTCTCGTTCACTCCGGAAGCTGACACTGTAGCACAGAAGTGGAAATCGGCGATGAGCGACTTTTCAGTTATGTTGAGACAGGCTTACGACGGAACAAGCTATGAGCGCGAGGCAAGAAGTGCAGATGCGGTGAATGTTCATATCGAACATCTTTTGTGGAACGTTGTGATGTGCGGAACGCCTGATGCACTCTATCGAGTAGTGAACAATTATACGGATGGTTTCCAAAGCCGTATTGTCGTGGCGCGAACGCCGGACAACACGTTCACTCCGCTTACAGACAATCTCTTTGTGCTGACCGAAACTCAACGTGAGCACATACGGCAGATAGCTCATCTCTTGCCCCTGATGGAGGGCGAGGTGGTTCTGCCTAAGTTGGAGAATAAGGGCAGGGAGTGGCTGGAACAGATACGATTGGAGACCATGAAAAATGACGACAAGGTGAAAGCCCGCCAGCGTTTCCGTATCTGTCCTACCACGATGAGAATGATGACCTGCATCATGCTCTGTAAGGTGGCCGAGACGCTGATTCAGAAACATGGTTTCCAGGGTGCCGAGAAGCAGCTGAAACAGAATCCGCTGTTATGGAAAGAAATGATCGTAAAGACGCAGACACCAACCATGCTCGAAGCCTTCAATATCCTGGCAGATTATCAGTTGGACAATGCACTCTACTTCTTCCGTAGTCGCATAGAGGATGCATTCTCATCCAAGAGTTATTGCGGTCAGACAACTTATGATCGTTCCCGACGCGGCAAAAATGATTCCATCTTCGAGCGACTTGACGTTACTTTTTCCTTCGAGCAGGCATTGCAGCAAAGTATTGCGGTAAAAGGAGCAAACGTTACTCGGGAGGTTGTTAGACAGATGTTGAAAAACTGGAAGCGACAGGGATTGATAGGTGTGCTGCCCGATATGCGTTATCAGAAGGTTCAACCTACTGTATAATAGAGGTTCAAAATAAGTGACTATTAATACATCCGGTCATTTTCGGTCACGGTCATTTTCGGTCATTAAGGATTTTCAGTAAGGAAATCCTTGATGACCCTATCAATAAATCAATTTTATTTTTCAATATTTATGGAAATAATCATTTATCGCCGTCGCTTTACCCGATGGGGAGTAGATGGCACATTAGTAATAAAGGGTACGAAAGTTTGTAATACCATAGAACATCCTGAGCATTATTTGCCTGCAGGAGACTATGAGATAGCTTTTGTTTCTATAGCTAATAAGAGTAGGAAAATGCCTGTTATCCTGAGGAAGGGACAGGCTGTTTGGGAAGTGGGCATCAATTCTCCTTGTCTCAAACCCGGAAATGGTCCGATGACGCTGAAATATGGATGCATCATTCTGGGTAAGGCTGTAGCCTCTGGGCTGGTGATTCATTCTCAGGAATACTTCGACCGACTTTGTGAACGATTAAGGAAGGCTTCTAAAAAGATGGAGTGTATCAAGTTACGTATCATAGATTGGGGTAGTGATGAAATCTCGATAGCATTTTAGGATTTCCACCCTAACATTCATTCATTTAAAATAGTAATATCATGCGTAAGATAAAGGAAATCATCATTCATTGCAGTGCGACCAAGGAAGGTCGCAACTTCACCGTAGCGGATATTGACCGCTGGCACCGCGAGCGCGGAATGCGCTGCATAGGTTATCATTTCGTGATTTATCGTGACGGCAGCATTCATGTAGGCCGTGCGATAGAGGAGGTTGGCGCCCATTGCAAGGGACATAATTCCATCAGCATAGGCGTCTGCTACATCGGCGGCTTATCGAAGAAAGGCAAGCCGAAGGATACAAGAACCCGAGACCAGAAAGCGGCAATGCGCTCGCTCATTGAGCAGCTGAAGGAGGAATATCCATTAGCCACGATTCATGGTCATAATGAATTTGCCAACAAAGCCTGTCCCTGCTTTGATGTAAAGAAGGAGTGGGGGAAGGAGTAAACACAAAAATAGCGGATCTTCACAGACCCGCTATTTCCTATTATTTTAAATTTTTTAAGATGTTTATTAAAAATTTTCTAGCCTTATACAATGCCCTGAGCCATCATAGCCTTAGCTACCTTCAGGAAGCCGGCTACGTTTGCACCCTTTACGTAATTTATGTAACCGTCTGGCTCTGTACCATACTTCACGCAGTTAGCGTGAATATCGTTCATGATGTCGTGGAGCTTAGCATCAACCTCCTCACGAGACCACTTCAGACGCTCTGAGTTCTGGCTCATCTCAAGACCTGATACTGCAACACCACCTGCGTTGGCTGCCTTACCTGGAGAGTAGAGAATCTTAGCATCCTGGAAGACCTTGATAGCCTCTGGAGTAGAAGGCATGTTAGCACCCTCGCTTACTGCGATTACGCCGTTGGCGATGAGAGCCTTGGCTGCCTCCTCGTTGATTTCGTTCTGAGTAGCTGATGGGAGAGCGATGTCTGCCTTCTCAAACCAAGGCTTAGCACCTGCAACATATTTTACACCATACTTCTCTGCATACTCCTTGATACGGCCACGCTCTACGTTCTTGAGCTCCATGATGTAATCGAGCTTCTCGCGGTCGATTCCGTCTGGGTCGTAGATGTAACCGTCTGAATCTGAACATGTAACTGGCTTAGCACCCAACTGGAGCAACTTCTCCATAGTGTACTGGGCTACATTACCTGAACCTGAAACCAAAACTGTCTTGCCCTTGATGTCAATACCCTTGGTAGCGAGCATGTTGCAGAGGAAGTATACGTTACCGTAACCTGTAGCCTCAGGACGGATCAATGAACCGCCGAACTCCTGACCCTTACCGGTCAAGACGCCCTGGAACTGGTGTGTCAACTTCTTGTACATTCCGAAGAGGTAACCTACCTCACGGCCTCCTACACCGATGTCACCAGCTGGAACATCCTCGTCTGGACCCATGTGACGGTAAAGCTCTGTCATGAAAGCCTGGCAGAAACGCATTACCTCGTTGTTGCTCTTGCCACGTGGAGAGAAGTCGGAACCACCCTTAGCACCACCCATTGGGAGAGTAGTAAGAGAGTTCTTGAATGTCTGCTCGAAAGCCAAGAACTTCAAAATACTCAAGTTTACTGACTTGTGGTAGCGAAGACCTCCCTTGTAAGGGCCAATCGCGTTGTTGTGCTGTACGCGGTAACCCATGTTAGTCTGTACGTTGCCCTTATCATCTACCCAAGATACGCGGAACTGGATGATGCGGTCTGGAATGCAGAGACGCTCGATGAGGTTTGCCTTCTCAAACTCTGGGTGCTTGTTGTACTCTTCCTCGATAGTACCGAGAACCTGACTAACTGCCTGAATGTACTCAGGCTCGTTTGGGAATCTTCTTTGGAGATTCGCGATGACTTCTGATGCTTTCATAATCTTTAATCTTTTATTGAGTTTAAATTCTTATTTTTTATTTCTGCTTGCAAAGATACATGTTTTTCTCGAAAACACCAACAAAAAGAAAGAAAAAATGCAGAAAAAGTAGAAAAAAGTTATTTTTTAACATTTTTAACCTCGATTTGTAGCGCTTTTGTGTACGCACACCTTATTATATAAGAGACGTTTTTCGGGGTTTAAGCCTTTATCTCCGTTTTATGGAATCTTGCATTCTGACGACTTCTGTTTATCTATCCTGCGCCATAGGGCATAAATGAGCAGGATGATAGCGTAGAGACCGATTACCTGAGGCAGACTGATTCTTACGTTTTCGATGCTTGCTCCAGGCAGCATGCTGATCAGTTTTATGGCTGTATTCAAAAACTGGGTGATGCTGGTCAGGGCGCCTGATGTAAGGCTGATGAGTGGGGCGACAACCGGTGCTATGGGCGCCCATAACGTGAGTGGGGAGAACAGGATTAATGCTGCCCCAAGATATAGGATGAGGGTTGCTGCGGGAATGGCGATGTAATTGGTGAGAAGGGAATAGCACGATATTCTGCCGAAGGTGTAGACGATGACCGGAAGGGTTCCTATCTGGGCTGCCAGTGAAACGCAAAGGAGTCCCCATGCCCAACGGAGGAAACGGCTGCGGATGGGGAGGAGGGTGTAAAGGGGTGTGAAGAACAGCAGAATGGAGGCTACTGCTAGGAACGAAAGCTGGAAACTCAACTCGAAAAGATAGAGCGGACTGATGAAGAGCATAAATATATAAGCTGAGGATAATGTGTTGAGCGGCAGACCGGTACGATGGAAAGCTAAGCTTAAGCTGTAGGCTGAAAGCATGATGGCTGCACGGACTGCACTTGCCGGCAATCCTATGAGAAAAACGTAGGTCCAGATGGAGATGAGGGACAGGATGATGGTGTAAACTGAGTACTTTCTGCCGCCTAGCAGAAAGATGAAAAGCTGGAAGATAATGCCTATATGAAGTCCGCTTACTGCCAGGATGTGACTGGCTCCGGAAATGGAGTAACTGTTTCGGGTGTTCGAGTCGAGTGCGCTCTTGTCGCCCAGCGCCATGGCTGCGATGACTGCATAGTCTTGCTGTTTTACGTGAAGGGAAACCAGTTTGCTTTCAATATTGCTTTTATAGCGTTCGGTATTGATTTTTGCCCGTGTGAGGTAAGACAGTTCCTGCCAGTTTTTCAGTTGTGTAGAGGTTTGGGAATCAGCTATTTGCTTACAGGTAAGAAAAGCCCCAAGGCTCAGGATGCATAAATGAATCATCACGCATTGGGAGAAGATGAGAAACTGGTAGCTCCTGCTGAAGTAAGCTTTTGGGCTTAAGAACTCAGTAAGGAAAAAGATGATGCTGCCAAGGGCGCATGAAATGATGGAGATGATGAGCCAAAAGGGCATATTGAAATCATCATAGCCCCATTTGGCTATGATGATTCCGATCGTCAGTGTGAGGCTGATGGTCATGAGCGGGGTGAGATGTAGCTCTTTCATCATTCCTCTTTTCTTTTTTAAAAGATAATTTATTTCCTATTTCTTGAATCCGAAGATGCGCTTGATGAATTTCTTCACAGCGTTTTCTTGCTTCTGTGGATTTACGATAGGGGTGTGCTTGCGTGCAGCCGGCTTGTCGCCCTTTTTCTGGGCTACGCCTCTGCCACGGCCGTTGCTGCCTGGGCGAACATTGTTCTCGGTGCCTGGGCGCTGCTGGTTGCTGTTATTGCGGCGCTTTTGGCTGTTGCTGTTCTTTGGCTGCTCGCCTGGCTGGGCTGGCTTTCTGTTCTGCTGCTTTGCGTTCTGCTGCTTGTTGCCCTGCTGTGGCTGCTGCTTTGCGTTCTGCTGCTTGTTACCCTGCTGAGGCTGCTGTTCGTTGCTGCGTGGTGCTTTTTCCTGGCGCTCGTTTGGCTTGTTTGGCTTGCGCTTGTGAGAAGTCTGGTCGCGGTCTTTCTGTCGGCGGTTCTTGGCACTGTTCTTTCCGCCCTCTCCGTTTCTGCCGTTACCGCGTCTGTTGTTTCTTCCGTTTGCGCCTTTCTTCTTCGGCTTGTTGAGCTTGATGTATTCAGGACCTTCGCCGCATCCCTCAGGGAGAGGCATCTTGTCTACCACCTTCTCCAGGAATTTCTCTATCTGCTGGAACCAGTACTGGTCTTCTTCGCTCACGAAGGTGATGGCTCTACCATCGCGGTTGGCACGGGCTGTACGGCCGATGCGGTGAACGTAATCTTCTGTATCGTGAGGAACATCGTAATTGATGACCATCTCAATATCATCGATGTCGATTCCGCGCGCCACAATATCGGTAGCTACGAGAACATCATACTGTCCGCTCTTGAACTTGAACATCACATCATCGCGCTCAGCCTGTTCCAGGTCGCTGTGCATGGCTCCGCAGTTTACTCCAATCTGCTGGAGGGAAGCTGCGAGTTGCTTCACCTTGAATTTGCTGCCGCTGAAGACGATGACGCGCTTCAGGTCGCCCGCCTTGAAGATGTCCTTGATGATGGTCATCTTCTGGGTTTCGTAGCATACGTATGCTTCCTGCTTGATTTTCTCGGCTGGCTTGCTGACGGCAAGTTTGATTTCTACCGGATTCTTGAGCAGGGTCTTAGCCAGTTCTTCTATCTTCTCAGGCATGGTTGCCGAGAACATGATGGTCTGGCAGGTCTTTGGCAGTTTTGACGCGATGGTCTTGATGTCGTCAGAGAAACCCATGTCGAGCATGCGGTCGGCCTCGTCAAGAATGAAGAAGCTTACCTTGCTGAGGTCTACATTGCCCAGAGAGATATGGGAGATGAGGCGGCCCGGGGTGGCGATGACTACATCGGCGCCCATGCGGAGGCTGCGCAACTCCTGATCGTAACGGTTGCCGTCGTTGCCGCCGTATACGGCTACGCTGCTCACGCCCTGCAGGTAATAGCCGAAGCCTTGCATCGCCTGGTCTATCTGCTGGGCGAGCTCGCGGGTTGGTGACATGATGACGCAGTTGATGGCGTCTTTCGGATAACCGCCGTCATCGAGCTTGCTCAATACTGGCAGCAGATAGGCTGCGGTTTTGCCGGTTCCGGTCTGGGCTACACCCAAGACATCGTGGCCTTCTAATATCTCTGGAATGCACTTTTCCTGTACTGGAGTGCATGTGTCGAAGCGCATGTCATATAATGCGTCGAGCACGTTGTCGTTTAAATCTAATTCGTCGAAATACATTTTTTTTTAATGTTGAATGTTGAATGTTGAATGTTGAATGTTGACTTTTTCCCTCAAAATCCAATTACCGGGTTATGATAACCGGTTCTGATTTTACCTCGGTGCCTTGCGGTAGCAGAAGTAGGCTACGATGGCGAAGAGGAAGTTTGGAAGCCACGCTGCCAGAACAGACGGGAAGTTGGCCTGGATGGCGAAGGTGGCAGAAACCGTCTGCAGCATGATGTAGCCGAAACTCAGCGCAAGTCCAACGCCCAATGCTGCTCCCATGCCGCCCTTGCGCTTGCGGGCTGAGAGGGAGACGCCGATGATGGTGAGGATGAACGAAGCGAAGGAAGAGGCGATGCGCTTGTGGTATTCTACCTCGTACTGCACTACGTTGCCCGAACCGCGGTTAATCTGCTTGGAGATGTAATCGCGGAGCTCAGGACTGGTGAAGGTTTCCTGCTGACCCTTGGAATAGACCAGGTCGGTAGGTTCCATCATGATGATGGTGTCCTTCTGGGCTCCGCTCGTAATATGCTCCTTCATGCCCTGGAGCTTGCGGATTTTCCAGTTGCTCAGTTTCCAGTGATACTTGCTGTCGGAAATGGTGTCGTACTGGATGTCCATCGCTGTAAGGTGGCTTACGAGTTTCTTGTCCTGGAACTTGTCGAGACAGAATCCGTAGCCGCGTTTCATGCTGTTGTCGTAATGCTGCATATAGGCAATCACTCCCTTGTCTACCTGCAGCTGTACATTCTCGGCACTGGTATTCTTCTTCTTGTTCTTGTACATCGTCTCGAAGTTCTGCCTGATGACGGTTCCGTGGGGAATGACGTAGGCTGAAAGCCCGAAGGAGAGGGCTGATAGCAGCACGCAGGTAATCATGTATGGGCGAAGGAGACGCTTGAAGGATACTCCCGACGCCAGGATGGCGATGATTTCGGAATTGCTTGCCAGCTTGCTGGTAAAGAGAATGACCGCCACGAACACGAACAGCGCACTGAAGAGGTTGGCAAAATAGGGCACGAAGTTGGCGTAGTAATCGAAGATGATTGCGCGCGCCGGTGCATGGTGCTCTGTGAATTTTGACAGGTTCTCGTTGAAGTCGAAGACGATGGCGATGGAGATGATTAGGGCGATGGAGAAGAAATAGTAGCCCAGAAACTTCTTGATAATGTACCAGTCGAGCTTCCTGATGTACCTGAACGGGTTGAGAAACCGGAATATGCGCAGGAACCGGAGCTTGTGAGCCAGCCAGCGCACAGCCCTGATGAGCCACCCGAACTTGCGGGAAGCCCATCGGCCGGTGCGGTAGAGCAGGCGGTGTTTTCTTATTTTCTTAAAATCTTTCATGATGCTTGCTTACTTAAATTCTTCGGCCAAGCTGGTCGATGATGGAATTCTTCCATGCCACGAAATCGCCCTGCTCGATATGATGGCGGGCATCGGTCACGAGGCGCAGATAGAAAGAGAGGTTGTGGATGCTGGCTATCTGCATCGCCAGCAGCTCCTGGGCCTTGAAGAGGTGGTGGAGGTAGGCCTTCGTGGTTACGAGGTCGATGTCGCAGCCGTCTGGATCTACCGGACTGAAGTCTTTCTCCCACTTCTTGTTGCGCATGTTCATCGTGCCCTGATAGGTGAAGAGCATGGCGTTGCGGCCGTTGCGGGTCGGCATTACGCAGTCGAACATGTCTACGCCGCGCTCGATGGCTTCGAGGATGTTCTGCGGGGTTCCTACGCCCATCAGATATCTCGGCTTGTCTTTCGGCAGGATTTCGTTCACTACTTCTATCATCTCATACATCACCTCGGTAGGCTCTCCTACGGCAAGTCCGCCGATGGCATTTCCGTCGGCTCCCTTGTCGGCAATGTATTTGGCTGCTTCGCGGCGCAGGTCCGGGAAGGTGCAGCCCTGAACGATAGGGAAGAGACTCTGCTGATAGCCGTAGAGGGGCTCGGTTTCGTTGAACCGCTTGATGCAGCGGTCTAGCCAGCGCTGGGTGAGCATGAGGCTGTTCTTGGCGTACTGGTAATCGCTCTGTCCCGGTGGACATTCATCGAAGGCCATCATGATGTCGGCTCCGATGATGCGCTCGGTGTCCATTACATTCTCCGGTGTGAAGAAGTGTTTGCTGCCGTCGATGTGGGAGCGGAACTCGCAGCCTTCTTCCTTGAGCTTGCGGATGCCGGTGAGCGAGAAGACCTGGAAGCCGCCGCTGTCGGTGAGGATAGGACGGTCCCAGCCGTTGAACTTGTGCAATCCGCCTGCTGCCCTGATGACGTCAAGACCTGGGCGTAGGTAGAGGTGATAGGTGTTTCCGAGGATAATCTGTGCCATGACCTGCTTCTTGAGTTCCTCGAAGTGGACGCCCTTCACGCTTCCTACGGTTCCTACGGGCATGAAGATTGGGGTCTTGATCTGTCCGTGGTCGGTGGTGATGATGCCTGTACGCGCATCGCTCGCTTTATCTGTTACTTGTAATTCAAATTTCATTTCTATTCTTTTTTATCATTTTCCTCAATGCTGAAGTCTGTAGGGTTTTTCACCTTCTCGTCGGTCAGCGCGAACTGCCAGACGTCAGCCACATTCTCTACATAGTGGAAGTCTACGCCCTTGAGATATTTCTCCGGTATTTCCTCTACGTTCTTCTGGTTCTCCCTGCACATCACGATGTGCTTGATTCCTGCCCGCTTGGCTGCCAGAATCTTCTCCTTGATTCCGCCTACCGGGAGCACTTTGCCGCGGAGGGTTATCTCGCCGGTCATGGCTGTGTTGGCACGCACCTTGCGCTGGGTGATGGCTGAGGCGATGCTGGTGGCGATGGTGATTCCGGCAGAAGGACCGTCTTTCGGGGTGGCTCCCTCAGGCACGTGGATGTGGATGTTCCACTGCTCGAAGATGCGGTAGTCTATCTGCAGCAGGTCGATGTGCGACTTGACGTATTCCAGTGCGATAATGGCTGATTCCTTCATCACGTCGCCCAGGTTTCCGGTCAGGGTGAGCTTGCCTGCCTTGCCCTTGCTGAGCGAGGTTTCGATGTAGAGGATTTCGCCGCCCACTGAGGTCCAGGCAAGTCCGGTTACTACTCCTGCATAGTCGTTGCCCTGGTAGATGTCGCGGTTGAACGGCGGATTGCCCAACAGGTCTTTTACTTCGGCAGGGGTGATGGTGTAGTTTTTCAGCTCCTGGTCGCAGGCAAGTTTGTAAGCCATCTTGCGCAGACTCTTGTCAATCTGCTTCTTCAGCTGTCTTACGCCGCTCTCCCGGGTATAGTGCTCGATGATGAACTCGAGGGCATTCTTGTTGAAGCTTACCTTCGGCGAAACCTTGTCGAGTCCGGTGCTTTCCAGCTCTTCCGGTACGAGGTGGCGCTTGGCAATCTCTGTCTTCTCTTCGGTGATGTAGCCGCCTACTTCTATCAGCTCCATACGGTCGAGGAGCGGACGCGGAATGACGCTCAGGTCATTGGCTGTGGCGATGAAGAGCACCTTGGAGAGGTCGTAATCCATATCGAGATAATTGTCGTGGAAGGCATTGTTCTGTTCCGGGTCCAGCACTTCGAGCAGGGCTGATGCTGGGTCGCCGTTGAAATTGCTCTGCGCCACCTTGTCAATCTCGTCGAGGATGAAGACCGGATTGCTGCTGCCTGCCTTCAGCATGTTCTTGATGATGCGACCCGGCATGGCTCCCACATAGGTGCGGCGGTGACCGCGGATTTCGGCTTCATCGTGCAGACCGCCCAGCGACATGCGTACATACTTGCGCTTCATGGCTGCTGCGATGCTCTTGCCCAGACTGGTCTTTCCTACGCCCGGAGGACCGTAGAGGCAGAGGATAGGACTCTTGCCGCCGCCGTTCAGTGCTCTTACGGCGAGGAATTCCAGGATGCGTTCCTTCACATTCTCCATGCCGTAGTGGTCGTGGTTCAGGATGCGCTTGGCACGGGTCAGACTGAGGTCGTCCTGGGTGTAGGAGTTCCAAGGCAAATCTACCATGGTCTGCAGGAATCCTATCTGTATCGAATAGTCAGGACTCTGCGGGTTCAGGGTGTCGAGCTTGGCAATTTCTTTCTTGAAGATTTTGGCAGTTTCCTCGCTCCAGTTCTTCTTTTTCGCCTTCTCCAGAATCTCCTTCTTCTCCGGACTGGCGTTGCCTTCTCCCAGTTCTTCCCTGATGTTCTTGATTTGCTGCTTGAGGAAGTATTCCTTCTGCTGTTCATCGAGGTCGTAGTGGGTTTTGTTTTCAATCTCAGTCTGGATGCGTAGCAGATGGCGCACCTTGTTCAGGGATCTGATGGCAATCATGATGCGCTCGCTGAGATTTTCCTCTTTCAGCATCTTGATTTTATCCTCGATGGAGAAAGGGAGGAGGGAGCACATGAAGTTGCACTGCATGTGAATGCTCGAGAGTTCGTTGATGGCCTGGATGGCCTCATCAGTATAGTTGGCGGTTGATTTGATATAGTCTGTCGCTTCGTAATGGAAGTTCTCGTAGAGCATTCTGAAGAGTTCATCGTTGTTCTCGTCAGGCCATTTCTCCGGAAGACTTTTTACGTCAATTACTGTGTAAGGCTCTTTTTGAACGAGATGTTTCATCTGACATCTGCCCAGACCCTGGATGATGATGCTCATCTGCTCTGTGCCAGGCATCTTGATCACCTTGATGAGTTTGGCGAAGACGCCTACAGGGTAGAGGTCTTCTTCGTAGGGCGATTCTGTATCTTTGTTCTTCTGGCAGAATACGCAGAATATGGTGTCTGGTTTCTTTTCCAGCATCCGGACGAGATTCAGACTTTCCTTTCTGCCCACAACGATAGGGGTCATGTTGGTTGGGAAAACTACAATATCTCGCATGCAGAGGGTAGGGTACAAGCCTTCTTCCTGGTCTTCGATCAGGGTTTTCGGATCGCCCTCGTAATCTGCAATCATTTGTATTCGGGTACTTGTTCTTCTATTATCCATTTTGTTATGATTTCTATTTTCCGTGCAAAGGTACTCATTTTTTGTGAAATATCGTGGAAGATGATAGATTATTTAATAATAAAATTGCTTTTTCTATATATTAGTATCCGTTTTTATAGATGTAAGTAACTGCTTTTGCAGGTGGAAGTGGCAATTTCTGCTGCTTGCGATAAAATAAATCGGCGGCGCATTCGTTTTCTTCTGTAAAGAGACAGAAGAATTTATGGGTAATTTTCGATTTAAACAGTTTGAGATAGAGCAAGACCGTTGTGCCATGAAAGTGGGAACTGACGGCGTTTTGCTGGGCGCATGGGCGCAAGGTGGCAGGCGGATTCTGGACATTGGTTCCGGAACGGGATTGATTTCGCTCATGATGGCACAGCGTTTTCCTGAGGCTGAGGTTGTGGGGATTGATATGGATGCTGATGCCTGCGGACAGGCGAGGGAGAATGTGATGGCAAGTCCGTTTCGCGACAGGGTGGAAATAGAATGCTGCAGACTGCAGGATTTCGGGGAAGCTTCGGAAGCTGCTGAGGCTTTGGAAACTGCTGAAGGTTTGAAGGCTGCCGGTGTTTTTGATGCGATAGTGAGCAATCCTCCGTTCTTTGTAGATAGCTTGAAAAATCCGGACAGTAAGAGGACGGTGGCGAGACATACGGACAGTCTTCCGTTCCGCGATTTGTTTGCGGGTGTAAAACGGTTACTTTCTGATGACGGTATTTTCTCTGCAATTGTTCCCGTAGAAGTAGTGGAGCAGTTTGTTGCAGAGTCTTGTATATTAGGTTTTTATCTTATACGGAAGTGTGGTGTAAAGACGGTAGAGCGCAAGCAGCCCAAGCGCTTTATGCTGAGTTTTGCCAAGCATCGCATTTCGCCTTATGAAGAGCATGTTGAAACGATGATGGATTCGCAGGGAAACCGCTCGGAATGGTATAGGAAAATAACGGAAGAATTTTACCTTAGTGATTAATGAACTCAAGTTTCGCATATAAGCTCCACACGCCCTGAAAGGGCAGAAGCTCCTAGCCCAGGGCAACGCCCTGG
>OLRV01001485.1_pt1 | contig 19923 bp, 17 predicted proteins | sample 1672421 | NCBI WGS metagenome assembly OLRV01 (sample SAMEA3136684, study PRJEB25190) | human gut metagenome | biome: human gut; feature: human-associated habitat; material: faeces | place: Austria | collected 2013
AGCAAATGTCCACTTCCTCAGAACAAAATATGAATAGTGAATTTATTTCCGCAAATCGGACAGGTTATATTCCTCTTGCCCCGCTTTTTTGAAAGACGCAAATTTTCTCCGCAATTCGGGCAAACTCTGAACCTGTGAGTTTTGAAATACTTGAATCTCAAGCCCTGCCTTTTGAACCAACGCTTCATCTTTCTGAAATGCTCGGTATAATTGGTTCTGACGAGCAGATTATCAAACCATTCGCCCTCACGTCGGCGTTTTTCGATATTCTTCGACAACACACGGAATACGGCGAATCCGAAAACAGCGAGAGCCAAAACATAGAAAATATAGTAAGCTATGCGATTGCGCATAAACGAGCCGATTCCGTTGAGCAGAAGATTTAACAGAATCAAAAATCCCGTCAGCTTATCAAGGCCGTATCTGCCATACATAAAGTTATATAATTTTTGCATAAAATTGTTCATTTTGAATTAACCCGCTTTCAGGTCGTTTTCTTTCAAGTAACCGTCGATTACTTATCTTTATATATTATACTTGACAAACAAACTCAAGGTGTTACAATTTTATTAACAAATTTAAAAAGAACGTCGGTTTTTTCGCCGACGTTGTGAGAACGGAAGATTAAAACATGGAAATTGTTAAGCCGAAATATTTTAACTTGTTTAAATGCATCGCCGGCCGCTGCCCGGACACATGCTGCGCAGGCTGGGACGTTGAGATTGATGACGCTTCGGCGGAAAAATATAAAAGCGAAACAGGCTGCTTGAAGCAATATTTTGACAAGCACCTGACAACAGACGAGGACGGATATATTTTTTCGCTTGTTGACGGCCGCTGCCCTATGCTTGATGAAAATAATCTTTGCCGAATTCAGCTTGAACACGGCGAAACGGCACTTTGTGACACCTGCCGACTTTTTCCGAGATACTTCGACGATTACGGCGAAATCCGTGAAACGGGTCTCGGTCTCGGCTGTCCCGAGGCGGCAAGAATTCTGCTCTCCCCCGAAACAGACGTGGAGCTCGACAGAACGGTTAAAAGCCCCGACAGAATATATAATCTGCTGACGGAAAAGCGTGAAGAATTCTTTGCGATTCTCGACAATAAAAATTTTGACCTCAAAATGAAGCTTTCCGCCGTGCTTTTCTCCGCCGCCGAATTTCAAAGCGATATTGACAAGGTTGACATGCTCGGCGGCGACAGCAGCGTTGAATTTTCCGAGTGCATCAATGTCCTTGAAAAGATGGAATACATCAGCGATAAACGCAAAGAAAGGCTCATTTCCCTCTCGGAAGAAAAAGCGATTTATCACAACAGCGAAAAATTTGCCGGAGATATCGTTCGGCTTTTCAAATACTATCTCATGCGATACATGATGACGGCTTGCTTCGACCTCGAACTGCTGACAAAGGTTAAATACGGCATCTTTGCGTGCATAATTACGGAAAGGCTCTATGACAGCGTTCCCGAATTGAGCTTTGACGAGCGTGTGCGAATCCTTTGCGGCTACTCAAAAGAGGTTGAATACTCGCAGATAAACCTCGATATTCTTGACGACGCAATGTATAACGATTTCACTGTGGCCGAGCTGGTGAACCTTCTTTAATAAAATAGCTGTATTAATGGGCTGTGACGAAAAAATTTTCGTCACAGCCCATGATTTTTTAATCTGTCGCTTACTTAAAGAGCTTCAAAAACCAGTTGATCGCCTTAACAAATACCGCTTTAACGGCATTGAATGCTACCTGAAGCTTATCCTTGAAGCTTTGTTTAACCTCAATATTGAAGTCAACGCTTGCCGTTCCTTTGAAATTGCCTATGCCCTTTATTATGGCGGTTGCCGTGCCGGCCGATTTGTTGTTCTTATAGGACACGGTGTAATCCTCGCCCTCCCTGAGCGTTTTGCCGTTGAACTTAATCTTGAGCTTTGGCTCGCAAGGAGTCTGTCCGTTAACAGTCTGCGTCGGGATCGAAGCAATTTCAGCCTTGTCGATTGAAACGGCGATAATTGCAAAATCAACCTTAGTAATGAGCATTGAGAAATCCCCAAGACCTGTCACGATAACGTTCGCCGTGCCGACATTCAGGTTATTAATATATTCTGTTGAATAGTCCTTGTTGTCCGTAAGCTTTCTGTCGGAAAATCTGACGGAAACCTGCGGCTCAATCTTCTTGCCCGTGTAGCTCTGATTTGCGATAGGAGCCACGATGAGTGTTGTTACTCTTATTCTGTTTGCCTTTGCATAGCTCTCGGCGTAGGAATTCTCGTTGCAATAAATTGTGAGCTTTTCGCAGCCGTCAAATGCGTCATCGGCAATTTTTTCAACAGAATCGGCAATGACTGCCGTTTCAAGGTTTTCGCACGATGCGAATGCAAGCGTACGAATCTCCTTAACATTTCCGCCGACCTCAAGGGTTTTGAGCTGCGAGAAATACTGGAAACTGCTCTCGCCAACCGTCTGTGCATCCAGATTTGAAAGTGTCAGCTTAACATCGGTGATTCCTGTTTCGTCAAATGCGCCCTCATCAATGCAGGTTATATCCTCAAATGTGAAGTCCTTCAATGATGTACAATATCGGAAAGCCTCATACAAAATTTCCTTGTTTCCGATCCTGTTCCATGTGACCTTATATAATTTCTCACAATCTGCAAATGCCCACTCTCTGATATATTCCGTATTCTTTGGGATAACTACAGTTTCAAGCTCCTTACAGAACTCAAATGTACTGCCTCCGAAATCAACGATCGAATCAGGCATGACAACATTCTTCACAGCCGTATTTTCAAAAGCACCCGGGCCTATCGTAATAACGCCGTCCTCAAAGCTTATCTCGCTGAGATTCTTACAATCGGTAAATAAATATCCGGGAATAATTTTCTGATTTTTGGTAAAGGCAAATGAAGTTACCATGGTCTTGCGAAAAGCACCGTTTCCCAGTTCCGCTCTTTGCGCAAAGTCAGCGTTTGTGATCTTTGTGTAAGCGAAGGCACGATTACCTACAAATTCAATATTGCTGTTCTCACTGACAATAACTTCCTTCAATTCAAGGCAATCATTAAACGCCTCGCGTTCGATTCTCTTTATACTGTCGGGCAAAGTGATGCTTCCCAAAGATTTACAGTTATCAAATGCCTGCGCCGCAATCGATGTCCAGCCGTCCTCAAATTCAACATTTTTGAGCGTTCGGCAGTATGCCATTGCACCGTCCCATGATTTGAGAGTTTTCGGGATTTTTATCGACTCGATCGAATTATACGCAAATGCCTTCACTCCGATAAACTTCAGCGATTTCGGAAATTCAACCGAGCTGATTCTTCCCATTTCGTCGGAAATAGAGTTGCTGTTGGCTCTTGCAAATGCCTCCGTACCTATGTATTCGATTCCGTTCGGGAGTTTCAGCTCGCCATCGAACGGGCAGAATGCGAATGCCTGACCGCAAAGCGTTTTCAGCGACGCCGGAAGAACCGGATTTGCAAGTGAGGTACAAAGTGCAAATGCACCGTAACCAATGTACTCAACCGAATCGGGAATGCTGACGGATTCAAGCGAGGTACAGCCTGTGAATGCTAAGTCCCCTATTCTTTTCAGCGTTGACGGAAATTTGACTGCAAGAAAACTATATTTTGAAGTGTATTTCCCGATATCGTCCTTTGATACCGACTTATACCTGCTTTCCACTTTGCTTTCAAATGCCTTTGCTCCGATACTTACAACCTTATGCGAGTCAAGCTCGGCGGGTATATCCAGAAGAGAAGCATCCGCAGCTCCCGTATAGCCTGTTATTTCGGCATTATTATCCTCATCAAGCGTATAGGTGAAATAGCCCGACGAATACTCTTTCTTCGCTTCCTTGCTCTTGAAAATATAGTATTCGTTCTCTTTTCCGCTGTAAAAGTAACCACCATTTGCAAGATAACAATAAATATCAATACTTGGCCATTCCTTGAGCATAAATACAGTTTTATCGCTCATAGAAAATTTTGAAAACGATGCTTTTGAGGACGGCGACAAAGATTTTTCTATAATAAACTTCTCAATACCGTCACAGTTATAGAAAGAAGCATAGGAAAATTTATAACAGCTTTTCGGCAGATGAACCGTCTTTATCGACGGACAATTAGTGAATGATTTCCTTGTCATTGATTCAAAACCGTCATTAAAAACTACCTCTTCAAGATTCGGACAGTCAACAAAAGTTTCCATGTTCATTTCACGCACATTTTCCGAAAAAATCACCTTGCGTGCTTTTTTATTAATAAATGCGCCCTTTTCGATTTTAGAAACGGGAATACCGTCAATCTCATTCGGAATCGTTACAATTTCCTCATCCTTCAAATATTCAAGAATTCTAAGCTTTCCGTCATAACTGTAATTATAACGATAATCCTCTGTCATTTGGTCGCTGAAATCGTATGCCTTCGCCGGCCGGGCAACGGATACCATGGTTATAACCGATATAACGGCAAGCATTACGGATAAAATCTTAGAAAGTGTTTTCTTCATTTTGTCTCCTCCTTAATTCCGAAGGTCGTATAAACTCCCTCGTATGTGATTGTTATAAAAGCAGTCCCATTAGGAAGCTTCTCTGTTTTAATTGTGTATTCTCCTCTGTTAAGCTTCTTCTCGCTCCTGTCGCTGTAAGCCGCATAGACCTCCATGCCGCCCAGATCGATGTTATCTATGTCCTCCGTCGTGAAGTCAAATCCTTCCGGGAAAGATGCATAAACGGAATTGAGCACCTTGGTGTCCTCCTTGCGAAGCACCCTTACCCTGAACGTTTCCGAAGCATTGCCGAAGCTTATCTTTACCGTTTCGTAACGCTCCCTTGTGCCGAAGCCGTCATCCGCAGTAACCTTACAGTCGGCAAGCGGAACAATTTTTTCAGTTCCGTCGGAGTAGCTGACAACAGCCGTTATGCCGGATGTATCAAGCTTTTCGCCGATGTAGTATTCATCCTTGAAGCTGTCACCGAATCTGAGCCTTATTCCCGTCGGAATTGCCGCCTGCGTTGTCGGCTTTGTCGTGGTCGTTACGGCTTCGGTCGTCATTGTCCTTTCGGCGGTTGCACTCTCGGTCACAGCCTGAGTTACAGTGGTTGTTTTAGCTTCTCGTTTTTGCTCTATCGTATGGCTGACTGCCACAGCACCGAAGCTTATCGCCGCCAATATCGCACATGCCGCCGCAACCGATACAAACTTCTGTCTAAAGGTTTTACCTGCGTGCTTCTTTACAAACGGAATGACCTTTGCAAAGTTTTCGCTCTCAAGCTCCTCAAGCGTGTTTATACATTCATCAATAAAATCACAATTCGGCTCATCCTTTGAAAGCTCCTCGTCGATAAGCGAATTAATAAGCTCTGCGACCTCTGCCTTAAAGCTTGTATCATCATATATGCTGTTGAGTATCTCTTTTGTTAACTTAAGATCATTCACGGTTTCTCACCTCATCTCATGTTATACAGTAGGTTTTTACCAAATCTTTTATCCGACTGCGTAATCGTGAAACACGCTTTGCCGTTGCAGTCGGCGTGATGTTCAGAATTTCGGAAATTTCCTTTAGTGATTTTCGTTTTATGAACTTCAATTCATAAAGAGCTCTTTCTTCAACCGTCAGCATCTCGATTAAGAGCCGTGCACATTCATCATAATCAAAATCATCGGGCAAGCTATCGGGCGGTGCGGCAATTTTTTCAGCCGCTTCGTCGATATCGACTGTTCGGCTCTGCCGCTTTCGGCAGCTTTCAATCGTCCTCTTAACGAAGTTATCCGCCGTCCTATACAGAAACGCTCTCGGCTGTTCGACCGTTTCTCCGTCCGTCAGCTTATTATGAAGAACTAAGAAGGCGTCCTGCACACAGTCCTCGGCATGCTGCGAAAATTCACCGAGCCGCACACGGCAGTATTTATAGATGCTCTGATAGTATTTTTCATAGTAATCGCCGACGGTGTTGTCCGTCAGCAAACGTTCGTCAACGTCCATGTGCAACCCTCCTTTATTTTGTCCTTCATTTAGTAGTCAGCCCAAACCGGGTTTGTGACATTAATTTTTCAAAAATTTTTTAACAAAAGAAAACAGCCGCCGCATTAAAGGGATTTCGCCTTAATGCGACAGCCATCGCAACCGTTAATATTATACAATACAATCCGTACCGTTGCAATGAAAATGTTATCAAAATTAAACGGCACAGGAAACCTGTGCCGCCGAAGTTATTATTTTATTTCCTGCTCAAGATTATCAAAAAGTTCACTGTCAAAAAACTGCCGCAAGCTTATTTCCAACCCGTCACAAAGCTTCTGCAAAGAAACAACACCGGGATTTTGACTTTTTTCGTTGAGCATACTGTAAACCGTCGATGGAGACACGCCGGAAATATTTGCCAACGCATTGACGGCAATATTTCTTTCGTCGCAAAGCTGTAATATTCTCTTTGCAACAGCCTCTTTTGCGGTCATAAATATATCCTCCTAATGTTTATCATTTAAAATTTTACATAATTATGCGATAAATCGTGTGGGATATATCGCATAATTATTATTTATGTGCTATAATTACGATATATCCCACAGGGAGTGATATTTATGATATGTACTTTTTTTGGACACAGAGACTGCCCGTCACAAATAGAATTATCTTTAAAGCAACAAATTGTCAATTTAATAGAAAATTATTCGGTTGACACATTCTATGTCGGAAATAATGGTAACTTTGATAAAATTGTTTATAAAACCCTATCATCATTAAAATGTACTTATGAAATAAAAATATATGTTATACTTGCGTATCTTCCTAACAACGACGCCTTTAGCTCTGACTCGATATATCCGGAGGGAATAGAAAAGGTTCCTCCAAAATTTGCTATTCCTTGGCGTAACAAATGGATGGTCAATAATTCCGATTACGTAATTGCCTTCTTGCGACACGATTTTGGCGGAGCGGCAAAATCAGTAGAATATGCCGAAAAGAAATGTATAAAAGTTATTAGAATATGAAAACGGCACAGGAAACCTGTGCCGTCGAAGTTATTGTTTTTTTGGATATTAAAGACCGTATTCTGCTGCAACATCAGCAATCTTAACCGGCATACCTGTCTCAAGAGACTTCTTTGCGGCAATGCCGATAAGTACAGGCTGGAGACCGCACTCAAGGCCGACTGTGATCGGCTTGTCGTTAACAACACAGTCAACGAACTCGGAAACCTCCTCAACATATGCTCCCATGTATCTCTCAAGGAAGAAGTTGAGCGGAACCTCACCGTGAACGCCGTTAGCGTCGGAAACAACTGCCGTTGACTCGGAGTCATTGGAAATAGCGACCTGACCGAGTGAGCCGAAAGCCTCAACTCTCTGGTCGTAGCCGTAGCTTGCACGGCGGCAGTTATCAATAACTGCGATTGCGCCGTTAGCGAGCTTCATGGAGATAACAGCTGTGTCGATGTCGCCTGCCTCACCGATTGCCGGGTCAACAAGAACTGCGCCGTATGCAAAAACTTCCTCAACCTCAGAGCCTGACATGAAGCGAACCATATCGAAATCATGAATCGTCATGTCAAGGAAGATACCGCCCGAAACCTTGATGTAGCTTACCGGCGGTGCACCCGGGTCACGGGAGCAAACCTTAAGGATATTGAGATCGCCTATCTGACCGCCCTCAACTGCCTTTCTTGCAGCCTTGAAGTTATGGTCAAAACGGCGGTTGAAGCCTACCTGATACTTAACGTTGCTGTTTTCAAGAGCCTTCTTAACCTCAAGAATCTTGTTTACGTCATGGTCGATCGGCTTCTCGCAGAAGATGTGCTTGCCGGCGGCAATAGCTTCGAGAGAAATCGTTGAATGTGTATCCGTTGATGAGCAAATGAGAACAGCCTGAATGTCCTTGTCCTCAAGAATCTTGTGATAATCGGTGTAGAACTCGTTTACGCCGAGACCCTTTGCCCACTCTTTTGTCTCGTCATTGAGGAACGGATCGGCAATAGCCTTAACCGTAGCTGACTTAACATATCTCATGATTGACTCGCAGTGTACCTTACCGATACGGCCTGCGCCGATAATACCAACATTAATCATAATTAAAAATCCTCCTGATTATATTGTGCCGTCCCATGTGGAAACTTCTGTCTTCTTCATTTCTTCCTCGTCGAACCAACGTGTTGTTACGCACTTACTCTCTGTGAAGAAGCGATATGCGTCCTTGCCGAGGCAGTGGAGATCGCCGAAGAACGAATCCTTATGACCTGCGAACGGGAAGAATCCGATCGGAACAGGAATACCAACGTTTACGCCGACCATGCCGCCGTCGGTGTGACGAACAAACTCACGGGCATAGTAGCCGTTCTGAGTGAAGATAACCGAGCCGTTTGCATACGGGTTAGCGTTCATGACTGCCAGACCCTCTTCAAAGCTCTTAACTCTCTTGATGCAAAGAACCGGTCCGAATACCTCGTCACGGCCGATTGTCATGTCCTCTGTAACGTGGTCAAAGATTGTCGGGCCGACGAAGAAGCCGTTTTCATAGCCCTCAACGACACAGTTTCTGCCGTCAAGTACAAGCTCTGCTCCCTCTGCAACGCCCTTGTCGATGTCTGCAAGGACTTCCTTATAGTGCTTTTCATAGGTAATTGGGCCAAGCTTTGAGGTCTTGTCATATGCAGGTCCGAGCTTAAGTCCTTTAGCCTGCTTAACAAGCTCTGCAACAAACTTATCGGCAATGCTCTCCTCAACAACGCAGCAGCTCAGAGCCATACATCTCTGGCCCGCACAGCCGAATGCTGAGTTCATAACGCCTGCCGCCGTTCTCTCGATCGGAGTGTCTGCAAGAACAAGAGCGTGGTTCTTAGCCTGGCAAAGGCACTGAACTCTCTTTCCTGCGCTTGCAGCCTTTTCATATATAAGCTTGCCGACGGGAGTTGAACCGACAAAGGTGATGCCTCTTACGTCGGGACTTTCGAGAATCGTGTTGATCTCGTTTCTTGAGCAGGTTACAACATTGATAACGCCGTCGGGAACGCCTGCTTCCTTATAAAGCTCGGCAATTCTGAGAGCTGTTCTCGGAGTAAGGCTTGCAGCCTTGAGAACCATTGTGTTGCCGCATGCGATACACGTCGGAGCCATCCAGCCGAACGGAATCATAGCCGGGAAGTTAACGGGAACAATACCGGCAAAAACGCCCATCGGCTCACGGTATTTAACTGTGTCATAGCCTCTTGAAGCGTCCATAATACTCTCGCCCATCATGAGTGACGGAACCTGAGTTGCAAGCTCTGTGCCCTCTTTAGCCTTGAGAACATCGCCTTCGGCCTCAGCCCATACCTTGCCGTTTTCCTCGGCAACAAGCATTGTAAGCTCGTCCATGTGCTTAATGAGAAGATCACGGATGTTGTAAAGGATCTGTGCTCTCTTGATTGCCGGAGTTGAGCTCCAGCCCGGGAAAGCTGCCTTAGCCGCTGCAATAGCACCGAGAACCTCGTCGTTGGTGCAGCAGGGAGCATAACCCGTTGTCTCGCCCGTGCTGGGGTTGACAAGAGTGTAGTATTTGTCTGTCTTTGATTCAACGTACTCACCGTTGACAAAGTATTTGAGTTTTTCTGCGGACATTGTTACATCTCCTTGTATGTTAATCTATTTTTTAACTTGTTTTTCAGACCTCTGCTTTGAGTGTAAGCCTCGGTCGGTTTCTGCCGGCTTTCCTTGCCTCCCCCTAAAGGGGCGCCAAGAATCTCTGTTAACTTTTAAACAGAATAATCAAGCTTAGTCTATCTGTTCAAGCCTCACCTTTGTTGATTCAAGGGGAGGCTTGCTTGACTTTCACCTTAATTATTCACTATAAATTATACTCAAAGTCCTGCCTTTTCTGCAATGTAGGCTCTTGCCATCTTTGCATACTTGAACGGATTTGCGATTGCAGGATCCTGCTCAGCTTCAACGAGCATCCAGCCTTCATAGCCTGTTTCGTCAAGAACATCAAAAATCGGTTTGAAATCGATTGCGCCGTCACCGGGAACTGTGAAAGCACCCATACGAACGCCCTGAAGGAATGACTTATGCTCGTCCTTAACCTGCTTAACAATCTCGGGACGGATATCCTTGAGATGAACGTGCTTGATTCTCTTGGCATATTTCTTGAGAACTGCCATGTAGTCCTCGCCGCAATATGCAAGGTGACCGGAATCGAAAAGAAGGTAAACGGCGTCGGGATCGCACATATCCATCATCTTGTCGATTTCCTCGGCTGTCTGAACAACCGTACCCATGTGATGATGATAAACAAGCGTAATGCCGTATTCCTTAGCAATGTTGCCGAGCTTTGAAAGTCCGTCTGTGAACTTCTTCCACTCCTCGTCGTTCATAACGTATTTATTCTCAAAAACAGGTGTGTCCATCTGTCCCTGAATGCTGTAACTCTGCTCCGATGCGCCGATTCTCTTAGCACCGCAGCCCTTAAGGAACTCACAGTTCTCTCTGAAATCCTTCTCTACCTCTTCAAAGGGCTTTGTGAGAATGAATGATGAGAACCAGCGGTTAGCAATCTGAAGTCCTCTGATATCAAGATACTCATGCATTTTCTCAACGGTCTTGGGATATTTGTTGCCGATTTCACAGCCCTCAAAGCCTGCAAGTGCCATTTCACTTACACACTGCTCAAAGGTGTTTTCACTGCCGAGATCAGGCATATCGTCGTTTGTCCAACCGATCGGTGCAATACCGAGTTTAATTTTTTTTGCGTCCATGTTACCTCTCCTTGTTAAAGAATTGCGTAGTAAGTTTTTGCAAGGTGTTGCCTTAATACTTTTTAGCCTCGGAAAGCTTCTGCGTTCTTTCGGCAAGTGCTTCCTTACCCTTTTCTGTACGGGGCATATCCGAACAGCCGACATTCCACCAGCCGCCGTATCCGTCAGTCATAGATTTCGGAAGAACCTTTATATCAATGAGCACGGGCTTTGTCTGCTTAAGTGAATCAAGCACCGCAGCCTCAAGCTCATCCATAGTCTTTGCAGTGTATGCGACATAGCCGTAGCCTCTTGCACATGCGGCATAGTCGATATTCATGAACTCGCCCTCACGGATCGGCTTGTCGCCGTCACGGTAACGAGCTTCGGTGCAGAGCGAATTAACGCCCTGACCCATCTGAAGATTGTTGATACAACCGAATGATGCGTTATCAAAGAGCATGACGTTGATCTTCTTGCCCTCCTGCAATGCAGTCAGCATCTCGGAATGAAGCATATTGTAGCTGCCGTCGCCGGTGAAAGCGTAAACCTCCTGATCGGGGCAAGCGAGCTTTGATCCGAACGCACCTGCGATTTCATAGCCCATGCATGAATAGCCGTACTCCATATTGTAGGAATAGAGCTTGTCTGTCGTCCACATTCTCTGCATACAGCCGGGAAGCGAACCCGCCGCACCGACTGCAACAGCGTCGGCCGGGATGAGCTTGCGAATAAGCGAAAGAGCCGCCGTCTGAGTGATAACACCGCCCGTTGCTTTTATGAAACTTTCAACTGCGTCCGGCATATGGTTCGGAATTTCGGGAGTGTAGCCTTCGCCGTAGTGCGTTGCGGCAAGACGTGCCATTTCCTTATCCCAATCTGCCTTTGCGTCTGCAATTTCGGTTGTATAAGCTGATTTGTAGCCGTCAAGGTACTTTTCAAGAGCAGTTATGCCCTCCTTGGCATCGGCTACCATCTTTATGCTGTCAAGCTTGCCGCCGTGGAATGCACTGGCATTGATCGTTACAACCTGAGTATCGGCATAGAGCCACTTTGACGAGGTTGTGAAATCGGAGAATTTCGTTCCGATACCGATAATCAAATCTGCGTCCCCGGCAAGCACGTTTGCACTTGAATTGCCTGTTACGCCGATACCGCCGACATTGAGATAGTGACTTGATTCGATTGCACTCTTACCTGCCTGGGTCTCGGAGAACGGGATGTTGTGCTTCTCGCAGAAAGCCTTTACCTGCTCGCCTGCGAACGAATATCTAACACCGCCACCGACAATAACAAGGGGTTTCTTGCTCTTTTTGATTTCCTCGGCAACCGCTTTGACCTCATAGTCACACGGAATCTGTCGGGGAATAAAATGAACTCTTTTTCTGAAAAATTCAACGGGATAATCGAAGCTTTCGCCCTGAACGTCCTGGCAGAGAGCGATTGCCGCCGCACCTGTGTGGGCCGGGTCTGTAAGGACTCTCATAGCATTTGTGAGTGCCGTCATAACCATCTCGGGGCGGGTAATACGGTCAAAATAACGTGTTACCGCTCTGAAAGCGTCATTGGTCGTGCATGTACCGTCATGGAGCTGCTCAACCTGCTGAAGAACGGGGTCGGGCTGACGGCTTGCGAATGTGTCGCCCATGAAAAGGAGAAGCGGAATATTGTTGACCGTGGCAGTAGCCGCCGCAGTAACCATATTCGCCGCACCCGGGCCGATTGACGACATACAGGGTATGATTTTAAGTCTGTTGTTCATCTTGGCGTATGCCGTTGCAGCCTGAGCCATACCCTGCTCGTTTCTGCCCTGCATAACCTTTATTGAGTGCTCTGCCTGAGAGAGAGCCTCGCCGACTCCGAGAACACAGCCGTGGCCGAAAATAGCATAGAAAAGCTCAACGAATTTGCTTTCAACGAGCTTTCCGTCCTGCTCAATGGCAACGTACTGATTGTCAAGGTATTTGACGATTGCCTCACCGGCAGTCAATCTTATTGTTTTCATATCTTATTGATCCTTTCTTTGAGGATGTAGGGGGATAGACGTTAGATTTTAGATATTAGATATTAGATATCTGTACTTTCAGTGCTGTCTTTTCCTGCCCCGAACGAAAAATGTGCTGTACAGAATTCGCTAAATGTATTCTACCGAACCATACTGCCAAAACGTATTTTAGCGAGAGATTTTTTGTTAGGCGGATTTTATTTCGTCCTACAATCAAACCTTAAAATAAATTTGAGAAAATTTTGTTCACAGTGCTTTTTGCAGTTCGGGAGCTGTATGTATATACTGCCCCGATCGAAAAATGTGCTGTGGGCAAAATTAGCCAAATTTAGGCACGGGCTACCATTTCACCGTACTTATCCTTTTCTTCTTTGATAAACTTTTTAATCTCATCAACCGTCGGCATGAAGAGCGAGCAGCCGTGAGCGGCAACAAGCATTGAAGCCGATGCACTGCCGAGCTCAAGGCAATCCATGATGTCGAGGCCTTCGAGAAGTCCGTAAATGAATGCCGAACCGTAACCGTCGCCGCCGCCGAAGGACTTGAATGCCTTGACCGGGAACGGTTTGATTGAATACTCACCGTCGGCCGTGTGAGCCGTTGAGCCTTCCTTGCCGTGCTTGATGATGACGATTTTATTACCCATCTTCATCCAGTGCTCGGCTGTCTCCCTGTCGGTTCTGCCGGGAGCGGAAATGGCCTCGGTAAGGTCGAATTCCTCACGTGAACCCATTACCATGTCACTGTTGGAAGCAACGATCGAATAATATATTGCGATCTCGTCCGCATTTTTCCAGTTGTACGGGCGATAGTCTATATCAAAAATAATCTTTGTGCCGACCTTCTTGGCAAGGTACATTGCCTTAAGACAAGCCTCTCTTGACGGGCTTTGAGAAAGAGCCGTGCCGCTGATGAGAATAGCCTTTGCACTCTTTATGTAGTCCTCGTCAACATCGTCCGGGTGAAGCATAAGGTCTGCAATTCCGTCACGGTACATAAGAATGCTGCTCTCGTGCTCCGACTTAATCTCGGTAAATGTAAGGCCAAGCTTTTCGCCACCCTTTGTGCGAGTAACGTGGGAAATGTCGATTCCCTCGCCTGCAAAGAAATCCTCAACGTATGTACCGAACTGATCATCGGAAACCTTGCCGATGAAGCCAACCTTCTTGCCCAAGCGTGCAAGGCCTACAGCGATGTTGGCAGGAGAACCGCCGACATATTTCTTGTAGTTTTCGCACTTATCAAGTGTGTTGTAGTAGTCCGTCGGATTGAAGTCGATTGCAACTCTGCCGATCGGGATGAGGTCAAGCTCTCTTGACTCATCAAAATCAATGTATTTCATACTGAAACCTCCGATATATTCAATAAATAATTAACCGATGTGAATTCCGCGTTCCTCTCTCTTTTCGGCAAGCTCGAGCGTAATCTTTTCCATCTTTTCGCCGACAAGATCATATGACTTCATCGGAATCGTGCTGAGAAGAAGGCTGATGCCAGGAACGATAGAAATAAGCGAGAACATTGCATATCTCATAGTCATCGAAAGATCCGTTGCGGCAACGGCTGCTTCCTTTGCAAGCATTTGTTCCGGATTAAGACCGATTGCAAGATACATAACTATGATACCTGCCGTTGCAAGGGCATTGCCGAGCTTGTTGACGAAGCCCTGGCACGCCGAGCCGAGACCCGTTTCTCTGTAGCCTGTTTCCCACTCCATATAGTCAAGGCTGTCGGCAATCATCGCATATGATACGACGTTGAGAACACCGAGCGGAACAGCAGAAATAATGAGGAACGGAATGCAGATAAAGAAGCTGAGTTTTCCTGCAACAACAAAGTAGCCGACCAAGGAGGTCAAAAGACTTGCAACGAAGCCCAAGGTGCATGTTGTTACAACGATCTGTTTGTAATTGAACTTTTTTATAAGTGCAGGCATAAAGAGCATTGCACCGAACATTCCGACTGCCGAGCAAACCGAAAGTATTGTGCTGACGGTTCCGATACTCTTTGAAATAGCTTCGGATCTTTCAAGTCCCGTCATTGTGCTGAGGTCTCCGCCGATATATACCGCATAACGTGCAACATGAACCGAAGCCGCCTGAAGCATATATCTGCCGGATGAAAGAATACCCATGACGATAACAAGTATAAGCGGCTTGCACTTGAATATTCTCGAAAGCTGTGAGGGTTCTCCCTTGACGGCTTTTTTATCGGGAATAACAACACGCTCTTTAACGTGCGGATATGAACTGACATAAAGAATAACGCCGATTACCGCAGCAAACACGGCAATCAATATGTATTTCATTTTATCGTAGTTTATTGTATTTCCGACAACAACCGTGAATTTATTGAAGAAAGCCTGAACCAAATCGTTATCCGACGCCTGCATCTTAGCACAGAGCCCCGGAAGAACCAAGCCCGCAACAAGATAGAGAGCCATAGGAACAGCCGATCCGATACCGTTAAAGGTACGGGCAACTGAAATAAGGTTGCCTCGTTCATTCGGATTGGGAGTCATAACATTCGGGAGACTCCAGAACGGAACATCTGCCGCTGTGTAGATCATGCCCCAAAGAACGTAAACAACACCTGCATAAATCATCAGGTCTGTTTTGTCAAGGTCGGGATAATAGAACATAAGGAAGGTAAGTAACGCAATGGGAACCGACATGAACACAATATACGGCTTCATCTTGCCCCAGCGTGTTGTGTGGCGGTCAATAATCATACCCATGAGAGGGTCATTGATAGCGTCCCAAACTCTTGCCAAAAGCATGAGCAGAAGAACAAAAATAAGAGGGAGCTTCATAACGTTAGTGTAAAAGTCCGAGATGTAGGAGGACATTACACTGTAGATCATGCCCTGTCCGAGTCCTGCCAGACAGAACATACGAAACTCTTTGGATTCGACAAATTTTTCCTGCATCACGTCGCTGTGGGCAGCCTTTGACGCAGCTTTTTTCGAAGTGCTTGCCATATAAAAACTCCTTGATATCAATTTGACAGATAATTGTAATTCTATCCTTGCTATTTTAACATATATTGCAGTATCATGCAATATAAAATATTAAATTTATACAAAAAAATAAGTATTATATAACAAGCAAAAAACCTTCCCCTATTAAAAGAGGAAGGTGATGTGCGTATTCAATTAAAATACGAAGTTTGAAAAAACAACAGATGTCTTTGCGTCGCCTGTTGCTGTTGAAATCGTAGCAACAGAGTATTTAACGTTTGTAAGACTTACATCCCAATCATAGGAAACATGAAGAGAAACAAGATTACCTGTCTTCGAGTTGATAGTAGCTGTAATCTTGATGTTCTTGTTGTTCTCTGTGATTGCTTCAACAGAAGCTTTATCGGCATTATTGATACCGTCGTAAAGGTTGCCTGCGTTCTTGTAGTCATAAGCCTTCTTGTCACCAACGCCTGAGTAGAGACCTGTTCTTGCAAGAGCTGTTGAATCGCTCTTACCTGCCTTGCTTGCCTTGCTTGTGCCGTTTTTGAGGGTCATTGTGATAACATAGTTACTGCCGCTCTGCTTGCATGTCGGTGAAGAAATGTCCTTAGCGGTAAGAGAAGCCTTTGAAATCTCGCCGATCTTACCCTTTGCATAAGATTTATTCTGTGTACCTACTCCGAGGAAATCGTTGACTGTATCAACAACGAGCTTAATCTTAAGGAGTGCGCCGCCGTTGAGGTTGCTGAGCGTAGTTGTTCTCTTCTTTGAGAAGCCGGCCTTGGAGTTAACTGCCTTGTTAACTGCTGCATTGTAGTATGCTGCGATATCGGCTGCCGTTGAAGGAACCTTTGATGCCGTGCTTGATGAGCCGGGCTTTGTTGCCGACGGAGTTGCCGGAGAAGCCGGATCTGTTGCAGCCGGAGAAGCCGGATTTGAAGGATCTGTTGCCGAAGGATCTGTTGCCGAAGGATCAGCCGACGGGTCTGCCGGAGCAGCCGGATCAACCGACGGATCAGCCGACGGGTCTGCCGAAGGCTCACCGGAAGCCGAAGGATTTGACGCAGCGGCCTTAGCAGCGTCAACCTTAGCTGTGCTTATCTTGCCGACGCTGATTACAGATGTAACTGCAACTGCGATAACGCAAAGCAATGCAGTCACGCACTGGATAACTGTCTTTTTCATAAGTTACTTACCCCAATTCTTTTTTAAAATCTTGTCATAGACAAATGAATTATATCACATGCTTTTAATAAAATCCAGTATATTTATACATTTTTTGAAAAAATTTTATTCCGTGTTAAAAATTCATATCTTTTTCATAGATTTTTATTTATATGTATGTTATAATACATTTTGTATGCGGAGGTGTTCATTTGAGCAAGAAGTTTATTTCATGGAACGTTAACGGCATAAGAGCCTGTATGAACAAGGGCTTTATGGACGTTTTTAATGAGCTGGATGCTGATATTTTCTGCCTTCAGGAGACTAAAATGCAGGAGGGTCAGCTCGTGCTGGAGCTTGACGGCTACCATCAATACTGGAGCTATGCCGAAAAGAAAGGCTACTCCGGCACTGCAATATTCACCAAAGAAAAACCGGTCAGCGTCAGCTACGGTCTCGGCATTGAGGAGCTTGACACAGAGGGCAGGCTCATCACGCTTGAATTTGACGATATCTATTTTATTACGGAATATGTTCCGAATGCTCAGGACGGACTGAAAAGAATCGACCATCGCATGAAATGGGAGGATGCTTTCAGGGCTTATGTCTCGGAACTTCAGAAGAAAAAACCGGTTGTTTTCTGCGGTGACCTCAACGTTGCCCACAATGAAATCGACTTGAAAAACCCGAAAACGAACAGAGGTAATGCAGGCTTCTCCGACGAAGAGCGAGGAAAATTCGGTGAGCTGCTCGACGCAGGATTTATCGACACCTTCCGTTATTTCTACCCCGACCTTGAAAATGCCTACAGCTGGTGGTCATATCGTTTCAAGGCGAGAGAGAAGAACGTCGGCTGGCGTATCGACTATTTCTGCGTTTCAAAGGCTCTTGAACCGAGGCTTGAAAGCGTTAAAATACATTCGGAAATTTACGGCTCGGATCATTGTCCGGTCGAACTTGTTTTAAAATAAGAGGGATTTTACAATGACAAAGAAAAACAAAAAAGTTATCATAATTCTTTCGGCCGTGCTTGCCGTCTGTCTTATCTTTACGGGGCTTACATTCAGCAAGAGTTTCACAGGCAAGCTTTTCGGCGGCATGGGCATTAACGGCGGCGAACCGCTTTCGTCCGTTATAAGCATGGAATACAAATCCGACTATCCCCTTGTTCAAACTCAGCAGGAAAATATTTTCTATGAAGCCTATCCGGACGGCAAAATCAAATACTTTAAGTATTCCGACAAGGAATTTGTTGAGATTACAAATGTCAGGACGAAAAAAATTAACATAACATGCAGCTACCAGAAGGTTCCTATGACGCTTTACTATTTGGAAGATACCGACGTAGGCACAATCGGTTACGGACTTTTCAATTCCAAGCAGGAAAGCGATGTTCAGACCTTTTCCTATATTTTTGCACGTCTTATGGACTGCCCGTCATCATATAGGGATACGGCAAGGACAAGCTACGTTTTGTTCCTTGATATGGATGCCGGCGATGCTTACAAGACCGATAAAACCTATTCCGATATCTATTCGTTTGATATGAACTCGGGAACGGCAACACTGATTGTTTCTTCAAGAGACAGAACGGTTCAGGAGGATGCAACGCAGAACGAGACCTGGACTGTGTTCACCGACAGCTCCGTAAACAGCATGAGCAAATACGATTGGTTTGCTTCGACGAGATATCACGACACCAACGCAGAGACGGTTCTCTATGACTTCATGTCGGTTGAAAGCTCAAGAAGCGTCAGAAAAGCGGAATCGACCGAGTTCGTCAACTCTCCGTCATATCAGTTCCGTGAAAAGGACGGCGCATATTACTGCTTTGCGAACACCGATGACGGATTTAACCTTGTCAAGAACGGCAAAAAAGATGATCCGCTTAAGAAGTTCAGCGGAAAATTCTCGGATTATGTTGTAAGCGATCATTTCATTTTTGACCCGTCAACAACGGAGTTTACCGACATGTACACAGGTGAAACCGTATCGGGTAAGAAAACGAGATTTGAATCACTTTCAGGCTTCATTGCTTCGCCGAGCGGCAAAAACTTTGTTGTTTTCTGCGGCGGCGACAAGCAGGCAATGGTAATCTACACCACAGAGAACAATAAGGCAACCATAATTTCCGACAGCGATATATTCAACAGCGGAATATGCAACTATTGCTTCATCAGCAATCAAACGGTTCTTGTGTCAAACTTCACCGAGGATGGCGCAGCAATAAACCGTATTGTTAAATTCAACGCAGAATGAGAGGGAAAACAATGTCAAAAAGAGAGGATTATATTTCCTGGGACGAATACTTCATGGGAGTTGCACTGCTCGCAGCCAAAAGAAGTAAAGATCCCAACACGCAGGTCGGTGCCTGCATAGTAAATGAAAACAAGAAAATCATGTCGGTCGGCTATAACGGCTTTCCGCTCGGCTGCAGCGACGACGTTTTCCCGTGGGACAGAGCCGCAGATAACGACTACGACACAAAATATCCGTATGTTTGCCACGCCGAGCTTAACGCAATACTCAACAATGCCGGTGCACCGCTGAACGGATGCAGCGTTTACGTTGCTCTTTTCCCGTGCAACGAGTGTGCCAAAGCAATTATCCAGTGCGGAATCAAAAAGGTTTATTACCTTTCCGACAAGTATAACGGAACGAGCGGCAACCTTGCCTCCAAGCGTATGTTTGACGCTGCAGGAGTGGAATACAAGCAGTTGACTCTGCCGCACAAAGAAATTACAATCAACTTTGACGAAAGTCTTGTATAATTTGCTTTTTTGTGATATATTTAATAGGTTAATATAAGACTCTTCACGAAAAACTTTGAAATATTGTACTTTGTTGACAATTTTCAAGCATTTATACCGACCTCCCCTCAAGGGGAAGCCTTGATTTGAGATTGCACATTGTACCTCATTCTTCCGTGAAGAAACTAATATAAATTCAATTTCTGAAAGGAATGAAAATATGGGTCTTCTTAAAAAAATCTTCGGCGACTATTCCGCTAAGGAAGTCAAGCGGGTAGTCCCGATAAAAAATAAGGTTCTCGCCCTTGAGGAGGAGTATGCAAAGCTCACGGATA
>OLRV01001486.1_pt1 | contig 19908 bp, 17 predicted proteins | sample 1672421 | NCBI WGS metagenome assembly OLRV01 (sample SAMEA3136684, study PRJEB25190) | human gut metagenome | biome: human gut; feature: human-associated habitat; material: faeces | place: Austria | collected 2013
AGAAATCGGTAATACTGTCGGCAAGAAACGGATAGTTGAAGTTCTCCAAAAAGCGAAACCCCAGCATCCGCCCAAGGCCGATGGCCATATCGGAATAGCCGGAAAAGTCGAAATAGATCTGGAAACCGTAGGCGATGACGCCCAGCCATGCCGTCAGCACTGTGGGAACAGCCTGCGCGGATGCTGCCTCCCACAAAAGACCGATGTTATTTGCCAGCAGCACCTTTTTCCCGATGCCGCAGGCGAAGCGCTTCACTCCCTCGGCAAAGAGGTCAGCGGTGCAGTCCCGGTGCTCCAGCTCGTCCGCTACCGTCTGGTAGCGGACGATGGGGCCTGCAATCAACTGAGGGAATAATGTTACATACGCGCCGAAATTGATGATATTCTTCTGCGCTTTTGCCTCGCCCCGGTAGACATCAATGGTATAACTCATGGTCTGGAACGTATAGAAACTGATGCCGATGGGCAGCGGCAGATTCGGCTGGGGGAGCTCCGTGCCGAACAAGGAATTGACCGTGCCGATAAGGAAGTCGCTGTACTTGAACACGCCCAGCAGTCCCAAATTGGCACAGAGTGATACCAATAGCGCGATCTTTGCTCCCCGCTGTCCCCGGTGCCGCTCTACCATTTGCCCGCAGGTGTAGTCCAACGCGGTGGAAAACAGCATCAGCACCACATAGACCGGCTCACCCCATGCGTAAAACAACAGGCTGAACAGAAACAGTGTACCGTTGCGCCATTTCTGTGGGACAAGGAAATACGCCAGCAGACACAGCGGCAGAAAGCATTGTAAAAATGTCAGGCTGGAGAAAACCATAGTTAGCCGCCAAGCACCGGATCGTTGTTACCTTCATCGTCGGTCATATCAAAAAAGCCACCGTTGTTGTTGCTGCCATCCTCCGGGATCGTAATACCGTTGTCAGCAGAACCGAAAATCCCTCTCCATACTTCGTCCACCTTGGCAGCCTCTTCAGCAGCAAATTTAGCCTGTGCCTCATCACTGGCCTCCCAGTCACCTTGCGCACCGAGGATCAGCAGCGCCACATAGTTGCCGTTCACGAACAAACGTGCCTGCAAGACCTTCTGCAAATCCATGTTGTACATCCGGGAGTAGCTGAGAATTTGCTCATAGCCAGTCTGCAAAAGTGCGGCAGCATCCTGCGCGTAGCCGTCCTTAACTTTAACAATAACAGCGTAACTGGAATTGACTGCGGAATTGGAATTGCTCATAGACGCCCAGCTTTCCACTTGCGTCATATCCAGTCCCCAATAACCGCTTATGTTATCTTCGGTTTCAGCGACGTCGCATCCAAAACTGTCACCCAGCTTTTCTTTCAACGTGTCCATAATCTCTTGTGCAGTCATGTCCACATCGGTCTTTCCGCTGCTGTCATCAGCTTTGCTGCCGCAAGCAGCGAGAGAAAATACCATTACCACGGCCAGTAAAAAAGTCAAAATCCGTTTCATCATGTTCTACTCCTTAAAATCTAAAATGGCTTTATGAGGACGGTGAGGCTGCGTCTCCGGAAACGCCGCCTTCTTGCCCATCTATATGTTCATACGATTCAGCATGTAGAAATGTTGGAACGGAAAATAAAAAATTTCGGAGAGCACACCGCCCTCCGAAATTCCGCAGTTTTTGCTTCAATTTTGCCCCATCAGCAGCTCCGCCGCAGCGGTAATTGCTTCTTCACTCGCACCGTCAAAATTAGAAAGATAATAATTGACACCTTCTTTGCTCCAATGCGCCCGCCATGTGTCAGGCGATAGGCAGTCAAGCGTTGCGCCATACTCCGCATTGAGCGCAGTACTGCCCACAGCCTCCCCCTCTGCCCGAGAAAAGTTCCCGTCCAATTTGGCGGCTTCATAGGTGTATTCGTGACCATTCAGCGTAAAATCAACGCGGGCAATCTTACTATCATAAATGCAGTAATACAAGTTTTCTGCATTCTCCGGCGCGTCAATCGTAAACCCCAGTTTTTCAAATCCTTCAGGACCATCTACATCTTCAAAGGGGGATCCAACAAATACAGGTGGGTCATCCGGCTCTGATTGGTCGAGGAAATGAGGAAGCACAAATCCGGCGGCAATCACAATAGCAAGGCAGGCAGCTAAGCTCCCCCAGCGCCGCCACATCGGGACGGTTCGGCGTTTTTGAACGGTAGGCTGCTTTTCTTCGATATTCTTTTCGGCATTCTGATCTTCTTTTTGTGCCGCTGCTTTTTTCAGAATGTTTGCATACATACGCTCCTGCGCACCGGGTTCCGGTTCTATATGATCAAATGCGTTTTTCACTTCATTGTCATTCATATACGCTCACCTCCTAATGTGAGTTTCAATTTTGCGCGGGCGTCCCGCAGTTGACCGCGCACCGTAGAGGGGGAACGATTCAGCATCAATGCGATCTCTTCCGTCTGATAGCCCTCATAATAGTGCAGCCAAACGACCTCTTTGTATTTCGCCGGCAGCGCCATGACCGCTTCCACGACCTCGCTCTTTTCATCCGGTTCGGCGGCGATTTGCTCGGCCTCTTCATCGAGGTCCGTTACCCTCTGCCGCCACCAGTGCTTGAGCTTGTCCTTGCAGATATTCATAGCGGTGGTCGTCAGCCATGAGCGTTCGTGGTGCTCATTTTCAAAGGAAATGTCACAGGACATTGCTTTCACAAAAGCATCCTCTGTGCAGTCCTCAGCGTCCTGCGCATTTTTCATAAAGGCATAGCAAACACGGTAGATTGCCTTAAAGTGTCGCAGATAGAACGCTTCAAAATCCTCCTGCATGGCTTCGCCTCCCTCTCTATAGTTTGATACGATTTAAGAGTACAGATTGTTGGATGGAAAGTCAAGTAAATCAGGTTAAGCACGGAAAACCAAGGCAGAAAAAAGAACGGGCAGGCAGTGGCGTGAGCCGCTGCCTGCCCGTGCAAAAGGTCAGAGCATTTTGCACACCTATGAAATCGGCCATCCATCATCACGAAAATACGGAGAGAATGAAATGATATTGATGTTTGCCGATATGAGATAAGTCGATCTAAGCTCACTGGTGGGTGATGCCTAATTCATTCAAGTCTTTATAGATCGTGTATTTAGACACATCCAGCTTTTCTGACAAGAACGGGATGCATTTGGCGAGGCCGAAGAAATTCTTTTCATTAAGTAGACGGATCAGTGTCTGACGGTCAGCCTTGCGGAAAACACGAACAGGCTTATTGATGACAGATAAAGCGTCTTCGTACAGTGCTTGCAGAGAATTTTCTTTTTTGACCTGCAGTGAACCAAGAAAATCGCTTTCTGTCAGACTGATGTCCTCAGCATAATTGCGGATCTGCTCCATCAGGGTAATATCGTAGTTGATGCCCAGAATGTAGGTAAAATCTGTACCCCGAAGGTAATAGGAGGAGGACTTTATGACCTTTCCATTAGAGAGAGTTACCAACTGATTGGAGCTGTCCTGAGACAGCTTGGAAAAATCAAAGTCATCTGCCGACACATCATCACCATAGATGCTGCGTGTTGAGCCGACCTTTCGGCCTGAGACATGGCCGTTATAAATGGCAACGACCTCGATCTCCTGTCCGACAACTTCCTGTACGACGGTCTCACAATATTTCCCGAACATTTTAGCGATGCCCTCGGCGGAACGGCACAAAAAATCATATGCATTTGTTTTATCCATACAATGACCTCCTTTATAAGGAGAAAAGATGTCTATTACAAATTTGGTTGAAAAAATATAAACTTAGTATTGACAAATTTTCACCTTTTTGATACAACTATACATAAGTTAGGCATAGTTGTCAATAGGCGCAGGAAAGAGGTGACTTGCTTTTGTGCGAAAAGCATAGCGCGCAGGCAAAAGAAGAGCACATCCCCACAGGGATCAACTTAGCGGGCGGCCCCTGTGGAAATGTGTCATAAGGGAGCCTTGCTCAAGACTACCTCGTTGTCATTCTATCACACACGCGGCAGAATTGCAATCTCGGCTGCGATTAGAATAGTCACAGGAGCAGGAGCAAGAGAAAATGACACAGGAAAGGATCTTGAGTTTGAAAGTCGGAGGAATTATTGGCGGTGTCAGTTGGCACTCCACAAAGCAGCTTTACGAGTATATAAATGCCAGGGTCGCAGAAGAAAAAGGCGGACACAACTGCGCAAAGCTGGTGCTTATCAATGTGAATCTGCAGGATATTCTGGATGCCCCTGATGCGGATACAAAAGGTGCTGTCATTGTAGATGCCGCCATCTGTGCGGAGAAAGCCGGCGCTGATTTTGTTGCGCTGGGCAGCAACGGACTTCATCAGTATGCTGAGCGTGTAGAGGAAGCGATCCGTATCCCGTTCATTCACATTGCGGACGTGACGGCGGACGCAATCATGGCGGCGGGCTATCAGACGGTCGGCCTGCTCGGTGTAAAAGAAACTATGGAGCAGGGCTTTTACAAAGACAGGCTGGCAAAGCGCGGCTTGCGCGTGTTGATACCGGAACAGCCGGAGCGCGATTTTATCAACACAGTCCTCTTTGAGGAAACGGGTGTCGGTATCGTAAAAGAGTCTTCCAAGCAGGCGTTCTATCGTATCGCCGGGCAACTGGCTCAGAATGGCGCAGAGTGCATTATTCTGGGATGCACAGAGATCGAGATGCTGATGAAGCAAGAAGAAACCAATATGCCGTTGTTTGACACGACGGCACTTTACGCGGAGAAGATCGCGCAGTTGTGCTGCAGCGATCAGTAAGGAGAATTTCAAATGTCTAAAATCGAAAAACGTATTGCGGAGCTTGGATTGGAACTGCCGGAAGCTCCTTCCCCCATGGCAAATTATGTGACGGCACGTCGCAGCGGTAATCAGCTGTACTTTTCCGGTGCGGGTCCGTTTCAGAACAAAAAACCGGCGGTGTTCGGCAAGGTGGGCAGTGATCTGACGCTGGAGGAGGGCTATCAGGCAGCGCGTCTGACCGGCCTGAATCTGCTGAGCCAGTTAAAAAATGAGGTGGACGATCTGGACAAGGTGCGTATCATCAAAGTGTTGGCGTTTGTGGCCTCTGCTCCGGACTTCCTGCAGCAGCCCGCCGTGATGAATGGCGTGTCTGACCTGTTTGCAGAGATGTTCGGCGAGAAGGGACTTCACGCCAGAAGCGCGGTAGCTGTCACACAGCTTCCCTTTAACATCCCCATTGAAGTTGAGATGATCGCAGAGATTGAAGAATAACGGAGTGGAATAACTATGGAAAAGAAAGTGTTGACCCAAGTAAGCCCCGTCGTATTGCCGTGGCGGGTGAAGATCCTGTATGCTGCCGGAAGTTTTTCCAAAGCGCTGCTGGCCGTGGCGATGGCAGCCTTCATGCTGTATTTTTACACCGATGTCTGCGGTATTGATTCTACCGTGGCGGCGACCATTATCCTGATCGCCAAGATTTGGGATATCATCAACGACCCCATGATGGGCGCTATCATTGACCGTACCCGTTCAAAAGAGGGTAAGTGCCGATTCTGGTTGAAGTATATGTCCGTCCCTGGCATGGTCATCGTAGCGCTGTGCTTCTTTGTGCCGGAGTTGACCACCACCGGCAAGATTATCTGGGTGGCGGTGACCTATGTGCTGCAGGGTATGATCAGCACCTCCCTGCTGATACCTTTTAACACCATGATCAGCCGTTTGACCAGCGATGAGCAGCAGCGCGTGCAGCTGACGCAGGCTGACGGTATCGGCCAGATGCTGTCCCAGTGGATGGTCGTTTCGCTGACCTTTACCTTCGTTGGCTGGCTGGGCGGCGGAGATACCCGGAAGGGCTTTCTGTATGTGGGCATCATTTATGGCATCATCTATGGTATCGGCCACTTGATCGTTTATTTTGTCACCAAAGGGTATGAGCCGGTGGAGCACAGCGCAGAGCCTGCGGAATCCGTAAAGGAGCGCACAGGAAGCGCCTTGAAGGACATCATCAGCAGTATGGGTGCATTTTACCGCAATAAGGTGCTGCTGTTCTGTGGCGCGGTGGCATTTCTCTATACGCTGGGTATGGCCGTAGAGGAAGGCGCCATGGCGTGGTACTTCCAGTATGTCAAGACGGATGCGGAAGCATTGTATGGTATTTATGGCACGATGTCTATGCCGGTAGCCATTGTGATTTACCTGTTTCTGGATAAGATCGTCAAGAAGTTGGGCAACGCCCGTACTGTTATCGCTGGCTCCTGCTTCACGCTGGCGGGTTATGCGCTGGGCTTTGTTACTCACGATGCGACCAAGGCTATTATGATGACTCGGTGGTTCCTGGAGGGTATCGGCGCCGGCTTGATCGGCGCGGTGATCCTGTTGTGCGTTTTCGACTCCAAAACCTATGGTGTATGGAAAAACAACGATAATGATTCCGATGCCATCTTGACAGCCTCCTACTCTTTGTCTTATAAAATAGGTATGGCCATTGGTGGCCCGATCCTGGGTTATGTGCTGGCATTTGTACCCTATGAGGCGGGTGCCGCCGTGCAGACGGAGAGCGTCTGCAATCTGTTCTTCTACGAGAGCACGCTGATCCCCGGCCTGATCTATGTGGCCACCTTGATTTTCGCCCTGCTGATGCGGAAGTATGAGAAGCGTATTCCGCAGATGCAGAAGGAGATCGAGGAGCGCAAGCAGAAGCAAAACGCCTGAACGAAGAATGTACCGTGCCTGCGGATGCCTCAATAGTATGGTGCCCGCAGGCACGGAGAAGCAGAAGGAGCAACAGCATGGATAAAGTAGAACGCCATGGCAAAGCAATCATCAACGGGCAGGAAGTCGCATTCCGTAGTGAGTGCGGTGACTATCCTGTAAAAAATGAGAACGGTGACGAGGCTGGCAGCGTATTCGTTTACACCTATCTCCGCGAAAACAGCGAAAAAGACAGACCTGTCCTGTTTGCATTCAACGGAGGGCCGGGATCGTCCAGCCTGTGGCTGCACATGGGGGTGTTGGGGCCGAAGCACGCCTGCTGCGACGATGTGGAGACATTGAGCGGTTCCGGCAATTACAGCGTGGAAGACAACCCCTATTCTCCGCTGGATGTTTGTGACATTGTGATCCTCGACCCGGTAGGGACAGGATACGGCAAGGAAAACAGCGCGGAGCTGGCACAATGTGCTTACGGTTTTGTCAACGATGCCCGTGTCATCGCCGATGTTATTGAGCGTTGGATCATCGGACATGACAGGTTCCGGTCTAAGAAGTACCTGCTGGCGGAGAGCTACGGCTCTGTCCGCAGCGTGGCTGTGGCCAACTATTTAATGGGCGGCTGCCTGTACGAAGGCTGCGTGTCCAAGGGCATTGCCATCGACGGCATCTTAAATCTGGGCAATGTGATCCTGCGCGACCCCGATCCGGCGGATTACACCGAGAAGGAGCGCGGGTTGGAGGAAAGCGTAAGCCTGCTGCCATCCTATGCAGCTACTGCGTGGTATTACGGCGGGCAAAAGGGCGAGCTTGCCGATGCTGTGGCGCGAGCGTATCAATTCTGCGCGGATAAGTATGTGCGAGCGCTGTATCTGGGCGGGCGGCTGCCTGCGGAGGATCGGGCGCAGCTCGCGAAGGAGCTGTCATCCCTGATCGGCATCAGCAGCCATGTGCTGCTGCACAACGACCTACGTGTTACAATGGCGGACTTTTTGCGGTGGTTCCACGAGGAACACGGTATGACCATCAGCCCTTACGATACGAGGTTTGCCGGTCGCCACACGCCGGGGCTGCAAATACACGATCCGGTAGGCGACGACGAGATGATGTCCCGCTGTATGCAAGGTTTTTTGGGCGCATTTCAGGAAATTCGCCGGGATGTGCTGGGTATTGAAACAGACCGCAAATTCAACGTGATCAATTTCAATGTGAATAAAAACTGGCCGTATGCCAGCCGCTGCACGCCCTTTGAAATGCTGCAATTTCTGCTGAACCGCAGCAAGAAGTTCCGTATCTTCATCGGCAACGGCGTGTTTGATTTAGTGACCAGTGTAGGACAGGTGGCCTATACCGTGTCACAGCTGAAGTATGAGGAGGGACAGGTGACTGTCCGCGAGTATCCCGCCGGGCATATGCCCTATCTGGGACACCATGGCGGAGATGCACTGGCCAACGATATCCGCACCTTTATTCGGGAGGGCGAGAAACGGTGAATGATGATCTGATCTATGCTCGCGTTGTCAATACAGTGCATATCAACGGGCAGGACGTGGAATACGAAGCGGTATCCGAGGAGATACCGCTTCCCGACGAAAACGGCGGGACGGATGCTACCTTGTTCATGACATCCTATCTGCGGCTGAATGCGGAGAAGACGGGACGCCCGATTTTGTTTGCCTTTAACGGCGGGCCCGGCTCTGCCAGTGTGTTCCTGCACCTGGGCGGCCTCGGTCCGCAGATTATTGACCTTGGGGACGGCATTTCCGCACCGTTTGATCCTCCCTTTCGCATGAAAGAGAACGCGGCCTGCATACTGGATATCTGTGACATGGTGTTTATGGATCCTGTGGGGTGCGGGTACAGCCGTGCATTGACGGGAGATGCCGTAAAAAAGTACGCATCCTCACAGGAGGATGCCAAGGCGATGCTGTTGGGCATCGACCGCTCTCTCAGCCGTCATAAACGGTGGAATTGCCCTATTTTCATTTTGGGTGAAAGCTACGGGACAGTGCGCGCTGCACTGATGGCTCAGCAGCTCTATGAAAACCTACTGGGTAACACCTGCAATGCACTGAATATCCATGCGGCGGGACTGATCCTTGTCGGATCACTGCTGGATCGGGACAAATCCCTGTTTCCCGTGGAGCGGACAGTGACAAATTTCCCGGCTATTGCGGCGGCGCACTGGTATCACACACAGGGCGAAAAACCCGCGCTGAAGGAGGTCATGGCTGCGGCAGAGGATTTTGCTCTGCGGTGCTATCTGCCGGTGCTGGGACTGGGGAAAAAGGCAACGGAGGAAGAACGGGAAGGCGTCATAGAGTCACTTGTCCATTTTTCCGGCCTGCCGCGTGCGTATTTTGAACGTCATGGTCTGCGCCTGTCGGTGGAGGACTATGTCCGAGAGGTTGTCAACGAAAAAGGTTTATTGATTAGTCAGTATGACAGCCGGTTTGTGTCACATCCGCTGCAGGCGGGTGGACAATATCATTATGAGAGTGATGACGCTTGCTTTGAACGGCTGATGCCGGCATTCACCCATTGTTATTATGGCGTGATGAAGGACGCACTGGGCATCACAACGGATAGAGACTATCAGTTCACCGGCTTGCAGATGTGTCGTGCGTGGGAGTTTGACGCGCCCCGCAATCCCATTCACTTTGTAGAGGATGCCATGCGGAAAAATCAGGACATGAAAGTTCTGTTTGCCAATGGCTACTATGATATGCTCACCACATACAGTTACAGCGAGTATATGATCAACAACTTTGATCTTCCGACAGAGCGTGTGCGGCACACAGGCTATGAGGGCGGCCACATGTCCTACATTGGTGAAGCGCAGTGTGCGAAGTTCGGAGACGATTTGCGGAGGTTTGTAAAATGGGCAACAAAGAAGCAGTGAACGAACGGCTGGCTATCAGGAATGCGCGGTTGGTCTCCGCGTTGACAGAAGGATATGATGGAGATCAGGCCGATCTGTTGATAGAAGACGGGCGGATCACGGGTTTGTTCCCGGTCGGGCATGATTTCGGCAGCTGTGATGAAATAGATGCAGCCGGACGGACGGTCTTGCCAGGGATGCTTGACCTGCACACGCATCTGCATTTTACCAAAATGGATGACTTGGTTTTGATGTCCCGCAAGCAGAATGATGTGCTGTTGGATTGCGTGGACTACGCAGTGGAATTGCTGCGCCAAGGCTTCACCACGATCCGCGACTGCGGCAATCCGCATTATACGGCTATGGCGGTACAGGATGGCGCGGAACGTGGGCTTTTCCGCGCACCACACATTCTTTCCTGTGGCTATGCGTTAGCGCCTACCGCTCTAGGCAACGATGATTCGACGATCACCGTTCATGCGGACACGCCGGAGGAAGTTCTCAAAGCAGGACGCCAGCAAATCGCCTGCGGCGCGGATTTCCTGAAATACTTCGGTACAGGAACAGTGGGCAGCGAGCATGGTGTTCCAGGCGCCCTTCTGACAACGAAACCGGAGCTGCAGGCGCTGAACGATACGGCCGAGGCCTACGGTAAATACGCGGCAGTTCATTGTCACAGCAAGGCAGGGATACTGCTTTGCGCAGAGGTGGGGATACACACAATCGAGCACGCCTCTGATATCGATGATGAGTGCATTGAACGTATCCTGAGCCACGGCAGCCACAGCGCCATCATTCCGACACTGGGACCCATTGGCTTGATGCGCAGCGGTATGCTGGGGGAAAGCATTGCGAAAAAGGTGCGCGAGACATCCTGTGAGCAGCAGAAGATGCTGGAAGCCAGCCGCGTAGGTGTCCTTACGGGGTGGGGGACGGATGTGAGCCTTGACTATTACAGCAGTAATCCCGGCAGCGAATTCCTGCTGCGGAAAGAACGCGGCTGGTCGGCCGTGGAAATGCTGGAGCAGGCGACGATCAACAGCGCGAGGATCATCGGCATGGATGACGATCTGGGAACGATCAAGGCAGGGAAAATCGCCGATCTTGTGATCGTTGACGGAAAACCCGATGAAGACATCGCAGTTATGACGAAGTACCCTTGGCGTATTTTACAGGCAGGCAAGGTGACCTGTGCTGAGGGTGTGATCGGCTAACAGACTACACGCGCATAGTGAGGTCGGTGGTTGTTCAGCATGGAGGCTTGGGCTATCTGAGAAGCATATCCTCTAACAATCTAAATTATATGGAAGCACCGCCAGCAAAGCGGCAATCACGCTGCTTTGCTGGCGGTGCCTTTTGCTGCAAAAAACTGGGATTATCGACAATGCCATTTATAGTCAAAAGAGTGTGAGTGAGCAAGAGCGCACTTTTGAAAGTGCGTTGTCGCTTATTCATATCATCCCGATTACCGCATACTTTATGGAGGGAGGAGTTGCCTATGACAGAAGTTGATCGTGATATTGCCTTGGTTTTGTTGAAACGTCTATGGAAGCGGGAGCTGATTTCGGAAGAGACGTATGTTTCTGCCTGCAACTCCCGTTTTTTTGACAAATGCCGATTTACCTCTGATACTGAAGCTATGGAAGAAATAATGGTTGAGGAGGCCGATACCCATGATGACGGTTCGATGGTTGAGAGAACAGATGAGGCAGGGCAAGTCGATCTTTGACCTGCCGCTGCGCGTGACCTTCTATGCCCGCGTTTCTACCGAGAAAGTGGAGCAGCAGGGCAGTTTGGAAAACCAAATTCAATACTATACAGAGTTCATCCAGAAAAATCCCAACTGGACGTACATCCCCGGATACATAGACGAGGGCATTTCCGGCACAAGTACCTACAAGCGGGATAGCTTCCTGCAGATGATCGCAGACGCCCAGCGGGGAATGTTTGACTTCATCATCACGAAGGAGATCTCTCGCTTCTCCCGCAATACGCTGGACAGCATCCAGTACACGCAGGAGCTGCTGGAGAACAATGTGGGCGTCTTGTTCCAGAATGACAACATCAATACACTGGACAGCGATAGCGAGTTCCGATTGGTGGTCATGGCAGGTGTGGCACAGGATGAGGTACGCAAGCTCTCTGAGAGACTGAAATTCGGCTTTCGTCAATCTATCAAGAACGGTCGTGTACTGGGTAATAATCGCTTGTGGGGCTATGATAAGAAGGACTGTAAGCTGACCATTGTTCCGGAGCAGGCAGAGGCGGTAAAGCAGATATTTGAACTCTATGCCACCGGTCAATATGGTCTGCGCAGCTTGTCACAGGAGCTGACCCGCCGTGGTTACACCAGCTTGCAGGGTAATGTATTCAACACAAGCACCATCGGACACATTCTGCAAAATCCCAAATATAAGGGCTGGTACTGTGGCAACAAGACCCAATCGTTAGACTACCGCAAGAAAAAGACAGCGTTCCTCGACGAAAGTGAATGGGTATCCTATCCCGACCCGAATATTCCGGCCATTGTGTCAGAAGAAGTATGGGATAAGGCCAATGCCCTTTTTAAGCAGAGGAGCGCCCGTTCGAAAGCCTATGGCGTAGGGTATCAGAGCCGGTATCCCTACAGCGGCAAGATTATCTGTGGAAAGCATGGGACGTCCTTTCACCGGCAATCCTTCAAAACGCAGGAGGGAGAAACGGAGTTTTGGAAATGTAAGATGTACCGTGAACACGGGAAAGCGGGCTGCGACCTGCCTACCATTCGCACCACGGAGCTGGATGCTATTTTGGCAGAGCAGCTTCAGAAGCTGGTAAAGCACCAGAGACAGATTATCCGTCTGGTGATGGATTCCGTTACAAATACACAGAAGAAGGAAGACCACGCCAAGGAGATTGCCCGGTTGCAAGCGCAGATACAGCAGCTGGAGGACAAGAAAGAAAAGTTACTGGAACTGAGTATGGCCGATGCCATTACCATGCAGGAATTCAAAAAGCGAAACAGCCGCTTCAATGAGCAAATCACCTCCCTGCAAACACAAACGATTGCCTTGCAGCAGGAGCAGCAAAAGAAAATCGTGGCCACGGATACGGCTGCGTTGGAAAAGACACTATGGGCAGATCTGAACTGCAAGGAGCCGATCCAATCAGAAGTGGTTGCCACGATCCTCGACCACGCTGTGGTATGTGAGGACAGTGATGACAAACAAATCCATTTAGAACTCTATTTGCGGCTGGGGCAAACGGCTTCAGCCTATTATGAACGAGGCAAATTAGCCTTCAAGAATGCATCTTCAAAAAATACTACACCCAGTCGGCCGATCAGGAGGATCTGATCTCCATCGGCACCATAGGGCTCATCAAGGCGGTGAACACCTTCCGCCCCGACCGGGGCATCAAGCTGGCGACCTACGCAAGCAGGTGTATTGAAAATGAGATCCTCATGCATTTTCGGGCGCAGCGGAAGGTGCAGGGGGAGGTGTCGCTCAGCGACGCGCTGGAGACGGGCACCGAGGGGGATGCCCTGTATCTCAGCGACGTGGTGGGCGAGGAGGACACCATGCTGGAGGAGCTGCAGGACAAAGAGAATCGGGCGCTGCTGCGCCGGCTGATCGCGGAAAAGCTGACAAAGCGGGAGGCGGACATCCTGCGGCGGCGGTACGGGCTGGACGGGCGGCTGCCCCAGACCCAGCGGCAGGTGGCGGCGCACTACGGCATCAGTCGCAGCTATGTGTCCCGCCTTGAGAAGAAGGCGCTGGGCAAGCTGGAGGAGGCGCTGCGGGAGCGGATGTAAGGCGCTTGTCTAAGTTGCATGAGAAATTATCTGCGCAGTGATAAAAATTCTCGCAATCTGACATTGTATTCCCACCCAAGATTGTTATAATAGTTGACAAGGAGAGACTAATGTGGGAGGAAATATCTACTCATGAGAAACTTCAAGTGCTATATCGCCGATCTGCGTAAACGCGTGTTTGCCGAGGTGGCGCGATTGGCTTATGAAGGCGGCGATTACCGGCGGATGGAGAAGCTGCCCTACGAGATCGTGCCCGGCGAGGTGGGCAACCAGCGGTCGTCCATTTTTCTGGAGCGCGCCATCGTGGGTGAGCGTATCCGGCTGGCCATGGGACTGCCCCTGCGTCCGGTGGCGGAGCACAGCCTGCTCAGCGACGGCATCGAGGAGAGCGCCGTGGCGGAGAAGTACTACGATCCCCCGCTGGTGAACATCATCAAATACGCCTGCAACGGCTGTAAGCCCACCCATTACGAGGTGACGAACGCCTGCCAGGGCTGCCTGTCGCGGCACTGCCAGAACGCCTGCCCCAAGGACGCTATCGACATCGACCGCAGCGGCCACGCCTGCATCGACCAGAGCAAGTGCATCATGTGCGGCAAGTGCAAGGACGCCTGCTCCTATCAGGCCATCATCAAGTTCACCCGCCCCTGTCAGGAGGCCTGCGGCATGAACGCCATCGGGCAGGATGAATACGGCCACGCCTGCATCGACTACGACAAGTGCGTCAGCTGTGGCATGTGCTTGGTGAACTGCCCCTTCGGCGCCATCGTGGACAAGGGACAGCTGTTCCAGCTGATCCACGCCATCCGTCAAGGCGACGAGGTGGTGGCGGTGATCGCGCCGGCCTTCTGGGGTCAGTTCGGCGACAACGTGACGCCGGGACAGATCAAGGCCGCCATGAAGCAGCTGGGCTTCGCCGCGCTGGAGGAGGTCGCCGTGGGCGCCGACCTGTGCGCGGTGGAGGAGGCGGAGGAATTTCTGCGGATGGTGCCGGAGAAGCAGCCGTTCATGGCCACCTCCTGCTGCCCGGCGTGGTCGGTGATGGCCAAGAAGGAGTTCCCCGGCTTCGCGCCCTATATCTCCATGACCATGACGCCCATGGTGCTGACGGCGCGGCTGCAAAAGCGGCGGCGTCCTGGCTGCCGCGTCGTGTTCATTGGCCCCTGCGCCGCCAAGAAGCTGGAGGCCAGCCGCCGCAGCGTCCGCAGCGACGTGGACTTCGTCATCACCTTCGAGGAACTGCGGGGCATGTTTGAGGCCAAGAACATCGACTTCTCCCAGATCCCCGACCTGCCTTCCCACTACGAGGCCAGCGCGCCGGGCGTGGGCTTCGCCGCCGGCGGCGGCGTGGCCAAGGCGGTGGAGGACGTGATCCACCGGCTGCACCCGGAGGTGGAGGTCAAGACCGTGGCGGCGGAGGGGCTGAACCAGTGCCGCCAGATGCTGCGCAACGCCCGGGCGGGCAAATACGACGGGTATCTGCTGGAGGGCATGGCCTGCCCCGGCGGGTGTATCGCCGGCGCGGGCACCGTGCAGCCGCCGGAGAAGTCCCGGCGCGCCCTGGAGCGATACAAGGAGGCGGTGTCCATCAGCAACCCCATGGATTCCCAGTATATGGAGGACATCCACCTGCTGTATGATAGCGACACCGACTGGGGCCGCGTAGGACGCCACTAACACCAATATGCAAAAAAAGAAGCACCGTGGGTGCTTCTTTTTTTGCATTATTCGGGCTGTGTCTCGTCCGGCGGGGTGTATACGTCCTCCGGTACGGTGTCGCCGGTGACGTCCGGCGCGGGGGTCTCCGCGCCCTCCTCGCCGTTCTCCGGCTCTGCCGGGGCGGGCGGCGCGAGCTGCGGCGCGTTGGGTGTATGCCCCTCCTGCGGCAGAGCGATGGCGTAGTAGTCGTAGGTCACCAGCAGCTGGGCGTAGTGGTATTGCAGCGACACGCGGTCGTTGATGGCGCTGACGTAATCCTCCCCCACGGTGATGCCGGGGTTGGCGGTGAAGGTGCGGGTGGAGGCCTCGTACACGCCGGCGGCGGTGGCCCAGCTGTTGCCGCCGGCGGTGGGCAGGATCACCAGCGGGATGCTGCCGGCGGCGGAGGAAGCGTTGTAGCTCTTGTCCAGAATGTCCCGCCCGGACAGGAGCCGGGAGTCGTAGGTCAGGCCGAACAGATTGCTGAGGGTGGGCACAATGTCCACGGCGCTGCACGGCTCGTCCACCTGTACCGGCTCGTCCATGGAGCCGCACCAGAGGATCAGGGCGTTGCGGTAGCGGGAGGTGTCCCGCTCGGAGTCGGTGACGCCCCGCAGCTCGTTATAATAGTCGGTGTCCGTGTCGGACAGCAGATAGGGATAGTGGTCGGCGGCCAGACAGATCACCGTATCGTCGGCGATGCCCGCTGTCTCCAGCTCCTCCAGCAGATAGGCCAGCGCGCTTTCCAGCTCCAGATTGGCGGCCACATACGCCTGCACCTGCGTGGAGGCGTTGGGGTAGGCGGCCTGCGCCTTCTGGCGGTTCTTGGCGGCCATGGCATGTCCCCAGCCGTAGCCGCCGTGACCGCTGACGGTCATGTAATAGGTGTGGAAGGGCGTGCCGTCCTTCACATAGGCGTCGATGTACGGGTCGATGGTGTTCTGGAGCATCTCCAGATCGGAATAGGGCCAGCTGCCGTCCTCGGTGAGCTTCAGGCCGCTGCCCTGCCCCTGATAGTCGTAGCCCAGATTGGGGTGGGTCTTGTCGCGGTTGTAGTAGTTGTAGATGTTGTCGTGGTAGGCGGCGGTGGTATAGCCCAGCGCCCGGAGCTGGTTGCCCAGCGCAAAGGGCATGCTGTTGCGGGCGGTGGCGTAAAAGCTCACATTGCCGTTGACCCACGTGGGGATCAGGCCGGTCATCACCGCGAACTCGCCGCCGGTGGTGGACTGCCCCCAGCCGGGCTGATAGAAATTGCTGCACACAAAGCCCTCGTGGGTCAGGCGGTACAGGGCGGGCGTCAGCTTCTCGCTGATGAACCACGGGGAGAACGCCTCAGCGGTGAACAGGATCAGGTTCTTGCCCTTGAACATGCCGGTGTACTCGTTCTGGGAGGAGGGCGTCAGGCTGCCGAAGTAGCGGGACATGTTGGCCACGGCGGAGCTGGAGGCGTTTTCCGCCAGCGCGTCGAAGTCGATGTCCATGGCGTTCTTGCCGTATACCACCGGCGCGGTGACGGCGGCGTCGTCCCCGCCGTCGTCCTCCGGCACCTGTATGTCGGGGGCGGGCTGGCCAAAGAGAGCGTAGGTCATCTCCAGCCGGACGGTGGTGTTCAGACCGAAGTGGGTCACGCCGGCGTTGGCGTTGAAGCCGTAGGTATACGAAGTCTTGTACATGCCGCCGTGCGCCAGCACGCTGCCCGTGCCGCCAAAGGCCAGACTCAGCGCCAGCAGCACCAGAAGGGGCTTCCACCCCATGCGCTGGGGCGGCGCAATACGGCGGCGCAGCAGGACGCAGCCCACCACCGGCAGCATGGCCAGCAGGATGAAGGGCAGGCGGGGCAGCACCACCTCCGGGATGGCGGAGCCGAAGCCTGTGACCACGTTCTCGCTCATGTTGCCGATGAAGCGCAGAAAGAAGTAGGATTTGAAATAGCTGCGGCAGCAGTACTCCACGCAGACCAGCACCGACCACAGGGCGGTAACGGTGACGGAGACGATGAAGGCCGCCTTGGGACGGCGCAGCAGGTTGACGATCAGGCTCCAGAACAGCCCCGTGCCCACGGCGAACAGTAAGATCAGCGCCAGCGCCCCGTCAAAAAACACCGACTGTGCGTCGAACGCCCGCAGCAGCAGCTCGTGATACAGTACCGCCGCCGGGAAAAACAGCCAGTGCAGCGGCGCGGGATGCGCCCCTCCGCCAAACAGCCGGGAGGGGGCGGTATGCTCGTTTTCTCTCTCTGTCATAGGTATGTCCTCTTATTTCCCCAGCTTGAAATACTCCCCTGATGCGGCCAGGTTGGTGATCTCCGTTAGCACCAGAATGTCGTCGGCCTCCGCCGCCAGCTCCTGCACGCTGCCCCGGAAATACCGCAGATCCAGCATGGTGATCGTCTCATAATCCCCGGTCAGGAACGGCACGAAGGAGTTGGCGAAGGAGTCCTTCACCAAAAGCAGGTGCTTCCCGTTCTCCGTGCCGGTGGTGATGACGCACTGACCGTAGTTGCCGCCCAGAAACAGCTCGTACTTGTCCTTCCGCTCCAGCGCGCTCAGGTCGTACAGCGCGCCGTCCTCTCCGTCGCACACCACGCGCTCCACCGTGATCTCCGGCGCGTAATACACCTTGTCATACACGCTGTCGGGCAGCAGCACCTTGGAGTACAGTGTGCCCCGGAAGCGGTCTGTGGCCTCCGTCAGGCCGTATGCCCGCGTCGTATGCCCTGTGGCCTGCGCCCACAGGCCGTAGGCTGCCTGTGCGCCCATGGTCGTCCAGTGGTGGTCGGTGTGGTAGTAGGGGTCGTCCACCGCTGCCAGCGTCTCCCGGCTGTCCAGCAGCGTGCCGCCCAGCGCGTCACCCAGCTGCGCGAAGGCCACGTCCTCGTCGTAATAGGGTGCGTTGGCGGGCAGCTTATCCCGCAGCACCCCCGCCGGGCTGGGCACGATCAGCGCCGTGCAGCTCTTGCCGCCGTTGGCGTCGAACAGCGAGCGGATATACCCGGCGTTCTTATTCAGCCCCGCCCAGTCGAAGCTGTCGTCCGTGACCTTGGTGAAGTAGCGGCCATCCGCGCCCAGATAGGCGCCGCTGATGTCCTCCTTGCCCTCCGCCCGCTGCAAGACCGAGCGGCTGGCCGTCCAGAAGTCCCGGAAGATGATCTGGTCGCTGGTGTAGTTCTCTGTGTCCTTCATGAATTTTCCGGACAGGATGTTGTCCCAGCTGAGCTTGGGCGTCAGCTGCAAATAGCGGTTCTCGTTCTCGGAGAACGCCCTGTCCGGCGTCAGGAAAAAGCTCCCCACAGACAGCGCCAGAAGAATGGCGCTGATGGCGATCAGCGGCGCGAGGCCCTTTGTGTTTTTCATTTCGCCGCCTCCTTAAAACCGGAAATACAGGAACGGGTTGTAGCTGTCGCCCACCAGAAAGGCGATGGACACCAGCAGCACGACCGCCACCCACACCGTCCGCAGTCCGTCGGACAGCGCCGGTGTCATGGCGCGCTCCCGCTTCTCCCACAGCCGCCGGGGCAGGGACGTGCAGCCCACCACCGCCAGCGCCAGCACCAGCCAGTCGCACCGCAGCAGATAGGCGGTGGTGCCGTCGGCCAGCGCACCGGAGAACATGTGTCCCAGATACGCGCCCAGGGCGCTGAAATCCGTAATGGCGAACAGAACCCAGCCCAGCACGAAGCACAGGCAGGTGTAGACGTGCCCCACAAACTGGGGCGCCTTCTCCAGCCACCGCAGCAGGAACGTCTTTTCCAGCAGCAGCAGCACGGCGTAGTACACGCCCCACAGGACGAAGTTCCAGCTGGCGCCGTGCCACAGGCCGGTCAGCAGCCAGACGATGGCGATGTTGACCAGCTGCCGCCCCTTGCCCTTGCGGTTGCCGCCCAGCGGGATGTAGACGTACTCCCGGAACCATGTGGACAGGCTGATGTGCCACCGCCGCCAGAATTCGGTGACGGAGCGGGACTCGTAGGGGTAGTTGAAGTTTTCCAGAAAGTGGAACCCGAAGAAATGCCCCAGACCGATGGCCATGTCCGAATAGCCGGAGAAGTCGAAGTAGATCTGGAACGTGTAGGCGATGGCGCCCAGCCACGCCGTGGCCGCCGTGGGGTCGGACATGGCGGCGATCTCCTCCCAGATGGCGCCCATCTGGTTGGCGATGAGCACCTTCTTGCCAAGGCCGATCACCAGCCGCTGCAGACCCTCGCTGGCCTCCGCCAGATTCTCCCGCCGGTGCTCCAGGTCATAGGCCACCGTCTTGTACTGCACGATGGGCCCGGCGATCAGCTGGGGGAACAGCGTCACATACGCGCCGAAGTCGATGATGTTCCGCTGGGGCGGCACCAGTCCCCGGTACACGTCGATGGTGTAGCTCATGGTCTGGAAGGTGTAGAAGGAGATGCCGATGGGCAGCAGCAGCCCCAGCGCCGGTATCGCCGTGCCCAGCAGCCCGTTGATGTTGTTGATGGCGAAATCCGTGTACTTGAAGAACCCCAGAATGGACAGATTCCCTACCACCGACAGGATCAGCACGCCCTTGGCGCCCTTCTCCCGCTGCCTCCGGCGGAACCAGCCGATGGCCAGACCGTTGCAGTAGTCGAACACGGTGGAGAACAGCATGATCAGGATATACTTCGGCTCGCCCCAGCCGTAAAACAGCAGGCTGAACACCAGAAGCAGGCCGTTGCGCAGCTTCCGCGGGCAGATATAATACAGAATGGCCACCAGCGGCAGGAACGCCAGCAGGAAGGTGGTGCTGCTGAATACCATAGCGGTTCTCCTTTGCGGTTGATCTCAAAACGAAAGGGGCGGGCAAGCCCGCCCCTCAGACTGTCAAAAAAGTCTGTCATTGCGAGCCAGTGCGCGCCGCGAAGCAAGTGCCCCTGGGGTACACACT